>Ga0315904_10012051_pt1 | contig 10954 bp, 6 predicted proteins | sample LakEriMetagenome_6_FD_203529 | JGI IMG/M metagenome (GOLD analysis project Ga0315904, IMG submission 203529) | Freshwater fungal communities from buoy surface, Lake Erie, Ohio, United States - Buoy 12 MA120 | ecosystem: Environmental > Aquatic > Freshwater > Lake | place: USA: Lake Erie, Ohio... | reverse complement strand
GCACTACACCGCCGAGGAGATCTACCGCGACCGGCACGCCTTCCACGGGCCGCGGCTCCAATGCCTCGTGGAGAGCGGGCCGACGGGCGCGGGGGGCGGCGACGGCACGCTCCTCGTCCTGCCCGTCGACGACTGGTTCGCCGACGATCCCCGGCCGCGGATGCTCCTCGACGTGGCGATCCTCGACGGCGTGGCGCAGGCGCTCGGCGGCTGGACGCGGGGCTACGGCCGGGTGTCGGTGCCGCTGGGCTTCGAAAAACTCGAGCTCTACCGCCACACGCCCTCTCCGGGCACGCGCTGTCCCGCGCGGCTCGAGCTCGTCAAGGGGGGCGAGGGTTCGCGCGCGTTCGTGTTCGACGTGGAGGTGGGCGACGGCGCCGGCCACGTCTGGATGCGAATCCGCAACTTCACGATGTGGGCCTTCGAGATTCCGCCCCGAGCCGCCCGGGCGATGCGGCGGCCCGCCGAGGTGCACCTCTCGCATCGTCGGGATCTCACCGGCCTGCCGGAAGCAACGGTGGCCGCGCGGCTCGGCGGCGGCGACCTGCCGGGCTTCAACGAGGAGTGGCTCGGCCGCGCCTGCCTCACGCGGGTCGAGCTCGACGCCTTGCGAACGATCACCGCGCCCAGGCGCCGCCGGCAGTGGCTCCTGGGCCGCCTCGCCGCCAAGGACGCCGTGCGGATGTGGTACGACGGGCGGCCCGACGCGACGGTCGTGCACCCGCTCGACTTCGAGATCGCGACCGACGACCGCGGCCGGCCGGTCGTGCGGCCGCTGGTGGACCTGCCCGCCCCGCCGGCGCTCAGCATCACCCACACCGGCGACACCGCCTACGCGCTCGCCGCCGCCACGGCCTGCGGCATCGACGTGGAGTCCGCGGGCCGGCCGGTGGAGGAGATCGCGCGACACGTCGCCGACGCGCGCGAGCGCGGGATCGCGGCCGACATGTGCGGCGACGGCCTGCTTCGCCTGTGGTGCGCGAAGGAGGCGGTGGGCAAGGCTCTGGGCAGCGGGCTCGCCGGGCGGCCGGGGGACTTCCGCGCCGTGTCGACGGGCGCCGACGGGCGGCTCGTCGTCGCCCACGCGCCGACGGCCACGGAGCATGCGGTCGCCACGCTGGTCGACGAAGGCTTCGTGGTGGCCTTCACGCCCGCCGCGGAGCCTGCGGCGCTCGCCGTGTTCGGCGCGGGACACATGGGCGGAGGGATCGCGGGCATCGCCGTCGATGCCGGACTGCGGGTCGCGCTCGTCGACGTCGATGCCGCGGCCGCGGAGCGCGGCCGGCGGCAGGCGCTCGCGGAGTGTGGCGGCGAATGGTGCGGCTGCGCGGCGGCGCAGGACGCAACGCACGCTCCCTGCCGCGGCAACTGCCCGGCCGCGCTCCTGCGGGCCGGCACCGACGCCGGCGCGGTGGCCGGTGCCGACGTCGTCATCGAGTCGATCGTCGAGGACGCCGCCGCGAAGCGGGATCTCTACGCGATGCTCGAGCCCCGGCTGCGTCCCGACGCGATTCTGGCCACGAACACCTCGTCGATTCGCGTGGCCACCCTGGCCCGCCACCTCGCCCGCCCCGAGCGGTTCTGCGGACTGCACTTCTTCAATCCGATTCGCTCGCTGCGGCTCGTGGAGGTGGTCCGTTGCCCGGCCACGAGCGACGAGACCGTGGCGAAGGCGGTGGACTTCGTCCGCCGGATCGGTGGCCGGCCGCTCGTGGTCGGCGACGGCCCGGGATTCCTGGTCAACCGACTGCTGTTCTCGTTCATGAACGAGGCGGTCGCGCTGCTCCTCGAGGGGGCGACGGTCCGCGAGGTCGACGAGGCCGTGATGGCGATGGGCCTGCCGGCAGGCCCGTTGGCGATGTTCGACGTGGTCGGCCTCGACGTGTCGTACCGCGTGGGGCGGAACTTCTGGCTGGCGTATCCCGACCGCGTGGTCCTGTCGGCCGTGGTGCCGAAGCTGGTGGAGGCGGGGCGGCTCGGCCACAAGTCGGGCCGGGGTTTCTATGCCTACGACGACGCGGGGAATCCCCACGACGATCCGGCGGTCGAGAACGTGATCCGCGCGTGTCGCACCGGCGGCCGCCGCATTCCGCCCGACGAGATCGTCGAACGGCTCCTGCTGGTGACGCTGCTCGAGGCGACACGGCTCATCGACGACCGCATTCCCGCCGACGTCCGCGACATCGACGTGGCGCTCGTCGAAGGGGCCGGTTTCCCGCCGCGGCTCGGCGGCCTTCTGGCCTGGGCCGACTCGGTCGGCGCCGCGGCGATTCTCGAGATGCTCGAGCCGTTCGCCCCGCTCGGGCACAGGATGCGGCCCACGCCACGGCTCGTGCGCATGGCCGAGACGGGCGAAACGTTCCTCGGGCCGTCGGCCGGCCTGCACGCGGGACTGCCACATGCGCTCCACACCTGACGCCGACGGCGACGCCCGCGTGGTGCTGCGGGCGGTGAATCTCGTGAAGACGTTCGCCGGCGCGGCCTCCGCCGGCGCGGAGATCGCCGCGGTCAACGGCGTCGACCTCGCCGTGCGCCGGGGTGAGTTCGTGGCCATCACCGGCGCGTCGGGTTCGGGCAAGAGCACGCTCCTCCACCTGCTCGGGGGCATCACGCGGCCGACGGCCGGCAGCGTGTTCCTCGAAGGAGTCGACCTGGCCGGGCTCGGCGACGACGCGCTGGCGGAGATCCGCCGCCGGCGGATCGGCTTCGTGTTCCAGCGCTACAACCTCGTGCCCGAGCTCACGCTCCTGGAGAACGTGGCCCTGCCGCTCGTGCTCGACGGCATCGGCGATGCGGCCTCCGATGCGGCCGCGCGCCGGGCGCTCGAGGCGGTCGACCTCACGCACCGCGAGGCGCACCGGCCCGACGAGCTGTCGGGGGGCGAACAGCAGCGCGGGGCGGTCGCCCGGGCGCTCGTCGCGAGGCCGGCGGTGGTGCTGGCCGACGAGCCGACCGGCGCGCTCGACTCCGCGAATTCCCGGCGGATCATCGCCCTGTTCGAGCAGCTCGTGGCGGACCGCGGCCAGACGGTCGTGCTCGTGACGCACGAGCCGGCGGTCGCCGCGGCAGCCACGCGCACGATCCGCATCCGCGACGGCAGGGTGCAGTCCGACACGGCCACGCTCGCCGGGGCGATCGACGGATGAGACTGCGTACCTTCGTCGTGCGGCAATGGCGCCGCCGTCCGGGCCGGGCGGCGGCGACGATCGCCAGCGTGGCCGTGGCCGTGGGCGCCGTCGTGGGCACGTGGACCGCGGCCGAGGCATCGCGCGCCGGCTATCGACGCCTCGCCGAGGCGGCCGGCGGGCCGCCCGTGGTCGACGTGCTCGCCCGCGACGGCGGCCGCTTCGACCCGCGCGGGCTCGACCGGCTCGTGGAAGTGCCGGGGGTGCGCGCCGTGGTGCCGCTCCTCTTCCGGCCGACGCTCCTGCGGGCCGGCGGGCGGCGGGTGCACGACGTCGCCGTGGGCGTGGACGCGGGTCCGCTCGTGGAACGCGGGCTGCTCGCGCTCTCCTCCGGCACCGTCTGCCGGGCCGCCGACGAGATCGTGATCGACGAGTCGCTCGCCGCCGCCCTCGGCCGGGGTGTCGACGACGAGGTGCTCGTGTTCGCGTCGCGGATCGTGCGGATGCGGATCACCGGCCTCGCGACCACCGACACGCTCCGCCGGTTTTCCGAGGGGGGTGGCGTGCTCCTCGACATGCGGGCGCTGCAGAGTCTGTCGCCCGCCCGCGGCACGGTCGACCGCGTGCGGGTGGTGTTCGCGGCGGGCACGGCGCCGGCGGCGGCGCTCGGGCTCGTGCGGCCGCGACTCTCGGCCGGGCTCGTGGCCGAGGTGCCCGCGGGGGCGGCCGGCCTGGGGGACGACGTGATGCATGCGGCCTATCTGGGACTCGACTTCATCACGGGGCTGACCGGGGCGATGGCGTGGCTCGTGGTCGGCAACGCGATGCTCATGAACGTGACCGAGCGGCGACGCCAGCTGTCGCTCATGCGGCTGCTCGGGGCGTCGGCGCGGACGGTGCGCCGGCTCGTGGCGGGCGAGGCGGCCGTGCTCGGCGGCATCGGTGCGGTCGCGGGTGCAGCCGTCGGCCTCGCGGCGGCGCGGCCGATCGCGGCCGGCATCTCCCGGGCCCTCGAGTCACCCCCCGACGCGCTGACGGTGGGGTGGATCGCGGTCGTGCCGGCCGTCGCCGCCGGCGCGTCGCTCGCGGTGGCCGCGGCCTGGTGGCCCGCCCGTGAGGCGACGCAGGTGGATCTGCTCGCCGGCCTCGCGCAGGCCCCGGATCCCGCGCCGCGCCGGACCTCGGGGCGTCAGGCCGCCGCGGTCGCCGCGCTGTTCGCGGTCGCGGCCGGCGTGCTCGGACTCGTGGTCATGGAGCGGCTGCCGCCCCGCGCGGCGGTGGTGGGCGGGATCGCGATGCTCTCGAGCTTCGTCGCCGCGACGTCGCTCGTGCTGCCTCCCCTCGCGCGGCTGCTCGCGCTCGTCGTGCCGCGGCGCCATCGCGTCGAGGCGGCGCTCGCGGTCGCACAGATTCTCCGTCAGCCCGTCCGCACCGCGCTGACGACCGGCGTGCTCGTGGTCGCGGTCACCAACGGCGTGGGGCTCGGCCACGCGATCCGCGACAACGTCGAGGACGTGCAGGGCTGGTTCGTGCGGGCCCTCCGCGCCGACTGGCTCGTGATGCAGCCGGGCGTGCTGTCGGCGGAACGGGACCGGGCGGGAGCGACGTCCGAGGCCGTCGAGGCGGCGGTGCGGGCGCTCGAGGGCGTGGCGCGGGTGGAGGCCATCGGCCTGGCCCGCGGCCGTGTGGCGGGCACGCCGTGCGTGGTCATCGCCCGCGACGTGAACCCGGCCGGGCCGCTGCCGGTCAGGCCCGTCGATGTCGCGGAGCCGGCGGTGCGCGCGGCGCTCGCCCGGGGGGAGGCCGTCGCCGGGACCGTGCTCGCCCGGCGCGCGGGAATCGCGGCGGGCGACGAGGTGGTGGTCGACGTGCTCGGCCGGTCGACCCGCGTGCGGATCGCGGCGCTCGCCGTCGATTACACGTCGGGCGGCGGATCGATCCTGCTCGACCGCGGCGCGGCGGCGCGGCTCTTGGGCGTGGACGCCGGCGACATCCTGCTCGTGACCTCGGCCACCGGCCGTGCCGGCGACCTCGCCGGTCCCTTGGCCGATCTCGCAGCGGCGCACGGCCTCGTCGTGCGGTCGTTCGTCGACTATCGACGCCGGGTCGACCGGATGGTCGCCGGCGTCGTCGGCTCGCTGTGGGCGATGCTCGGCCTCGGCTTCGTGGTGGGGGGACTGGGCGTCGCCAACACGGTGACCATGAACGTGCTCGAGCAGACGCGGTCGCTTGGGTTGCTGCGCGCCGTGGGGATGAGCGGAAGGCAGGTGCGGCGACTCGTCCTGCTCGAGAGCCTGCTGCTTGGCGGCGCCGGCTGCGCGATCGGCCTCGTGGGCGGCCTGACGACCGCGGCCTTCATCCAGTTCGCCGGCCAGCCGCTCCTGGGCCACCCGCTCGCCTTCTCGGTGCGGCCGCTGCTCGCGGCCGGCCCGCTCGCGGCGGCCCTGGCGGTGACGGCGCTGGCGGCCTGGCTGCCCGCCCGTCGCGCGACGGGCCTCGACCTCGCGGAGGCGATCGCGGCGGAGTGAGCGTTGCCGCCGGAGCCGGTATTTCGGAGGGTGGAGCATGTGCGGCATCGCGGGCATCATCGATCTCGAGGGGGGGCGCGACCCGGATATTGCGGCGATCGCGCGGATGACCGACCGCCTGCGGCACCGCGGCCCCGACGACGACGGGCTTCTCGCGCTGCCGGGTATCGCCCTGGGCCATCGGCGGCTGGCCATCGTCGGCCTCGCCGACGGGCGGCAGCCGGTCTGGAACGAGGACCGCACGATCGCCGTCGTGTTCAACGGCGAGATCTTCGACCACGTCGAGCGCCGCGCGGACCTCGAGTCGCGCGGGCACGTGTTCCGCACCCGCTGCGACACGGAGGTGCTCGTCCACCTCTACGAGGAGCATGGCGAGGGGATGTTCGCGCGGCTCAACGGTCAGTTCGCCTTTGCGCTCGTCGACCTAAGGGCGCGACGGCTGTACCTCGTCCGCGACCGGATCGGCATCTGCCCGCTGCACTGGACGAGGCGCGACGGCTGGCTCCTCTTTGGCTCGGAGATCAAGGCGATCCTCGCGTCGGGGATCGTGCCCGCGGCGCTCGACCCGCGTGGCCTCGACCACGTGTTCACGTTCTTCGCCCAGCCGGCCCGGCGCACGATGTTCGCCGGCGTGCAGGCGGTTCTGCCGGGGCACTTTCTCCGCGTGGACCTGGACGGCGGCGGGCGGATGACCGACCTCCGCGAGCGCCGCTACTGGGACTTCGACTTTCCCGACGCGGGCGCCGAGGAGCATCCGGCCGACCCGCGGCGGCTCGTCGACGAGTACGAGGCGACGTTCGCGCAGGCGGTGGCGCTCCGCCTGCGGGCCGACGTGCCCGTGGTGGGGTACTTGAGCGGCGGCGTCGACTCGGCGATGGTCGTGGCCACGGCCTCACGGCTGCGTGGTGCGCCGCTGCCGAGCTTCACGGTGCGCATCGCGAAGCGGGGCTACGACGAGGAGCACGAGGCCGCCGAGGCCGCCGCCGCGATCGGCTCGCCGCAGACCGTCCTGCACTGCGACCGCGACGTCATCCGCGACGCCTACCCGCGGCTCGTGGCGGCGGCGGAATGCCCGGTGATCGACACGTCGTGCGCCGCGCTCGTGTGCCTGTCGCGGGAGGTGCGCGAGCAGGGCTACAAGGTGGTGCTCACGGGCGAGGGCTCCGACGAGACGCAGGCGGGGTATTGGTGGTTCAAGAGCCACGCGCTCATGCGGTGTCTCGACGTGGGCGGTCTACGGCCCAGCGACGTGTTCAGCCGCACGTTCCGCCGGGCGACGGCGTGGGGCGTGCCCTGGGCCGAGCAGCGCCGGATCGACGCCGCCTGGGGTGGACCGCACGCGCATTCGGAGATGTACAACTTCATCGCCGGCTCGCGCCGCCGCTTTTACGCGGCCGAGTTCCGCGCCGGGCTCGCCGGCCACACGGCCTACGAAGAACTCGCCGAGGGACTCGACCTCGAGCGCATGCGCCGCTGGCACCCGCTCAACCGCTCGCTCTACGTCTGCTTCAAGACGCACCTGGCGGGCATGCTCCTGAGCCACAAGGGCGACCGGGTCTCGATGGCCAACGGCGTCGAGGCCCGCTACCCGTTCCTCGACGACGACGTGCTCGCGCTCTGCAGCCGGCTGCATCCCCGGTGGAAGCTCCGTGGGCTGCTCGGCGACAAGCATCTGCTCCGTCAGGCGGCGCTCAAACGGCTGCCGCCGCGGATCGCGCTGCGGCGGAAGAAGATGTTCATGGCGCCGATGGCCGAGAGCTTCCTCACGGCCGCGCCCGACTACGTGCGGCAGCTGCTCAGCGCGGAGTCGCTGCGGCGCACGGGCTATTTCGACGTGGCGGCCGTGCGGCGGACGGTGGCCCGCTACGCGGGCCCCCGTCCGCCGCGGCTGCGGCACTTCGTCGAGATGGGGCTCGTGAGCGTGGTGGCCACGCAGCTCTGGCACCACCTCCACCTCGGAGGCGGCCTCTGCGAGCTGCCCGCCGCGGAGCTGGCGCCGTGGATCGAGCGGCCACCCGTGGCGCGAGCCGTGCCGACGGGTAGACTCTGGAGCCCATGATCACGATCGTCGACTACGGCAGCGGCAATCTCCGGAGCGTGCAGAAGGCGTTCGAGCGGCTCGGGGCGCCCGCGCGGATCACGTCCGACCCGACCGTGGTGGCCGCGGCCGACCGCCTCGTGCTGCCCGGCGTGGGCGCCTTCGGCGACGCGATGCGGGAGTTGTCCGCGCGGGGCCTCGTCGAGCCGATCGTGGACCACGTCCGCGCCGACCGGCCGTTCTTCGGCATCTGCATGGGGCTGCAACTGCTCTTCGAAACCGGGCTCGAGGGGGGCCGCCACGCGGGCCTCGGCCTGCTCGCCGGCGACGTGGCCCGCTTCGATCTGCCCGCCGGGCTCAAGGTGCCACACATGGGCTGGAACACCGTGACCTGGCGGGGAGCGGGCTGTCCCGGCGGCGCGGTGGCGGACGGCGAGTGGTTTTATTTCGTTCACTCCTACCACGCCCGGCCGACGGACGAGTCGGTGGTGGCGGCGGTGGCCGACTACGGCGGTCCGTTCTGCGCGGCCGTGTCGCGGGGCCGGCTGTTCGCCACGCAGTTTCATCCCGAGAAGAGCCAGGCCGTGGGCCTCCGGCTCATGGCCGCGTTCCTCGCAGCCTGACGCACACCACGGAGCCCGCATGGAACTCTGGCCGGCGATCGACCTCAGGGGTGGCAATTGCGTGCGGCTCGCGCAGGGCGACTACGCCCGCGAGACCGTGTTTGGCGCGGATCCCGTGGCGACGGTTCGCGAGTTCGTCGCAGGGGGCGCCCGCCGGCTCCACGTCGTCGACTTGGACGGCGCCAAGGACGGCGTGCCGACGCAGGCCCCGCTCGTAGGGCGGATGGTCGCCGCCGCCGGCGTGCCGGTGCAGCTCGGCGGCGGCATACGGTCGCGCGAGACGGCGGCCGCGTATCTCGAGGCCGGCGTGGCCCGCGTCGTGATCGGCAGCCTGGCGATCGAGCGGCCCGATGCGCTCGAAGCCCTGGCCCGAGAGTTTCCGCACCGGATCGTCCTCGGCCTCGACGCGCGCGACGGCCTCGTGGCCACCCGCGGCTGGCTGGAGACGAGCACACTCCGCGCCGTCGACGTGGCGCGGCGACACGCCGACCTGCCGCTCGCGGCCATCGTCTACACCGACATCGCCCGCGACGGCATGCTCTCGGGGCCGAACTTCCCCGCGCTCGCCGAGATGATCGCCGCCACGACAATCCCCGTCGTCGCCTCCGGTGGCGTCTCCTGCGCCGCCGACATCCGCCGCATCGCCGAAACGGGCGCCGCCGGCTGCATCGTGGGCCGCGCGCTCTACGACGGCAAGGTCACGCTGGCGGAAGCCTTGGAAGCAGTGGGCGACGACGCCTAGGCAGTTCGGGGGCTGCAGTTGGCCGGCTCTGTGGTCATCTGTCGTCAACTCGCCCAACCGGCTCGGGGCTGCCCACACCCTCTCGCCGGACGCTCGCTGCGATCATCCTGACCTTCGCTCGCTCGGAGACGCCTGCGCTCCGACATCCTGTCTGCGCTTGCCGTCAACGCCGTCTCGAGGGGATGGGCAGCCCCGAGCCTGCCTCGACTGCTCGGGAAAGGCGAGGGGATGCTCGTACCCCGGGAGCCGGCGTCGCTGACCAGCGCAGGCACGGATGCCGGGAGCGCAGGCAGCGTCGAGTGAGCGGTGGTCAGGATGACCACCGCGAACGTCCGGCGACGGGGTATGAGCATCCCCGAAGCCGGGTTGGGCGCACCGACTCCTCGGGGACCCCGACGGTGGTTTCCTTGATGACACTTCCCCGGCGACGCGGCAGAGTTCGCCCGGCTTTCCGGGATCAACACACCGCCGCAACGATGCCCGGGAAAACCTGAAGAACCCTCAATTTTGGCCCCCACGGCCGCCGACCGCTTGTTTGCCGGGGTTCCGGCCCGCCCGTACCATCGACACCATGGCCACCGACGTCCGCATCAAGGAGCAGTTGCCCGAGCTCACGCGGCGGATCGTGGAGACGTATCAGGACGTCCCCACGATCCACTACCTCGGCCACTGCCCGCTGCCGAACTACGAGACGATCATCTCGGCCTGCGAGGATCTCAAGGAGATCCTCTACCCCGGCTACCGCCGCCGGGAAAACCTGCACCTCGGCAACGTCACCTACCACGTGGGCGACCTCGTGGACGGGCTGCACGACAAGCTCACGGTGCAGATCGGCCGCGCGCTGCGGCACAGCGTGACGGCGCAGCGGGCCGCCGCCGAACAGGGCGTGGAGCCGCCCGTGGTGTCGGAGGCCGCGCGGCACTGCACCGAGGAGGCCGACTTCGAAGCCCTCGGCCAGGCCAAGGCGGTGGAGTTCCTGGAGCAGATCCCGGACGTGCGGCGGACGCTGGCGACGGACGTGCAGGCCGCCTACGACGGCGACCCTGCCGTACGGACGCTCGACGAGATCATCTTCTGCTATCCCGGCCTCGAGGCGGTGACGATCCACCGGCTCGCCCACCTGCTGCACAAACTCGAGGTGCCACTCATCCCGCGGATGATGGCGGAGTGGGCCCACGCCCGCACCGGCATCGACATCCATCCCGGCGCCACCATCGGCGACCATTTTTTCATCGATCACGGCACGGGCGTCGTCATCGGCGAGACCTGCGAGATCGGCAGCCGGGTGAAGCTCTACCAGGGCGTCACGCTCGGCGCGGTCTCGTTCCAGACCGACGGTGACGGCAACCTCGTCCGCGGCACGAAGCGGCATCCGACGATCGAGGACCGCGTGGTGATCTACGCCAACGCGACGGTGCTCGGCGGAGCCACACGGATCGGCCACGACTCGGTGATCGGGTCGAACGTGTGGCTGACGCGGTCGATCGACCCGCACACGACCGTCGTGCTCGAAAAGCCGAAGCTCCGCATGCGCGGCGAGGCGCCGGAGCCGGAAGCCGACTGGCAGATCTGATTTTCGCGCCCGCGGGCCATCCATGGCCCCGCGGGCTTACGCGGCTGCGGGGCAAGCCAAGGTTGCCCCGAGCCGCGAGGCACGGCCTCCCGCCGTGCCTCGGCTAAGCCGGTGCAGGCCCGTAGGGATGCGACGGCGCGAATGTGAGCCCATCCATGGCCCCGCGGGCTTACGCGGCTGCGGGGCAAGCCAAGGTTGCCCCGAGCCGCGAGGCACCCCGAAAAAGGTGACAGCCACCTTTTGTCTGCAGACCCCGGCCTGCGGCCGGGGCCGTGTCGCCTTCGGCGACCGGCAAAAGGTGGCTGTCACCTTTTTCACGCGCGAG
>Ga0315904_10012048_pt1 | contig 10958 bp, 5 predicted proteins | sample LakEriMetagenome_6_FD_203529 | JGI IMG/M metagenome (GOLD analysis project Ga0315904, IMG submission 203529) | Freshwater fungal communities from buoy surface, Lake Erie, Ohio, United States - Buoy 12 MA120 | ecosystem: Environmental > Aquatic > Freshwater > Lake | place: USA: Lake Erie, Ohio... | reverse complement strand
GGGTGTATGATGTAACTCCCAACGCGCAATAGATTTAACAGTCGCAGGCCGGGAGGCGTTACGGGCTCTCTACCAAAATCTCACAATTCCGACGCGGAGGCGTTGACGCGCCGAAGCAGCCCCGTTACTATTCTCCTCTCGCGAGCACGGAACCACGAGTTCGATGAGTTCCTGAGCCGCGAATGCTTGTCGCGACGCTGTCTCCCCTTCGGGGCTGGGGCGTGTCGGCCGCAATAAAGGCGAGCCCAAGAGTCGTTGAGGGGGTTCGTGACTTGGTTGTGGATGCCCAGGGAGGGCGAGGACAGCATGGGCTATTGTGGTGCGGGCCAGTGTGGCTTGTGCGATTGGCCCCATCGATGGTGCGTGGCTTGAAGAAGCTTCAGTTGTGGGTGAAAGCTCACTGTGGCTGGCTCTTCTTCAGTCCACGGACTGGACCGGCCGAGAGGCTGGGCCTTGGTTTTTGAGCGGTGCCAGCTTGCTGGTGCTGTTGGGAAACCAGGGAGCACCTGCAGCGGGAACCTGTCGCAAGACAGGGGAAAGCTGTGGGGGTCTGATCTTTGACAATTCGGCAGCGGTAAGAGTGGCATCTAATCTCGATGCGCGATGCACCGTTGGTGAAGCTTCTGCGAGCTTGACGAAGAAGGGGAGTGATCCCTGGAAGAGTTGGGCGAGTGGAAAAAGAACCGGCGAAGCTGAGCGTGTCAGAAGACTCTTAGGAACAAGGTGTGTTACACCAAAGCGTCGTGGCGACACGATGCTGTAGCAAACGTCTTGGTGGCGTGGAATTGTCAGCGGGAAGAGCTGCTTCGCGGGTAAAACTGCGGGGCAGGGAAGACTGTAGATAAGGAAGCGAACCACGGGAGACGAAGATCATTGTGGTCAAGCTACTAAGGGCGTATGGGGGATGCCTAGGCGCCAGTAGGCGATGAAGGGCGTGGAAGGCTGCGATAAGCCCGGGGAAGCCGTCAAGCAGGCTCTGATCCCGGGATTCCCGAATGACGTGCACCCAATCCATAAGTGCACGTGGCCAACGCGGTCAACTGAAACATCTCAGTAGCCGCAGGAAAGGAAAGAAAACTCGACTTCCCCAGTAGCGGCGAGCGAAAAGGAAAGAGCCCAAACCGGCGGGTACGCCTGCCGGGGTTGTGGGGCCGTCAACATGAGTGACAAATTGATTTGCCAGCAGAAGTCGGTAGAAACCGACTCCAGAGAGGGTGACAGACCCGTATGCGAACGCAGATCGACTCTAGACGGTACCCGAGTAGAACCAGTCACGTGGAACCTGGTTTGAATCAGGGAGGTCCATCTCCCAAGGCTAAGTACTCACTGGCGACCGATAGTGAACAAGTAGCGCGAGCGAAAGGTGGGAAGAACCCCTGTTAGGGGAGGAAACTGAACCTGAAACCATACGCCTACAAGCGGTCGGAGCCCCATGTCGCAAGACGGGGTGACGGCGTGCCTTTTGCATAATGATCCGACGACTTACCGTCAACGGCAAGGTTAAGGCCTTACGGGCCGGAGCCGCAGGGAAACCAAGTCTGAACAGGGCGACAATGTCGGTGGCGGTAGACGCGAAACCCGGTGATCTACCCATGGGCAGGTTGAAGCGCGGGTAAGACTGCGTGGAGGACCGAACTCACTAGTATTGAAAAACTAGGGGATGACCTGTGGGGAGGAGTAAAAGTCTCATCAAACCGGGAGATAGCTCGTTCTCTCCGAAATAGCTTGAGGGCTAGCCTTGAGACACTACGTCGTGGGGGTAGAGAGACTGAATCTGCTTGGAGGCCTACCCGGCTATCCTGCGGAGCCAAACTCCGAATACCATGACGACTATCTCGGGAGACAGACCCTGAGGGATAAGCTTCAGGGTCGAGAGGGAAACAACCCAGATCGCCTGCTAAGGCCCCAAAGTTCGGCCCAGTCAGAAAGGATGTCAAGATACGGAGACAGCCAGGATGTTGGCTTAGAAGCAGCCACCATTTAAAAAGTGCGTAATAGCTTACTGGTCGAGTGTTTTGACACCAATAATGATCGGGAGTTCAGCCGAACGCCGAAGCAGCGGGCTCGCAAGAGCGGTAGGAGAGCGTTCCAGGACAGACACGAGCCGTACCGGAAGGAGCGGTGGAGGGTCCTGGAAGCGATTATGTCGGAATGAGTAACGATAAGGCAGGTGAGAATCCTGCCCGCCGAAAGCCTAAGGTTTCCTGGGGAAGGTAAATCCGCCCAGGGTTAGCCGGTCCCTTAGTCGAGGCCGAAAGGCGTAGACGATGGAGAGCAGGTTAATATTCCTGCGCCGCTCGTGGATACTGATGTGGTGACGTTGAGTGAAGGGTGATCGGACTGCGAGAATAGTCCGTTCCGCAAGGACGAGGGCAATTACGATCCCGAAGTCATCGGCAACTCAACCAAGAAAAGCCCACAAAGGGTCAAATCCACGGCGACCGTACTAAAACTGACACAGGTAGGCGAGGCGAGTAGCCTCAGGCGCTCGGGAGAATGCTGGTTAAGGAACTCTGCAAATTGGCCCCGTAACTTCGGGAGAAGGGGTACCCCTTGAGGTGCAAGCTTTGAGGGGTCACAGCAAAGCGGCTCTAGCGACTGTTTACTAAAAACACAGGACTCTGCGAACTCGCAAGAGGAAGTATAGAGTCTGACGCCTGCTCGGTGTTGGTAGGTTAAGGAAGAGGGTCAGGGGCGCAAGCCCTGAAGCTCGCAACCGAAGCCCCAATAAACGGCGGCCGTAACTATAACGGTCCTAAGGTAGCGAAGTTCCTTGTCGGGTAAGTTCCGACCTGCATGAATGGCGTAACGACTGGAGCACTGTCTCAACCAGCAACCCGGTGAAATTGTAGTCGCGGTGAAGATGCCGTGTACCCGCAGCTAGACGGAAAGACCCCATGAACCTTCACTGTAGGCTGACATTGGGTTTAGGCACGTTCTGTGTAGGATAGGTGGGAGGCGATGATCCTGGGGCGCTAGCTTCAGGTTAGCCGACGTTGAAATACCACCCTGAACTTGTTTGAATTCTAACTCCGACCCATGAAACTGGGCGGAGAACAGTGTCAGTTGGGCAGTTTGACTGGGGCGGTCTCCTCCGAAAGAGTAACGGAGGAGCCCAATGGTACCCTCAGCCTGGTTGGCAATCAGGCGCCGAGCGCAAAGGTAGAAGGGTGCTTGACTGCGAGACTTATAAGTCGAGCAGATACGAAAGTAGGGCTTAGTGATCCGGCGGTGCTGGATGGAAAGGCCGTCGCTCAACAGATAAAAGGTACTCTGGGGATAACAGGCTTATCGCTCCCGAGCGTCCATAGCGGCGGAGCGGTTTGGCACCTCGATGTCGGCTCATCACATCCTGGGGGTGAAGAAGCTCCCAAGGGTTCGGCTGTTCGCCGATTAAAGTGGTACGTGAGCTGGGTTTAAACCGTCGTGAGACAGGTTGGTCCCTATCTGCTGTGGGCGTACGAAACTTGCGGGATTTTCTCTTTAGTACGAGAGGATTTGGAGGGACGTACCTCTGGTGTTCCTGTTGTCTCGCTCGAGGCAGCGCAGGGTAGCTACGTACGGTGAGGATAAGTGCTGAAAGCATATAAGCACGAAGCCAGTCCCAAGATCAGGTTTCGATGAGTCCCCTGACAGACGATCAGGTTGATAGGCCGGCGATGTAAGGCAAGCAATTGCTTCAGTTGACCGGTACTAACGGACGAACGCTTGGCCACATTGATTTTCGTCTCGTGAGGTGGCAGGGAGGGAGCTGCGAGAGCAGCTTCTGAAGAGCCACACCAAGAGACCGAGAAACAAGGTCAAACAATGAACGCGTGCAACACACCGACTTCCTGAAGAGTCGGATGCTCTCTACCGCTGCCGTCTGTCGAGATCTCGACGACAATTGGGGTTGAGGCTGGCGGGACACCGCCCCTCAACCAATTCCCGGTGAACACATCCTGAAGGAAACACTCGTTCCCATTCCGAACACGACAGTTAAGCTTCTGGAGCCGATGATAGTGCCCACCAGTGCGAAAGTAGGTCATCGCCGGGATCCTTAATCACAAACCAGCCCCCAAGCAAGTTGCTTGGGGGCTGGTTTCGTTTTATCACCACGGTTTCGAGATCGGTCCCCACCCGCCAGTCCCCCCGTCAAGCCGCATGGCGACCCAGCCGCCGGTTCGACGAATGTAGAGTGGGACTTGTCCCGCTCGTCCGCTGGATGTTGCCGGCCAGGACGCGCTCGAGGGAGTGCAAGTGGGCGTGCCTCGAGCGTCGGCCAATCGATGCTCGGTGCTGAATTCGATATACGTCCACAGTGGCTTGGACGTAAATCTCCGTGCCAGCACCACTTCATGCGGCTTGACTCCGCAGCGGACGGGCGGCTTAAAAGCCACCCTACTCTCGCGTTCTCCAGCGACTTGCCTCCGTGCCTATCGGCCAGGTGATCTGCGAGTGACGCTCGACCGGGAATAGTCGCCAACGAGTCCCACGTGTATGGGCGCGGTTACATCGCCGCCGGTTCGACGAGCGTAGAGTGGGACTTGTCCCGCTCGTCCGCTGGATGTTGCCGGTCAGAACGCGCTCGAGGGAGTGCAAGTGGGCGTTCGTTGGAATACGACGAGCGATCCTTCTGCGGTTGAATTGCCTCATCCGCCCGAATGGTGTTCGACGAGGCTGGTTTGCTTGGGGGCGCCTTAGACAATCCCTTCAGGATTGGACTTACGGGGGGCGGGAACCCAGGGTATCCACCTGCGGTGGCTACCCTGGGCCAGGATAGAAATCCCCTTCAGGGATTGTCGGCGCGATACCGCATCGCGCTGGGCAAGTCCAGCGTGGATCAACGTGCCTTCGCTGTGCCGATCGATGAGTTTCGCCGCGAGTGACGCTGGGCCGGGATTTCTCGGCGACGGAAGCCCACGTGGAGGGGCCCCGCCACTTCGCCGATGGTTCGACGAATAGAGAGTGGGACTTGTCCCGCTCGTCCGCTCGACACTGCCGGCCATCCCGCACTCGCGGGAATTCAGCTCGACCTTGGTCATCCTGATCGCACCTGGTACGCCGATCGACTCCAAACGCTTTGCAAGCAATCGAAGTCTCGAGCGGTCGGCCCTACCCGCGAACGAAGTTTCCCGACGCACCGCCCGCTCAACTCCACAGCCCTTCCAGCACCACCCCTTCGTCCAGCAGCTGCGTTTGCCGCCCCTGGCTGTCGAGCATGCCCAGGTCCTCCAGGCCCATCGCGTGGTAGACCGTTCGCACCACGTCGCCGGGGGTCACCCGCCCCTCGTGCGGATACGCGCCGTGGCGGTCGCTGCGGCCGTAGGTCCGTCCACCACTCACCCCCGCCCCCGCCACCAGGTCGGTCAGGCAGTACGTCCAGTGGTCCCGCCCCGCTCCCGCCGTTCCCCCCGTTCGCGGATCGCCAATCTTTGGCTGCCGCCCCATCTCGCTCGTCACCAGCACCAGCGTGCTCTCCAGCAGGCCCCGCTCGCCCAGGTCTTCCAGCAACGCCGAAAAACAGCGGTCAAACTCCGGGAGCAACGCCTGCTTCAGGCAGCCGAAGTTGTTGCCGTGCGTGTCCCACCCCCCGGCACTCGCACATTTCAATTCCTCGGCTCGCTTTCGATCGGGCAGCCAATAGACCGTCACGAACGGAACCTCCGCCTCCACCAGCCGACGGGCCAGCAGCAGGCTCTGCCCGTTCACCGTCCGGCCATAGCGCTCTCTTACCGCCGCAGGCTCGCGTTCGAGATCAAACGCCTCCCGGGTGGCCCCCCCGGTCAGCAGCGAAAATGCCCGTTCCTGGTGCTTCCGCCACGCCCCCGTCCCCGCCCCGCGATCCCACTCGCGGGCGGTGCGGTCCAGCAGCGACAGCAGGTGCCGGCGATTCCCCAGCGCCTCCACCGTCGTCCCCTCGGGCAGCGTCAGTGCGGGAGCCTGAAACCGCCCCGGTTGGTTGGCGTCGGCGAACAGGTAGAGGGGGTCGTGCTCGACTCCCAATCGCCCGGCGAACTGCCCCGCCCGAATATCCGGCGGCGTCTCGGGGATCCAGGGGAACGAGATTGCGGGAGGGAGCGGCCCCCGCGAAGGCAGCTTCGCCCCCACCACCGAGCCCACGAACGGCCAGTCGTCGGCCTGCTGCCGACGGTTGCCCCCCAGTGCGACAAAGCTGGGGTCCAGGGGGTGCCCGGTCAGGTGGTAGTAGTAGGCGAGGTGCGAGTTGGTGGGGTCGGTCCCATCGACGGCGTTCAACAGCGCGAGGTGCTGCGCCTGCCGGGCCAGCAGGGGCAGGTGCTCACAGAGGCGAATTCCGGGGGCCGACGTCTCGATCGGCTGGAATTCACCACGGATCTCCGCCGGGGCCTCGGGCTTGAGATCCCAGGTGTCGAGATGCGAGGGGCCACCGCACAGAAAAAACAGCAAGGTCGAGCGGGCGCGACCGAATGAACTCGCCGCCGGCCGGCGACCCGCTTCCAGCTCGACGGCGGGGCGGGCGGACGCGGGCCGAGCCCAGCCCCCGGCACAGCCCCACGCCGAGGCGGCCAGCAGCGTTCGGCGCCCCACGGGGCGCAACTCGGACGGAGGGAACCAGTTCACCAGCCTGTCATCCCGGGGGGCTCAAAACCTTGCTGCGCGAATTGTACGACAAGCGTTCTCACTTGTCGGCACACCAGCTCCGCAACGCCCCCACGCCCCCACCGTCCGTCATCCGCCACTTCGGTCTCCAACGGGCGGAAAATCTTTCCTTCCAACCCCGCGCAGACCGCTCACTCCCGGCCCGGCGGACCGTAGTCATCAACCGGCACCGACTGCGTCTGTTGCAGCAGTTGCCGCAACCGACGATTGGCGGTCCTTCCCAGGAGCAGCTCCAGCGTCGAATTCACGAACTGGATCCGGGCTCCCTCCCCCGCCATCCGTTGCAGCCGGTGAATCTGCGGGACGTTCACAATCAGTGACCGGCTCAGGCGCACGAATCGCTCGGGGTCAAGTTCTTCAGTCCACTCCACCAGGGCCCGGCGAACCAGGTGCCGGGGGGCGGCGACGCACTGCACGATCGAGTAATTCTCCTGGGCTTCGATCCAGGCAATCTCCTGGGGGGGCAGCAGCAGGGTTCCCGACGCGGTGTCGATGACGAGCGGCGGCGTTTCCACCAGCAGTGAACTCCCCGCGGAGGCTTTCGATTCCGCCTTCAGTCGGTTCATGGTCCGGGCCAGCCGCTCGCTCGAGACCGGCTTCAGCAGGTAGTCGAACGCTCCCAGTTCGTACGCCTGCAGGGCGTGCTGGTCGTGCGCGGTCACCAGCACCACGCGCAACTGGGGATTGGCCGCGGCGAGGAATTCGAGCCCCGACCGCCCCGGCATTTCGATGTCAAGGAACATCAGGTCGGGCCTGAGCCGCTCCAGCAGGCGTTCCGCCTCGGCGGTGGTCGCTGCCATCCCGACCAGTTCGACGGCGGGGTGGGCGGCCAGGAGTTCGGCGAGCCAGCGATTCGCCGCGACCTCGTCATCGACCAGGATAGCCCGCAACCCGGGCGAGGGACGTTTCATGGCGAGGCCCTGTGGGTCGTGATGCAGGTGGTGGTGATGACGGGCAGGGAGATCCGGGCGCGGACCTGGCCTTCACCCGCCTCGCAGATCAGTTGGGCCTGTGCGCCATGCTGGAGTTGGAGTCGGCCACGGAGATTGGCCAGGCCGGTCCCCAGTCTCCCCCGGCTCCCCGGTACGATCCAGGTTCCCGAGTTGGTCACGGTCACCTGCAGAGTGGCGTCGACGACGCAACAGTCCACCGTGATATGCAGGGGGCCCGAGTTGCTGGCGCCGCCGTGCTTGAGGGCATTGTCGAGCAGGGGGGAGACCAGCATGGGGGGGGCGGGGACCGCGCGGGCCTCGTCGGTGCAGTCGATGGTGCAGACCAGGTTGGGTCCAAATCGGGCCCGCTGCACGTGCAGGTATTGCGTCAGGGCGTCAATTTCCCGTTCCAGCGGTTCGGAGAGTCCCTGGCGACCGAGGCAGTAGCGGAGATGTTCGGAGAGCCCATTGGTGACCTGCGCGACCGCGGCAGGATCATGCCGGCACGCCAGGATGGCCGTCAGGGCATTGAACAGAAAATGGGGCTGCAATTGGGATTCGAGGCGATTCAGTTCGCTGGTTCGGAGCGCCGATTCGGCCTCGGCCACCCGCAATTCCGCCGATTTCACCCGCGCGGCCTGAAAGAACCCCAGGTACAACAGGCTCCACACCGTCAGCACATCGATCCGGTGAAAGAGCTGGACAGGGACGGGGGCGGTCACGTGGTACTCCCCGGTTGGCGAGGGTGAGTAGATGTTCAAAACCACCATGAAGCCCGAGAAGAACGTCAGCTCCAGGATGGCGGCCAGGAACAGCGTGAGCACACCCCGGAAAAGAATCCGCCGCAGAGGCCAGTCTTGCCGGGCCAGGTAGACATAGACCACCCGCAGCCCCGACGACACGACCAACCCGGTCACCAGTCGATTGAGCACGACCCACCGCGACAAGTCGGGGGGGGCAGTCGGTCGCAGAAAGGGGATCAGCACGAACGACTGCAGCAGGGTCACTGCGGACCAGAACACGACCTGGGCGAGCCAGAACCGGAGTTCGGGGGCTTGGGGTGGCTCCCAGCTCTCACCCAGCGGGAGGGGAGGCTGGATGACCGAATTGGCAGGATCGTTCAGGTCAATGCGCTGCATGCCCCCCAGCCTACCAGACCGTCCGCGCTGTCCAGGGAAAAAAAACGCCAATTCGTCCCTGCTTTCCGCCGGTTCGTCACTTTGCCGGTTGCCCATCGATTCGGGGTCGGGCAATCTCCCTCGGTTCTCGCTGGCTGTCCGGCCGGAAGCTGGCTGATTCCTTACCGTCCCTCACCGCCGCACGCGCGGCTCGGGGGAATCATCTTTGCCTCGTGCCTGGGGTCTTGCGACCTCCACGGGTCGATCGCATCTCAAGCACGGGTTTCCCTTCGCGTTGTGCTGTCCAGGACAACGCAGAAAGCGTCGCCGTCATGAATCTCACCAGGGTCTTTGCAACCTCGCTCTGTCTGGTCGTTTCGCTCTTCGTGTCGCAGGTGAATGCGGCCATCATCAATGTCGCGTTCGGATTCCGCGGCCAGTACGGCATGGATGGCGTTGCCTCGAACAATTCCGCGGAATCAGCGACCTCTGGGACCGCCGCACCGCTGGCCTACACCGGCACCAAGTGGAACGAGCCCGGCCATGATGAATTCGATGGCCAGCTCGATGCCGCAAATCTGCTCACCTCGACCGGCCAGCAGACCGCGGTCGGCCTGTCGCTGGCCAATTACCCCAGCAGCGTGGACGACCATGGTGGCAGTGGCATCCTGCGGCTGCTGGGAGCCGGGATCCACGCCGACGGGCCGTCGCTGACGGGGGGGTTTAGTCCCAGTGCCGGGACGCTCCCCTCCCTCACCCTGACAGGACTCGACGACAGCCTGACCTACACGTTGGTCATCATCAGCGGAGGCAATTACAGCAACGGCAACCAGTGGAACATCGGGGGGACGCCCACCTTCAGCAATCCCCAGACTCCCACCGGCTTCTCCGGGGGAACGACTCTCACCACCGCCAGTGACACCAACCAGCGGGGGACCTGGGTCGAGGGAGTCAACTACGTGGTGTTCTCGGGAGTGCAATCGGTGGGAGGCACGATCAAGGTCTGGGACCGGAACATCGACCTCAATTCCTCCATCGATGGCGAAGACAAGTTCTCGATCAACGGCTTCCAGCTGGAGGGAACATTCCCCACCGCGGTCCCCGAGCCAGGCACGTGGGCCCTGGGGCTCTGCGGACTGACCGCCCTGGTCAGCGGTGCGTTCCGTCAGCGCCGCCGCGCCTGAACCGACTGAGCACCACACAGCCGGGGCTGGCCCCAATCGCCAGCCCCGGCCCGGTGGCCCAGCCCAGTGCCCCGGAGAATGCGCCAGGCCGTCGCACCTGTCGGCCGGTCTGTCGGAGAAGAAAAGGCCAACGGCGCTGGATTCCGAAATCTTGAAAAGCTGTCGTACAACCCGTCCCACCACCACGCCCACCGCACTCGCCGCACCCCACCCGCCACCCCGCCCATCCGTCGCGACGCCCACCAGTCCCCACGCCCACCGGACCACCGGACCACCACGCCCAGCGGAACCCACGCCCATCGGACCACCACGCCCACCGGACCCCACGCCCACCGGACTTCATCCCCCGGTCCCGAATTCGACCCCCAGCGTGCGTTCCCTGTAGGGGAACTCTACCCTAGCCCCAGGTAGCCACCGCAGGTGGATACCTGGGGTTGTCGCCCCCATGCGCGACCAATCCTGAAGGGATTGTCTATTTCAATCGGCGCTGGACGTGATTCCCGCGAACGCCTTGTGCGTTGCGACGAATGCTCCGGAAGGGCGATGTGGAATTCGACGCCGTATGTCTGGGATCGAAATGCCCCCTCCGCTCGAATGGTGTTCGACGAGGCGGGCTCTCTTGATCGCGCTGTAGACAATCCCTTCAGGATTGAATTTCGCGCGGGGGGCGAACCCAGGGTATCCACCTGCGGTGGCTACCCTGGGCCAGGATAGAAATCCCCTTCAGGGATTGTCCGCGCGAGACCGCATATCGCGCGGCAAATCCAACGTGGAGCAACGTACCTTCACCGTGCCGAGCGACGAGGAGCGCCGCAAGTAACGCCGGGCCGGGAATCGTCGCCGTAGAACTCCACGTGGAGAGGCGCGGCCACCCCGCCAATGGTTCGACGAACGTAGAGTGGGACTTGTCCCGCTCGTCCACTGGACGCCGTCGGCCAGAACGTCCTCGAGGGAGTGCAATTGCACGTTCGTCGAGAGTCACCCCAATGGACGCTCGGTCAGGAATTCGAAATACGACGATCGCGGTTTGAACGTGTCTCCCTGTGCCGGCGCTGCGTCATATGGTTTGCACCCGCAGCGGACAGGCGGCTTAAAAGCCACCT
>Ga0315904_10012045_pt1 | contig 10960 bp, 7 predicted proteins | sample LakEriMetagenome_6_FD_203529 | JGI IMG/M metagenome (GOLD analysis project Ga0315904, IMG submission 203529) | Freshwater fungal communities from buoy surface, Lake Erie, Ohio, United States - Buoy 12 MA120 | ecosystem: Environmental > Aquatic > Freshwater > Lake | place: USA: Lake Erie, Ohio... | reverse complement strand
CCGTCAACGCGCCCGAAGCTGGTGATTCACCCCTGCGGGCGATGGGATGGTAGCGCCGTACGACCGTGAGCCTGCGCGCGGGACCCCGGGTTGGATTGCCGCCCCATCAATCGATCCGCGTCCGATCGCTGCGCTCGACGCGGCTTCTCAGTCCGCGCTCTCGCGAGATAATCCTGCGCGGCGACGCAGTCAGGTTCGGGGTGAACCCGGGCTCTGTCGGTCCCGGGCCGGGCCTTCCCTCCGCGACAAACTTCGCTATCCCACGCCTCTGCGCAGAAGCCAACCCTGCACGGCCTCGAGGTGGGGGAACTCCGTGTTCCCACCCGCGGCTTCGATCAACAGGAGCTGCGCCGATTTGATCATGCCATCAGACACTGCCCGCGCCTTGGCCTCGAACGGCCCGCCAGATGCCCGTCCGATCGCAGCCGTGGCTGCACCGCAGCGGCTTACGGGCACGCGCCCCACGCGCTGAGCAACACTCCAAGGTCGGACGACCCCGTCTCGCCATCGCCGTCGAGATCGGCGCCTGCGGTTCCCCACGCGCTCAAGAGCGCGCCGAGATCCGACGACGACACCTCGCCGTCGCCATCGATGTCGGCCGGGCAGCCGTTGCCGCAGGTGCCCGATTGCGTGATCGTGAACGAGCCGATGCCCTGGCCGTAGATGGAGTTCTCATACGGGTTCGAGCCAACGCCAATGATGTAGGTCACGCCGCAGGCGGGCGTGAATGTGACCTTTGCGGCTGTGTTGCACGGAGCATCGCCACACGAGGAAATCGTCGCGCCCCTCTGGCAGAAGACACTTCCCGAGCAGGGCGTCCCACATGCATCGTCGCTACAGGCGACGAGGAGGCCGCCGCAGGAAGCGAAGACGGCAATTCGCGTGTCGAGATTCGTGTCTGCGCCCGAGGCAAGCGCCCATCCTCCGTCTTGCTCGCAGAACGAGATCGTGACGGGCTGATCGCTGACCGCCTCGTAGGTGTACCACACGTCGAACTGGAGGCTCCCGCACGGCGTGGAAGCCGAGCCCCCTGCGTCGACGTTGCGGAACGCATTCGCACCCACCTTCGCCTCGACCGCCTCCGCGCAGGCATCGTTGGTGGGCGGAAGCCTGCAGGCGCTATCAGAGATCCCGATGGCCTCCGCCGCGCAGAATCGATCCCATGCGACCGAGCAGCACGTTGGATCAAACGCGCAGACTCTGTTACAGACAAGTATGTCGGCACAGAACGGAGTGGACTTCGGCTCGCAGCACGAACCCGCCGCCGGCACGCCGCAATCCGATTGGGCGTCAATGAAGTCCACGACGAGGTCCGCAGCCCCTGGAGGGAGGTAACCGAACGACCATTGGCTTCCAACCCGAATCCGGACCGTCTGCCCCTTCTCGAGCGGAACAATGACGGCCGGGAGGGATGGCAGCCCGCAGTCTGGTTCTCCCGCATCGTCGTTGCACGCGAGAATCTCGCCTCCGAGGTCGGGACAGCTGGACCAGATGTCCATCGCGGCAAAGAACGGATCGACCGTATTGCAGACGTAGATCTTGTGGTTTCCGGTCTCGGATGCGGTGAATGAGAACCACACGTCGCGACCGATCAGAGTGCAGCTCGACTCCTCTGAAGCTGGGTCGGTCGCCGCGAAGAGATTGTCAAAGGGCGTGGCGCCCTCTGGTACGACGATCGCGTCGGCGCACAGATCGTTGGGCGGCGGACTTGCGTCGCACGGGCGACCGGTGACCGTCAGCGTGTACTCGTTGCCCGTCGGATAGCCGCATGGGAATCCATAGAAGTCGCCCGGCGTGACCACGATGTAGTAGAGGCCCGCAGGCAGACACTCGCCATCGGTCCGGGCACCACACGTCCCAATGGCCTCGTCAGATCGGTCCGACGTGCAGTCGGCCAAGACAAAGGTCGCTCGGGAGTAGAAGTTCGAGGAGATCTCGATCGTGATCTCGGTTCCCTCGGTCAGTTCGAGCGCGTACCAGTCCGTATCGCGCACTCCGCCGTTCGCCCACATCGTTCCACGGACGACATCGCCGACGGAGATCGGCTCGGCCGTGTTCGGGTTGCTGTTGCAGCCGCCGTTCGTATCGGCGCCACAAGGCTCGAGCTCGACGACGGTCGGGGTGGGTGCTGGGCAAGCCGAGAACGGCGCGATGGTGAACGCACCGGCCCCAAGCTGCCCTGGAAGCACGCCGCCAATGACGAGGGTGTACTCGACGCCGGCCTGGAGTTGCACGCCCAGGATCGTGGATCCCGTGTCGCCAGTGACGCATGAGAAGTTCGAGCATGCCAGCACCCCGCTCTTCGGCGCGCAGTCTGCGAAAACGGCGAGTCGCTCAAACACCTGTTCGCCCTGATCGCAGGTTGAGATCGTGTAGACATCGCTCGCGGGGGGCGTGAACTTGAAGTATTGCGCGTTGTAGATGCTGTCGTCGAAAGGGCCGCCCTGCGGATAAGGGTCGCAGAAACCCGCGAGCTCGAGAATCTCGTTCCGATCGGAGTTGTCGTAGGCGTTCAGGCCGACGGTCGCGACGGTGGCGTCGGCGCACCCGCTCCCCGGCGGGTCAAGGAGGTCGATGCTCAGGACGCCGCGCTCAACGACGGGCGCGCCGAACGAAGCAAGCGCACCCACGCCGATGCGATACGTGTTGCCTGCGACGAGTTCGATGCGGCCGATCAGCGCCGAACCTCCTCCGCCCGGACAGCCCTCGAATGCGCATGCCAGCTGGGACAGGTTCTCGCAACTGCTCGACACGGAGAGAACGTGGACCGCCTCGCCTGGACCGCTGAGGCAGGTCGAGATCCGGTATGTCCCAGATTGTGCGGGGGTGAAGGCGAAGAAGTTCGTGTTCACGGAATCGAGAGCACAACCGGTGGGACTCTGCGTGAGATCGCAGCCCGTCGCGCTTCCGACGAAGGGCGTGTCGCCCACCGCGACCACCTGTGCATCGAAGCACGCCCCGCAGTCCTGCGCCTGCGCCCGCGGAGATGACAGAAGCGAGAGAGCGGCAAGGGGGGCGAGGAGCAGGGAACACGATTGGACCGCACGCATCGGAACTCCAGTTTCGAAAGGGCTCTCTGAGACTCGGTCGGAAGAAAGCGCAGTGCACTGCGCGGAGCGCAGACCCGCCACCCGTTCGTCGAAACTAATGCGCCCCGATGCCCAGGCGACCCAGCGGATGATGGGTTTCGAGACTTTCTGTTCACCATCTCCCCCGACCAAGGGGTGTCTTCGTCGGGCGACGATGCGATACCCGGACCCTCTCGTGACAGGTACGATCGCCGCGATCGCGGAGCAGGCCATCTGCGCATCCTCGATGTTCGCGACCACCATGGAGAGAAGCCATCCAGCGCCACATGGTGCGCGAGGATCGCGCACAGAATCTCCTTGCTCTCAGACAGAAGCAGCGATGCAGGCGTGCCCTTCGGAAGGGCCGCGATTGCTTCGTCGGTCGGGGCGAAGACCGTGAATCGGCCGCCGGACTTCAGCGTGTCGGTGAGGCATGCGGTCTCGACCGCGGCGAGCAGCGGCTTGAACTTCGCCGCCATGGCGGTGTCGACGATGCGACGGGCACCACCGTCGGCCTCGCGCGCGTCGTCACCGACCGCGCGACCTTCGCGTGGCCCTGCGATGTCTGCATCGAGGAACCGTGGCGCGGACAGGAAGTCTCCCGCCGCATGCTCGAGGCGCTCGAGCGTCACCCCGATCTCCAGCCCCGTCGTCGCTGGTGCCTCGCGACCCGCGACGCCCACTGCCTCTCCACGAAGTTCGGCGGCCGGCCCGTGCCTTCCGATCGATGGATGGAGAAGCCGTGCCCGAAGGAATGGTGGCAGCGCGGGGCGTGAGCAGGGGCGTCAATCCGAAGTCGGAGTGAACAGGTCGCGTTGGAGACGCATCGCTGCGTCGGCCGCGCGTCCCATCACTTCGAGAGCACTTCGACGCTGTTCACCGCACCGCGCAGCTGGGGCTTCAGCCCGTCGATCGTGAGCCGCTTCGCAGCGTTCGCATCGCCTTTGAGATGAAGGTCGAAGAACGCGCGCGTCGCCGTCCGCGTGACGGGCTGCGCGTCGGCGCGGGTGCGCGAGGGAAGCGCGCGGTCGTCGCTTCCCGAGGAATCGGAGAAGTCGAAGTGCTGCGCGTTCGCGAGCCAGACGAGGCGATGCTCACCCTTCGGCCACAGTGCGAACGAATCCTTGCGGTCTTTCGCGGTCTTTCCCGCCTGCTGGTCGTCCTTCGATCCCGTGATCCCAAGGAGCGGCACGCGTAGGCCGGCGAAACTCTCGGCGATGAAGAACGGCTCGCCCGGGCTCTGCGGCGAGAGCGCGACGCCGCACTTCACGCGCGGGTCGGAAAGGTCGGGCCCGAGGCCCTTTCCCGGCGCGACGGTCGGCGTCAACCAGTCGAGGGCAGGCCGCATCCCGCACGCGACCATCGTCGTGTAGGCGCCGAACGAGTGCCCCATCACGCCGACGCGCGCAAGATCGAGCCGGCCCTTGAGCTTCGCGTGGCTCTCGTTCCACTCCGCGGCGCGGTCGATCGCAAACGACACATCGCGTGGCCGCGCAAGCACCTCGTCCGAGTCGCGGGTCATCGCCTCGATGTTCTTCATCGCGCGCAAACCCTGCTTTATGCGCTCGGTGTTGCTGCCGATGTGCTCGACGCACAGCACCGCGTAGCCATGCGAGGCGAGGTCCTGCGCCTGCGCGAAATGCGTATCCCAACTGCCGCCCGCGCCATGCGACACGACGATCACGGGATACGGCCCGCCGCTCGACGGGACATGCACCTTGATCGGCACGCGCCGGCCAGCGGTGGGCGCGGCCTCTTTCTTGCGCTCGAGCAACCGGGGGCGGCGGGATTCTGACGAGGGAGGCGCCCTGCGCGCCTGATCGATGAGATCGGGAAACTCGAGGACCTCGATTGCGGGCTCGACCGCAGCCTTCGCGGCAGGCGCCGTTGGCTTCGGACCGTCTGAAGCGGGCGGTGCGTCGGCCCACGATGCGCGACCGAGCGATCCGATCGAGAGGAGCATCGCCGTTAGGGTGAAGACCCAGCCCGTAAGCCGAAGCCATCTGAGTTGAAGGTGTCTTGATCGAAGGCCTCTCGAACGCATGGATGATCCCTTCCGTGGTGACTCGCTCACGATCGACCCGCCTCATCAGACAAGTCGTCCTCGGTCAGTACGCCGTCCTTGTCTGCGTCGAGCTGGTCGAAGCGTCGGTGAAGCGCGGGCGGAACCTCCGGCTTCTCGATCCGCCCGTCGTCGTTTCGGTCGAACTGGCGTCGCAGCGCCGCGAACGACGGCGTCCGCCCGTCTGCCGCGCCGCTCACGCGCCCGCGCAGCGCGCCGCGTCCCGGCAGGTCCATCGGGTTCATCGGATCCTCTCCCTCGATGTAGTACTCGATGTACCCGAGCATCATCTCGTCGACGGTCTGCTGGCCCCAGCGCACCGTCTTCGTCGGGTCGGGGTTCGCGGGGTTGTCGGCGCTGTTGTCGTACCACGCGGTGCCGTGCAGCACCGCGCCGCGCGGTACCTCGAGCGGCTCGCGCAGCTCGTAGCGCAGCTGCCAGTTGAAGTCGTACTTCGGGATGTCGAGCACGGTGCGCTTGGGCTGCCCGGGAAGTTCGAGTTCATAGCGGTACGCCTTCCCGCGAACATGCATGTGGGGCATGAAGGCGAGGATCTTCGCGTCGGCGGGCACACGCAGCTGTCCCGTCTCGCGGTGGTTCGCGGCCCCTGGCGGAATGCGAAGCCGGATGTTCGCAACCGCCGCCGTACGCACGAGATGCTTCGGAGGCGCGTCGGCGAACACGAGCCCGATCTTCATCTGGTCGCTTGTCGCCTTCCCGTTCGGCGTGTAGTGAATCTGGAAGAGAAGCGACGAGTTCGCTGGCAGCTTCCGCGCCATGCCCTCAGGCAGCACCATCGAGTCGTTGCCGGGCACATACGCAGCCCAGTAGCCGCTTGCCTCGTCAGCGCCCAGGCGGCGGCGCATCGCGGGGTCCTTCGCCGCGTCCTCATCGAGCGCGAACACCAGCACGTGGTGCACCACCGACGGATCGGTCGGCGCGATCTGCACGGCCTTCACCCAGCGGTCCTCGGTCAGGTTCGTGGGCACCAGCACGTTCTGGTACGGCATGAATCCGTCGGCCTTGACCGCGATCGGCTTGGGGAGCTGGAACACCGCGTCGGGCGTCCCGATCTTCCACCCATCCTCTGCGAACGCGCGCGGCAGCGGGAGATCCTTCGGGTCACCCTCGGGCTTGCCAGCCGCGATCCACGCCGCGATCGCATCCTTCTCAGCCTGGCTCATCGCGCGGTCGTTCGACCACGGGCTCGGCAGCGGCGCGTGGTCGGCGCCATGCAGCGGCGCCGCGAACCACGGAGGCATCGTGCCCGCCTCGGTGACGGTTCGAATCATCGTTGCGCGGCGCGATACGGCGTCGTGGGTGTCGAGGCGGAACGGCCCGACGCCGCCCTCGCGATGACACTCGACGCAGTTCGCCGCCATGATCCGCGAGATGTCGCGGGCGTAGGTGACGGAAGGCGCGAGCGCGTCCGCAGCCGCGGTTCCAGCGGACGCCTTCGCAGGCTCGATCGCACAGCCTGGCGAGCTGGTCGCCTGAATCTCTGGCGCGCGCCCCGCGAGCGCCGCGTCGAGCGCATCCTCGAGAAATCGCCGTCGAGGCTCGGGCAGCGTGAAGTTCACGCCATACTGGTCGTGCACCGCGCCGCGGTAGACGAGCGTGTTCGCCGCATCGATCACGAAGACCTCGGTCGTGGTCCGCGCGCGGAGCGACCTCGCGACCTCGCCGCCTGCGTCGTTCAGGTAGAGCCCGTCGAGCCCGAGATCCGCGACCTGCTTGCGCATGTCCGCCGCGCTGTCGGTGCCGCTCACATTCACGAAGACGAACTTCACGCCGCGCGCGCGAGAGGCGTCCTCGATGCGCGCAAGCGACGGTCCAAACTTGCGGCACAAGGGACACGTGACGCTCGTGAGCGCGATCACGGTGAGCCTTTCGCCGCGACCGTCGCGCCAGCTGCGCACGACGCCGTCGATGCCGCCTGCACGCACATCAGCGGCGTATGAGCCGATGCCCAACTCCCGCGCATCCCGCGGCGACGGCGGCGCGAGGGGGCTCGGAGCCGTCTGCGGGGAAGCCGCCTGCGCTACGGAAGCGGCATTCCCGACGGCTTCAGGCGCCGCGGTCAGGGAAAGGATGAGGCTGAAGGTCGTTGCGAGCATGTCGGGTCGAAAACGCGGGTCGGCCGCCGCCATTGCGGCCAGTCAGGTGCAATTGCCCCACGACGCGAGGACAATCGCGAGATCAGCGCCGTCGGCCGTGCCATCGGCGTCGATGTCCGCGATGGGATCCGCCGAACCCCACCCGCTGAGCACGATCCCAAGATCGCCGCCGTCGATCGCGCCGTCGCCGTTCACGTCCCCCGCACAGGATGCGCAGCCCATCGAGCTCGAGGCGATCTGCGAGAAGAAGCGGGTCCAGACGAGGTCCGCAGCACCAGGCTGGTACACATGGCCCGTCCCTTGGACCTCCGTGAACCAGACGGGCGCGTCGCCCGCGTAGATGCTCGTCACATAGGTACGGGGTACGCCGTAGTTCAGCTGTTCCGTGATCGTGCTCACGAGCGTCGCGTTGTTGTGCGCAACCCAGTACGCACGCTGCTCCTGATCCTGCACGCCGCGCGGCCGCGCGTTCTTGCCGACGCCCGTGGTGAAGTTCTCGTTGCCGCCGCGCCAGGTCCAGACGGGCACGGGAAGCGCGGGCGTCATCTCGGATTCGCTTCCGCCATAGGCCGTGATCCAGCCGCCCGAGACAGGCGCGATCGCAGCGACCTTGTCGGCATGCACCGATGCGAACGAGTTCGTCATCATCGCGCCGTTCGAGAATCCGGTCATGTAGACCTGGCACGGGGCGATGCCGCACAGGACCCGCATGCGCCGGATCAGCGCCGCGAGAAACGAGATGTCGTTCGGCGCAGCGCCCGTGAATTCCCAGTCGTTTCATGCGAATCCGCCCGATGATCCGGCGGAGAGCGCGCCATCGGGATACACGACGACGAAGCCGTGCTGGTCGCTCTCGGCATCCCATCCGCAGGTCGACTGAAACTGGGCGCCGGAGGTGCCGGTCGGATGCAGCGCGACGACGAGCGGCCGCGGATTCGCCGGTGAGAAGCCGGGCGGAAGATGCACGATGAAGGAGCGCGTCAGCCCCTCGTGCTGCATGGTCGCACTGACGTTGGTCTGTGCGAGTGCGGTCGCGCCGCAGAGCGCCGCGACGGCGAGAAAGCTCGCGGAAAGGACTGCGGGAAACGAGCGTGCGGCGTGTCTCATCGTCAGCGAACGGATCGAGCGGCACGGTATTGCCAAGGAGGGCCGCCAACGTTGCCTGATTGCGCGGGTTCGACCCCGCCAAGGCGGACCCGCCGGGTGGAAGCCAGCTCCGGAAACCACCGTTCGAAGCCTCCCTGCGCCCGCTCGGGAAGCGGGAACGGAACTCTCAGGGTTTGCGCCGGACATCGTGTCCGGAGATCGGCCCCTGCCCGAGGTGTCCTCGAGTCGGAGGCCCGTCGGGCAGAGTCGAAGCGCCTGCGAGTCCCCCGGCCCGATCGAACAGCTCCGGCAGACTCGCGCCGTGGACAGATTCGCCGTGGAACGATCTCGCCGCGTCTCGTGCTTCTCTCGTGCTTCTCGCGTGCTTCTCGCGTGGCATGTCGCTGCGCTGGCATCGGGGCGATGCCGAAGCTTGACTGCGTGCGCTGGATTCGCGAACTCCGATGCCTTGGTGATGAACGAGCCGGCCGCGGGCGGTCGATGGGACATCACTCAGCGCGACGTCTCGAGGCGTTGGAGGGATGCGTCGAGGCCCTTCCGAATGCGCGCGTACAGATCGAGAACCCCGGGCATAGGGCAGCTGGCGTCGAAAGGACGCGCGCTTGAAACCGCGAGTAACACTCAACGTTCCCCGGCACCGTGGACGTTCAGCGGCGGCGACGACCGCCGCCACGGATGCCAGCGACCGCAAGCACCGCGAGTGCGCCCGGAGTGGGCACGAAGATGGAGGCGCCTGCCACGTCCTCATACGCGTACTCGATGATGCTGCGCGTCGCCAGCGTCGACCCAATGCTGAGCCGCAGGTAACCGTAGTGGACCTGGTTGGTCGCCTCATTGAGGAAGCGGAAGCCAGCGTAGTTGTTGGTGCTGTTGAGGAAGAAGGGCGATCCCGCCGGCGAAGTGGTGGTGATGCCCGCGTTGCCTGTCTGCCAGAACATGTTGGGCAGGTCTCCGATCACTGCGCCACCGGCGAGGTTGGCGATGTTGAGCCCACTGTTCAGTCGAGCGAAACCTCCCGTGGAGGTCTGCGCTCCATTCACAATCGGACCGGAGACGGTCAAGCTGGCGCCAAAGCCGAACAGGTTCAGGTCGTATCCCGGAAATCCGCCGAATGTGGTGCCCACCTGGCCGGTCACGACATCGAGGAACACACCGGGAGGAACGCCCCCGATGTTGATGTTCACCGGGCCGCTGGTAACCACGGCGGCATTGGACGCGGATGCAAGACCGAGGGACAGCGCGGCGGCGAGCGCCGACGGGAGGGCGGACTTCATGGGACTGACTCCGAATGTCGAGAGGGGGAGGGATCGGGAAGAGTGGAACAGGACGAGAGAAGCTCCTAGACCATTTGTTTACTTCAGATTGCTGCGTGAACTGCAGTCGAGCAAGGCGGCATGAGACAGAATTGAGAATTCACGACGGCATCCTCCCCGAGTGGGGAGGAGTCACGGATCGATTGCCGCGATGCGGCGCAAGTGCGCAGCATGCGGTCGGCCCTCGGCCACGGGTGGCACGCCCGTTCCGCTCGCGTCAACCGGCAGCGGGCCGACGCGGGACGTGAGGGCCGCACGCAAGCGGGTTCAACGCAACAGCCTCGGTGCAATGGCCGCGCCGCTCACTTCACCGACGAATCGGTCATCACGACGCGGAATCCGATGCTCAGGAAGTCGAAGCCGAAGCTGTCGAAGTCGGGTTTCGTGGCGGTGCGGTTCGCCGAACGGCAGTACGGCGCGGTGTAGTTCCAGCTGCCACCCCGATAGACACGGTCGGTGCCGTTCGCGGGCCCCGTCGGGTCGACCACGGGGCGGCTCGAATGCCTGACATACCAGTCGGCACACCACTCCCACGCGTTGCCATGCATGTCGTAGATCCCGAACGCGTTGGGACGCTTCTGCCCGACGGGGTGGGTCTGTCCGCCCCCGTTCGGCTCGTACCACGCATAGTCGCCGAGCGCCGAGGCGTCGTCGCCGAACGCGAACTCGCCGGCGCTTCCGCCTCTGCAAGCGAACTCCCACTCTGCCTCGGTCGGCAGCCGATACGAGCGCCCCGCAGCCTTCTCCGCGGGAAGTTCCGACAGGCGCCGACAGAACTCGGCCGCGTCGTTCCACGAGATGCGCTCAACCGGATGGTTCGCAGTGCTCTCCTTGTTGCGCGGATCCTGGAACTGGCTCGGGTTCTTGCCCATCACCCGCTCGTACTGTTCCTGCGTGCACTCGAACGCGCCGATCGAGAAGTCGCGACTGATCGTGACTTCATGTTGCCGCTCGTCGAGATCGGCGTTGGGATTGCCCCGTGGCGAGCCCATCAAGAAGGTTCCCTTCGGCACGCGCACGAACTTCATCCCGATGCTGTTGACGACGTCGCTCGACGCGCCACTCGACGCACCGTTCGGTACGTCGCTCGACGCGCTGTTCGCCGCATCTGGCGAATCGGGCGCCTTGATGTCCTGATCGCCTGAAGTCTGGCAAGAGCAGGTGAGCAAGGCCGAAGCCAGAAAGAGACAGCAATATGCAGGGGACGGAGTCATGGATGTGCTTCCTTCGGCAAGAGCTTCGGATGCCGCACGAAATGAACTGCGCGACGATGCGCGGTGCGCGGCATCCGCG
>Ga0315904_10012042_pt1 | contig 10963 bp, 27 predicted proteins | sample LakEriMetagenome_6_FD_203529 | JGI IMG/M metagenome (GOLD analysis project Ga0315904, IMG submission 203529) | Freshwater fungal communities from buoy surface, Lake Erie, Ohio, United States - Buoy 12 MA120 | ecosystem: Environmental > Aquatic > Freshwater > Lake | place: USA: Lake Erie, Ohio... | reverse complement strand
TCTTGACGGTCTTCGTCCCCACAACGAATAATGCCGTAGAGATCTTCTGTGTAAACTTCTTCACATTGAATTTGTGTAATAAAATCATCCATACATTTAATATGACAGAATGATGATAAATTGTCAAGCTTGAAATTATTTTTTCTTAGACGCTTTTTTACGACCTCTAGCAGCAGCGGCATCAAATTTCTTTTTCCCCATTCTTTTACGACCAGCAACAGCTGCTATAGCACCTGCTGCTTTATAAGACACACCAGCAGACTTAGCAATTTTTTTAACAAACTTATCTTTACCGAATTTGTCTTTAGGTCCTTCTAAAAGGATTTGTTCTACTAAAATATTAAATTCCATAAAAGTATTTAATCATTTTTCTTAAATATATTCACAATCATGACTATTTTCGATTCTAAAAATTTATCTCGTATTTACGAAAGTATTTATTATAATGATTCTTTAAATTCTAAATTTTGGAAGAATAAACAATTTGACCCAGAAATAAGAAAAAAACTTTTAGAAATTGCTCAAAATTTTTATGACTCTTTAGAATTAAATGTCCCTATAATTGACATCCAATTAACAGGATCTTTAGCAAATTATAATTACACAGAATATTCAGATTTAGACACACATGTCATTATTGATTTCAGTCAAATTAATGAAGATGTAGAGTTAGTTAAAAAAGCTTTAGATGGAGCTCGATTTGTTTGGAATCAAAGACATGATATTGTTATTAGAGGACATGATGTGGAATTATATGTTCAGGATGAAACAGAACAACATACTGCTTCTGGTCTTTATAGTCTTTTAAAGGGAGAATGGATCAAAGTACCCAGGTATAATCCTCCTGAAATAGATGAAAGAGATGTTGAATTAAAACAAAAAAGTTACGTTAAAGAAATTTTAAAAATGGAAGAACGAATTTCTGAATCAGATCTTACACCAGAAGAGTGTAGAGATTTAGAAACTCGTGCTAAAAAACTTAAAGACAAAATTCAACAAGGTAGAAAAAAATGTTTATCGGGGCGTGATGCTAGTGAATTTTGTGTAGAAAATTTAGTATTTAAAAATCTTCGCAACACAGGAATGATTGAAAAATTAATTGACATAGCCTCTAAAGCTTACGACAAAACTTTTTCAGAATAAATCTTTAAGTGGTTTATATGGTTTTTCTACAACCACATAATAACTGCCGTCATGTTTTTCTATTTTAGATAATTTACCTTTTGGTAATGGTTTTTTCTTAAAAATTTTATCTATTAATACCCATGCATCATTATATTTTTTATTTTTTAAAAATGTTTCTATAATTTTTTGATACCGTTTTGGAATTAAAAAATGTTTTGTTGGTATCCAATACTGTTTAGTATCTGGATCAATAATTTTTGCGTCGGGAATTTTAGAAATATTAAGAACACCATCTCCATCTACACCCATATCCCTGAAACCTTTATTTCGTTCATAGTGTAAATATTCTTCTATTGCTTTTTTAATTTCCCAAGCAATAGTACCTCTTATCATTTCTTGACACCCTACACCAAATGATGAATTAGCATGATCGAGATGGGGTCTGTTCTTTTTAAGCTTCCAATCTTCACTTTCTTTTACAATTTCTCCACTTTCACTATATTCATTATTATATTGGTCGTAGAATTCTCCATGGCCGTCATATTCTCTTTTTATATTAGGGGGAAATGCAACAAACCTTACAACATTTTCAATAAATTGACTTTCGTCATATGTAAGACCCCTGTCAAAATAAACCTCATCTATTGCTGTTTTAATTTGACCGGATTGAAGACGAGAATAAGTCTCGAGAGCTGAAATAAGAACCAATAAATGTTGTTTTTCGAACTCAACTTGAATTCTTTTGGTCTTTTTATTTTTCATTATAAAAATAGTAAAGGTTTTTTAAAAAATATCAATCCCATTTTCTTTTAAAGAAAGAACGATCGTAATCTTTTTTACTACGAAAAGAAATTCCTGGTTTGGGAAGAGGTTTACGAATTTGTTTCAGAAGCTCAACTCTGCTTTTAATTTGAAGTTTCATAATGCTAATAGAATAGCAAAAATCTTCAAATTAGTCCCGCTTAAAAAATAATTTTTTAATTAAACCTATCAGGATTTAATCTTTGATCGGGACGATCAAAGTCTTCTTTCGCTTCAGACTCTTCTTCAGAGTCTTCCATCATGCCTTCAAGTTCGTCACGGAGATTTTCTTTCCAATCAGGAACACGGTCAATGGTTTCTGAAACCCAATTAAAAAGAGCTTCAATCGCTCCCGGATTATCTCCGAAAAATTCTCTCAAACCTTGACGATAACCTAAAACTTCAATGAGATTAGTGAGGTCTTGTTCATCATCATAACGAACAGCATTTTTCTCCATCCAAGTTTCCATCAACTCATACCCATCCATTTGATCAATACTTTCTTTCATCATTTTATTTTTTTTAGATGGCATTTTTTTCTTATTGATTTTTTTGTAAGCTTCTTCGAGGAGTTGTTGGTCTTGTGATTTCATTTAATTATATTTATTAAATAATATACTATTTATTTCCAAAAATAAGGAATTGGTCTTTTGGTCCATGTAGCTTTTTTAATACTTTTACCAAATAGAAATTCGCGCTTTGCTGTGTTATAATAATTTTGATAACCTTTTACGGGATCACCCGGTACTATACATTCAGCAAAGGTTTTAAAACATTGAGGGTATTCAGTTTCCCCTTTATCTGGTAAATTTGGTGGGTTGTTTTTAGCCCAGTATACGAAAGATTCTGTAAAATGTTTTTTAGGACCAAAACGATATTCTTTTTCTTTAAGAAGACCTTCTAAATGTTTAATGGTCCAATTAAAATTACTTTTACTTTCTCGAACCCATTTAGCTAAAGGGTGATTGTAATTACCATAAACCCTAGGAGTACCTTTTTGGGTTCGAGGAACATCAGGTTCTTTAAGTTTTTCTAAAGAATAACAATTAGCTACAAGTTGAGATCCTTCAATAATAATTTTATTAACGTGAAGATCTTGATAATATTCACACGCTTTAGTCGGATCATTGTCTAAACGAAATATATTCATTTTTATTTTATGTTATTGGGTAGAGTTAACTTTCTTTAGGAATTTTAATTATTTGACCGATTTTTAAAGTTCTTACGTCTTTAATGCCATTATACTCTGCTAATTTACTAAAAGACACGTTTAATTTTCTTGAAACTGTATAAAAATTATCACCAGCAGATAAAATATATTCTGTTGGTTTGGGTATAATTGGTGCACACGGTGTTACTTGTTTTTCTTGTCCTACGTTTTTTTTATTTTTTATTTTTTGTGGTGTCGCAACAATAATTGGTTTTGCTTGAGGCCAAGCACTTTGTAGAGCATCTGAATATGGTCCTTTGTTTTGTTCTATTTTTGTTATTTTCTTTTCTTTGGGCATTTTTTCATAAAGAAAAAAACCAATCACTCCAAATAAATGTACTCCTACTACTAACAAAATAGCAGCTTTAAACGTCATTGCTTTTGTTTCAGATGTTCGATATGGATATTTTCTTTTCATTATATATTCCAAATTGTTTTAGAAACTGTGTCACCACACTGTTCACAAACATAGTCATCATATTCCCAATCATCCGGTTGAAATAATTTTACAACATCAGTAAAAAGAATTGTATTGTTTTTAATTCCTTCACTAATTTTAATGAAAAGATAATTTAAAATTTTATCAATTTCTTCATTTGAAATTTCAGAAATTGATTCATCATTTACTGTAAAGTCAAATGCGGTACATCCTATTGTTTCTATAAATTTGTATTTATTTTCTTCCATTTGTATTAAACAATTCAATAGCATTATTAGTTTCTTGTATCACTTCATTATATTCTTTTATTTTGTTGTTAAGATAATCTTCATTCACGACCTTAAGTTTGTTATGGTCTGTTACTAATATTTGATTATTTGCTCCATTATTAACAATATAACCATATCCATCCATTTCCCATTCATGAATCAATATTTTAAATTTTGAAATAATTTTACCAAATTCTTTTTCTATTTTCTTTTCCGTAAAGTTTAAATATTTCAAAAACTGTGGTTCATAATTCATTTTAAACCCATACTCATCAATTAATTCTTTTGGATTATCATCCCAAGAGCCTATAATGTTTGGATACTCTGGATAATAAGATGGTATATCGAAAGAATCAACATAATTCGGATTAGGAAGTAAACTGTCTGTCGTTGTTGAACTTAGGCCTACCCTAACAGGGTTCAAAGGGCATGTAATCTCTTCAGGAGAATCCCACGGACTTGCAAAAGATGTTTCCAAATCGGGTTTTGACATTAAATTTACACTCGGGTTATAAACATAATCTTTTTCATTTGGATTATTGTACTCGGGATAGTTTTTTAAATAAATGGAAGTGTCATTTAATTTGTTTTTTGTTTTAAGAAATTTTACTTCTTTTTCTAATTCTTCTACTCGTTGTTCAACATTTTTATAAATGTCACCTACGTTATATTTTATCCATGTGTTTTTGTCTGTTAAAATTTCAGTCAAACTTTCTGATTCATCTTCAACATAAAGTGAATAACGCTTAAAAAACCAAAAACCCCAAATATCTTTGTGATAAATTTTCATTTATACTATTCCAAACTCCTTTCTAAAATATTTGAAATGACTTCATTAACCGAGATATCTTTATCACAAGACTCTTGAATAATAAATTCTAAAATTTCCCGTTTGAATTCTGATAAATCAATATCAATAGTCGCAAATTTTTGAAATAAAATTTCACCATCTTGTTCTTTAACACTAAACTTATCTCCTTGTTTGATGTTTAATTGAGACAATTCTTCATCTGTAAATTTAACACAGACATCGCCTGTTGGTTCAATTGTTTTTTTAATCATATTAGTTTTTTTAGTAAATCTTGTTGGTTGCAAATGTAATCACAGCTAGTCCAATCTCTCATTTGAATACTGTCTTCATTTTCACTATCTAACCTGGTGTACATATCTTTAAGTGTTTGCTTGGTATCATTACTAAGTTTTGCTTTCAGAAGAAAGAGAACATCCTCTATATCTTTATCATCTAAATGAAAAGTTAGGTTGGTTCCATCATAAGCTGAACCATAATTAAATTCCAATTTTAGTTCAATAGGAGGAATCATTTCTCCAAAACACTTTCCGCTAAAGTCAGAATAATAAACAGCTTCTTCTTTTTGCAATGGTTTAGTTATTTTTTTCATTTAAATATTCCTTTACAGTTTCCCACAAAGATGGAATATCATAACAAATCTCATTGTCATCTTTATCCCAAGCTTTTAAAATTTCTCCAGAATAAGTTGTTCTTTCATAAAGATACCATTCAATCCAATCTTTTCCAAATTCTCCAAATACCTCTAGCATTAGAAGTGAATTGATTTTTTGAATTGGTTCATCATAATTCATTAAATCTACTCCTAAATCATATAGTTTTGAGTATCGTTTTGACACTCCTTCAAGTTCTATAATTAATTTTTCGAATGTATTATAAGTCATGTCCAAAAATAATCTCTTTTCTTAATAAGATCCACTAAAATTTCCGTATCTTTAGTTTTTATTGTTTCTTCGATTCTATTAACTTCTTTATACTTTACTTCATAAGGAACTCCGTCATCTTTGAATTCAAATACTTTTTTTCCGTTATGATCTGTTTTAAGTTCAAACATTTCATCGAAAGGTTTTGATGGGGGATAAGCATTTTCTAAGTCCTTCTCTAATTGCGGTCTTCTTTGAGTTATCCACTTATAAGAAAGTTCTAACCAATGTGCAAACTCTTTGTGATGTTCTGTTGCATTCCAATCCACGATGTCGGCTTTGTATTCATCTTCATAGAATGCTTTGATGAATTCAAAATTAATGTCGACAATCAAGCTAGAAATGTCTCTATACTGACGAGGAACTGCTCTGCGTATTCTTTTGTTACGAGGACTAAAGAATGGCTTAACATAGTCATAATAATACATGCTCCAACGATAAGGAAGAACATCCCAGATGTCCCAAATTTCAAACTTCTCGTAGATGTATGATCTGACACTGTATAGTAAAGACTTTTTCTTTTCATCAAAGTCAATCTTCAAACAATGGTTTCTAGCTGCAAAGGATTCTTCATTCATTCGTTTATTTCTTTCTGTAAATTAATTGCAATCGTTTCTATGTGCTTTTGACAACATTCTTGTGCTTGTTCAATGGTTTTATACTTCTTCTTTGAAATAAGAACCTCGTCAGCAAATGCATTTACAAATAAAAAGCAACCATATAAACCGTTGTCGTAGTCTGCATCTACAACATAAGTCCAACCAATAGCTTTAACTTTTGCTTCGTGCCAGCAACCACTCTTATCTTCAAGATGCTTTTTTTTCCAAATTAATTTTTTCATATTATTAAAACAGCTTTTTCTTTCCTTCTTTTTTTAACGATTCTGTGTATTTTTGTTGTCTCTCTGTAGACACTTTATCCGCTTCTGGTGTATCTAAAAGTTTACAGAAAGCATTATTAATTGCTTGCTGCTGTTGCTTATCTGAAAGTTCCCCGTTACCGACTCGGTGAGCATATGACCAAACATCCGCATTTTGGATAAGTTCCCTAATGCCGTCATTATTACATGATACCATAAACGAATTGATCTTGTGCAAGAAAGACTCGTATTGATCAACTTTTTGTTTGAGTGTTGGTGTCTTCATTTTATGTATACTACTAATCGACTTGTAAAGCAAAAAAATTTATGCTTGATAAGCTTAATGAGTTTAATGAGTTTTTTCATATTTGTTTAACTTCTCTTTCAGTTCATCATTTTCTATTCGCAGCTTACGTTCCTCTATAGCAATATCACACAGTTTAATACCAGTTGTTGTAAGCTTGTCTACTGCTTGACCAAACATTTCCTTTAGTTTATTATATTCTTTTATTAGTTCTTCTTTTGTTAAGTCTTCGGTTTTCATTTTTTAATATAATGTTCGTAATATAAAATATTCAATCTATCATAATAGATATAACCTGCTTGATCATCGATTGTTTTAATTTTATACCAATTATTAAGTTTATCTATTATATAGACCTTGTGATTATTGGCAAGCTTAAAGTTAATAGGAGATGAAATTGAGGGGGCTTCTCTTACATTAACCCACCCATCTGGATCTTTAACAATAGCAATTTGTTGGGTGCTAAGATTATCAGCAGCAATCGAGTAGGGTGATTCATTTAAGTGTGATATAATAACAGTTACAGCAGTAATTGTTGCAGCTAAACCTGACAGAAATATTCCAAAACTTTTCCAACTTTCCATATTATTTTTGTAATACTAATTCTCCTTTTTCGTTCCAAATATAATCCTTCATAATATTACCAACAATTTCTAAAGAGCCAATAGCAATGTTCATAATAGGCACAAAGCTATTATCATATTGAATAACATAAGCACAGTGGCTGTCTATATATCCAATTACACCTAATTTATATTCATTAGAAGAATATACAAATTTTACAACATCCCCTTCATAGACTTCTTTCATGTTTGAGTCTAAAATTCCAAGAAATTGTTGAGGTATAAGATATTCATCGGGTTCAAACAACTCGTCAACTAAACCTTTGTAAGTGTAATTTTCTACAAATCCTTTAACTTGAGGATTCCAAAATCTAAATTTATTTTTATTCATATATTTTACCTATAAAAGAAAAAAAGAGCATATATAAAAACAATAGATACGGTCATTAGCACAATTGCCTCTACTAAATGTCGTTTAAAATTCTTTACGCATTTTTTAAATTCTATAAACTCTTTTTGCAATCTCTCAACTTCGTATGTAATAAACATATCACTTTGTTTGAGTTTTCTCTCTAAATCATTCAATTGCTGTTTTGTAAAATTCGTAGAAGTTTCTAAAATACTAATTTCTAGTTCTTTTAAAGTCTGGTTAGTTGTGTCGTCATCCATGTGTTAAAGTTTAGCAGTTTTTATTTGAAACTCAAGAAAATTTTCTGCTCCATAATTTTCTGAGTCATTGAATGAAGATTTTTTTAAAAGCTCTTTTGCCTCCTTTTTATTTTCAAATGTAGTTGCGTCTGGTTTTAGACACAAACAAATCATTGGAATGCCTCGCTTGTCTTCTCTGAAGAATACCCAACACTTAGTTGGCTTGTGGTAACATGCGAATTTATTCATTTTATAATTTATTTTTGAAACATTCTAAAAAGAAAACCAAAAAAGAAACCTAACCAATAGCAAAAAACTTCTACAAAACTCCAATCAAAAAGGTTCATATTATTCTTTATTAAAAGGACAATCGCTCAACCAAGCATCACAAACCAAACATTCTCCATTGTGATCTGGATTACAGGGAAGTTCAAATATATTACCAATTACTTCAAAACAGTTCATATTATGATCCATCAGTACATCTTCAAATGTTTCAAAAGTATTCTTATATCTAACTCCAAATGATGCTCTGTGTTCAAGCCATATAACTTCACCAAAGATATCTACTTTTCCAGTGTAGTCAAATCTTACTCTGTCACCTTCATAGATTGGTTTTTTATTCTTATCGTAAAGTTCTGTGAATTGCTGAACAACACATTCATCACCGCCAGAACCATTCTGAAGGTTTTGAAATCTTCCATTCAAATCCAGAACATAATGTCCTTGATATCCTTTGTCTGGATAGATGAATCGTTTTTCAAGTTTATCCCAAACGCGAAATTTAATTTGTCTTTGCATATTAATTTACACAGTTTCCAATTATTTCAAAAGATCCAACATCACATAATTTTTTATAAATAATCTTTTCTTCTTCTAAAAGAGCATTCACGACAGCTGAGTAGGAACAAGTATCAGGATCAAATTGAATAAATGACGTTTTATAATCTTCTTCTTCCAAATATTTTATAATGTCTCCCTCATACAAATCCTTACCATAGGAGTCTTTTTTTCCTGTATATTGTTGAACGGGGTAATGATGTTGAGTCAGCAATCGGTCTGGTAATGTAATGTTTTGGAGATCAAAGTAACTGTAATCATGTACTGTGGAATCCCAAACTCGGAATTTAAGTTGTCTGTTGTTCATTCTCTTGCTTCTATAATAACTTTAATTTGTTCTGGTGTCCAGTTCTTTTCAATAGCTTCTTTAATAAGTTCTGCTCTTTTGTTTTTGTCTTCTCTTTCTAACGTAGACATATAACAAATACCTAACATGACGCAAGCAAACATAATGACCATAGCTATAATGAGCGGATCGGGTTTTTCTCTCATAAATTATATTTCTTTAATCTATAACTGTTAATTTAGTATGAACTTCCGATTTAAGAATTTTATAGGGTTCGTGAAATGGGTCGATTTCAGTAGCTTGTTTAATCCATTTTTGAGCAGCTTCTAAAGTTTCGAGCCAGCGTATTCTAGCGTACCAATGTCTATCTCCTGCTTCGTACTGTACCCAAACTTCATATGTAATTTCATGTTCTTCGCTATCGGTTATTGGATTAGGTTTTTCTCTCATAATTTATTCTTTCCATTTTCCAAGAACTTTTAAAAAGTTTTCAGCACGTTGACGTTCAGTAGAACAACATAAACTTTTTTCAAAACTACAATAATATTCATCCCAAGACAATTCATCAATTTTTATAAGCCAATCTTCTGCTTTTAGCATTGCTTCGTGATTATTACAAAAATCTGGCAAACCTTCTCTACCATCCTCATGATGCCAACCATCTACATAGTGCCATCCAATCTCTTGTCCAATAGCTTCGTTAATTTGTTCGTCTGTCATACTTTTCTATAATGTTAATAAACTGATTTAAATCCCAAGAATATACTCCATGATCTCCGTTGTCGAGAATTGGACAAGTTTTACCTCTCATAAAATTATCCCACTCATTATGAAGATCGTGTGGCAAAATATTCAAAACTTCACCTTCACTAATACTATTGGAATTTAATAAATTTTTTAAATCCGTCATGAAATCGATATTACATTATTCGTAGGACAAGTCAAGCCAATTCGTATCTTGTGGCATAATTTCTACCTTAACTTCCACTTCTTCGGACTTGTTAATAATGTCATTTAGAACACCATTACCATACATATGCATACCATATATTCCTTTATAACATTTGTAAACAGAACCAGAAAATCCTTCAAACAACCAAGAATCTTCTCCTTCTGTTACTGCTTTAATACCACTATTCATCTTCCAAGAATTAGAGCCAAGATAACCACCAAACCAACAACCAAAAACTTTGTAAGTCAAAGGAACATTTTTTCCTTCAATTTTTACAACTACCCATTTGTCTGGACAATACTCACTCACAAAATATGTCCTCTAAAAACATATCTCATTTCTGGTTGGTCAAGGGTATATTGTTTAAAAGAATTGTCTCCAACCACTCCTCTAGTTTGAATGGATGATACAACCATGAACAAGAGATATTTTTTACCTTTAAGATAATCTTTAATGCCTTGTAAAGTTTTACTGCTTTTAAAAGAAGATGTATTCAAAATTCCATTATGTTTGAATACTGGAGTAGTAATATAACCAGAAGCTTGCTTAATAATTTCATAATCAAAATTAAATGTACAACCTTCTCCATAAAATGTTTCATCTCCAATATCAATAGATTTAATTTTCTGAATCCATTCGTCAATTGATTCTGTATAACTGATATCTTTTTTTTCACTAGGAAGAAAAGACTTTTCTATACCTTGCATTTCATATGCAACTATTTCTTCTATTGTATCGTTCATAAATTTTAATTTTCTACAATATCAAACCAACCAAGTTCATATACCAATTCTCCGGTTTCTTCTAGAGTAACACCAGTTGAAGAAGAAGCAACTGATATTTCTTTTACTGTATAAGTTTTACCTTCTTCTAGCTTCTTGGCGTTCTCTATTCTATCTCTAAAGTAATGCCATTCCCCAGCCTTCTTGAAGATTA
>Ga0315904_10012041_pt1 | contig 10963 bp, 10 predicted proteins | sample LakEriMetagenome_6_FD_203529 | JGI IMG/M metagenome (GOLD analysis project Ga0315904, IMG submission 203529) | Freshwater fungal communities from buoy surface, Lake Erie, Ohio, United States - Buoy 12 MA120 | ecosystem: Environmental > Aquatic > Freshwater > Lake | place: USA: Lake Erie, Ohio... | reverse complement strand
CCATCAACGGCAGTGAGCGGCGTTTGGCGGCGTTCCAGAAAAAAGCCGTTCAAGCGAACGTTGTCGCCAGTCTGCGTGGTTACCAGTTCACCCTGCATCATTCGACTCGCGCAAGCAAACGGCCCGGTTGGGTTGCCGGGCCGCATCACTGATTGAAAGGGTTCCGAATCTCAAAGCGGCTGAACTTCGCCGAACCGTTCGGATGGGACACTCGTTCCGTCCAGTCCGCTTGCCCACGGAGCGAGTCTGCGCCTGCTCCAGCCAAGCTTACTGCCCAGCCAAGCTTACTGCCCAGCCAAGCTTACTGCCCAGCCAAGCTTACTGCCCAACCAAGCTTACTGCCCAACCGAGCCTTACTGCGGCTACTGGTTATTGGCCGGCGCCACACTGCTCAACTGCGAAAGGACCTGCAAAACTCCGTTGAGGTGGGCGAGACGAGGTCCGTAGCGGTCGACGAACTCATTCAAGGCGAAATCGCCGTCGAGCATGTTCTCGTAATTTTCCTTGATGTCGATCGTGATGTTCTCGAGAAACTCGGTTTGGACTTGGCTCAAGGCCTCGGCCGCTGCCCGGCAACGCCGTGCCAGAGCCGGATTGGCTTCGCGCCACTGCCCCAGTTCGGCAGCTCGTTGTCGCTGGGCCGCACCCATCTGGTCGATCAGCTCCTCGAGCATTTCATTCTGCCGGTTTTGACCCGCAACGAGTTGCTTGAGCAAGGCTGTCATTTCCGAATCGGCCTTTTTGTTCTGGTTGACCAGATTGGCCTCGGAAGCGGTGGGGCTGACGTCAATGCGAAAGACAGTGGGGATCTCTTGGGGCTTTTGAGCCATGAACGAGTCACTCCGGAAGAGGGCGGGGATTCGGCCGACCGCAAGTTTCAAAACCGCGCTTGTCTCGAAGACTGCTTGTCTCGAAGACTGCTTGTCTCGAAGACTGCAACGCGTCCGCGTGCAGACCCAAAGTCCGCAAGTTGACGTCCTGCAAACCACCCGGCGAATCAAAATCCGGCTTGGCAGCTCAGCCACCAGCTCGGCGTAAAAGGGGCGTCGGCCAATTCATTCAGCCGCGAAAAGTCGCCAGCGATTTCCTCCCCAAAAGGCCGCGCCCAAAAGGCCGCAATAGCCGAGCCATCGGGGAGTGTTCCGTGCGACTTCGTTTCAGTATAGACACGCGATCCGCGAGTGTCGAGCAACTCCCCGGAAGGAGCTCGGACAATCTTTAAGGGAATCGCTCGCGACTGGTGCACACGAAAAACTTTCGCGCGCCGCGACCGTTGCGAACCGCATAATTCCTCTGTTTTCTCAAGCCGCAGAGTCGCTTGAATCTGGCTTCCTTTAAAGTCAACTTTTACCGCTCGCCGATGGCAGGTACTGAGAGTGCCGTGTTTGCGGAATCAGCCCGAAACAGGCTTGAAAATCCGCAAGCTTTGACTACCCCGCAAACCCCGCTGTTTTCGGCAGCCCAGTCGACGGCAATCTGCACTCATCTCAGCCTTGCTTGTCGCACCGGGAAACACCTCGAATGGAATCGGGATCTTCCAGCTCCCTCAATCGTCTCGCCTTTCTCACCGTGCTCGAGATACCAGAGGTGGGCTCTTGCGGCGGAATGCTGATTCTCAATCAGTGGGGACGACCCGTCGAGTTTCACTGCACGGCGCCGCTGACTCCTACGCGAACCCAGGAAGTTTTGTTCGGCACAACCCTCAAATCTTTCCTCTTCTGCGAGCAAATCGCAGCCGCCCTGCTGGAGCAGACCAAGCAGCCGCCGCAATTGATTCTGGTCGATCGGCCGGAACTGCTGGACTTCCACGCCCAAACTGAACTCCCGTTGTTGCTCATCTCCCGCGAGCCACAGCCGCTGCCCAACCGAGTCTGGAACGGACGCGTCTCGGTTCCGCGGAAAATCGAGGACTGGGAAGTCGTGGCTGTCATTCCTCCCGGTGAAGAGTTGCCAGTCTTTGCTGCGGCCGAGGACTTCGCCAGCCAACTTCCGCTGGATGAGCCGTTCGAGCGAATCCGGTCGGCCATGGAAGAAGCCCACGCGGTCGCCAGATGAGCGGACTCGACCAGATGCAAGATACGCCATTGCCACCTCCGAACCAAACCGGCGCTTCCGGCAGGGTGCAAATTCAATCGCTTTACGACTTTGCCGACGCCCGGCCTGCAGTCGTCTCTGCCGGGCTGAAGTACCGCCGGCCCAAGGTCTGCAGCTACTTCTTCGAGGCCAAGCCGGAACTGCTCGCGCGAAAGCCAGCCACCTCGCGGCGGCCCCCCAGGGAGCTGGCCCCTGCCCCAACTCAGAACCCGGTCGACGGGGACGCCGCAAACCAATCCACCCCGTCACGCCCCAAACAACACACCCGAATCAAACCGCCCGGTGATGTGGTTAAACTCAGCGAGCGCCTGTTCTATCTGCTCCAGCCGCCGCTGGAGTATCTGCTTGCCGGAAACACCATGGAGTTTCCATTCGAGCCCTTCCCCTATCAATTCTCGGGTTTGGCTTTCCTGTTTCCCCGCAACGCTGCGGTGCTCGCCGATGAAATGGGACTCGGCAAAACCATGCAGGCGATTTCCACCGTGCGCATGCTGCTCCGCTCGCAGCAAGCCCGTCGCGTGCTGTTGATCTGCCCCAAGCCGCTCGTGACGAACTGGCTGCGCGAATTCAAAACCTGGGCTCCCGAGATTCCCGTCGCCCCAATCAAGGGAAGCCAGTCCGCGCGGCAATGGCTCTGGGCCGCCGATCAGTCACCAGTCAAAATTGCCAACTACGAACTTCTGACCCGGGACCAGGAGTATCTGCTCGAGCAGGAATACGACCTCGTCATTCTGGATGAGGCCCAGCGAGTCAAGAATGCCGACAACGCCACCAGCAAAGTCGTCCGCCAGATCAACCGCCGGCGGAGCTGGGCACTGACCGGAACCCCCGTTGAAAACAGCATCGATGACTTGGTCGGGATCTTCGAGTTCGTCTCGCCCGGGCTGGTCGCCAAGGGGATGTCCGTGCGGCAGATTCGCGAGGGCGTGTCCGACCACATTCTTCGCCGCACCAAAGATGTGGTCATGACCGACATGCCACCCAAACTGATTCGCGACGACGCACTCGATTTGACTCCTGAACAATACGATTCCTATAAGTCGGCGGAAGACTCGGGCGTCCTCAAACTGAACGCGCTCGGAGAGGAGGTCACCATCAAGCACGTCTTCGAGCTGGTGCTCCGCCTCAAGCAGGTCTGCAATTTCGATCCAGCCACCGGCGCCAGCAGTAAACTCGACCGCCTCGCGGCCGACATGGAAGAGGTCGCTGCCAGCGGGCAGAAGGCGATCGTCTTCAGCCAATGGGTCGGCGCGCTCGACCAGATCGCCGAACGCATTCCCCAATTCAATCCGTTGCAGTTTCACGGACGGATTCCGAGCAACCAGCGGGACGGGATCCTGAGTGAATTCAAGCAGAATCCCAACCGCCACGTGTTGCTGATGAGCTACGGGGCGGGAAGCGTCGGCTTGAATCTTCAGTTTTGCCGGTATGTCTTCCTGTTTGATCGCTGGTGGAATCCGGCGATCGAAGACCAGGCCATCAACCGCGCCCATCGCATTGGCGTAAGCGGAGCGGTGACCGTCTCCCGGATGATCATGACGGAAACCATCGAAGAGAAGATCCACGAAATCCTCGAAGCAAAGCGGCAATTATTCCGCGAAATCCTCTCGGACAATCAAGTCCCACCACCACTCGGCCTGAGCCCGGACGAAATCTTCGGCTTGTTCAACTTGCGGACCCCAAAGGGTATGATTACAGCACGCGTTGCCTAGAACAAACCGCGGCGTCTCGGGCTGGTTTGACTCGGCCCGGCATGACGGGCGACGCAGGGAGTTGCGGGCCGCAGCCAATCACCCTCCAAACCATTCCTCTCGACCCCCAAAGGCGATGGCGACTTGTCCCAACTGACCAATTCTTATCCTCCCTGGTCGCCCCGTATCTGGAACGGCATGCGACTGGGCGGGTTCTGGCGAATGCTGCTCGAGCATGGCGGCCGAATCCATCCGCTCAAATGGGGCATGACCTTTCTCGGGACCGGCTGCGCAGGCTTCAATAGCGCGCTCCGACCACTGCAGCAGCTGTTTTTCGACCGCCGAATTGCCCAAACCAATCTCGCCGCCCCACCGCTGTTCATCATTGGCCATTGGCGCAGCGGGACGACGTTATTGCACGAACTGTTGACGCTCGATGAGTCAGTCACCTGTCCCACCACGCTCGACACGTTCATTCCCCATCACCTCCTCGTCTCCCGAGCCGTGCTCAAGCCGCTGGTCAGTCTCCTGCTTCCCGGTCGCCGTCCCATGGACAATATGGAACTTGCTGGCGACAGCCCCCAGGAGGACGACTTCGCCCTGATTTCACTCGGCGCCCCAACCTCCTACCGGGGAATCGCTTTTCCCCGTGATCGCCTCAAGGAAACGCTCGTTTTTGATCCGGCGGAACTTGCCCCAGCCGACCGCGAACGCCTGCGCTGGAGTCTCGACTACTTTTACCGGACACTCACCTGCCGGACCCCCAAGCCGCTGGTTCTCAAGTCCCCGCCCCATACGGCCCGGTTGAGCGAGCTGAGTGAGTGGTTTCCTGGAGCCCGCTTCATTCACATCTCACGCGAACCCTACAAACTGGTCCCGTCAACGGCGCGGATGTGGCGGACGCTTGACGAAACCCAGGGCTTCCAGCTGGCTCGCTATTCCGAAGCCGAGATGCGTCAGTTCGTTCACCGCTGCCAAGGTCAGCTCTACGGCGCTTTCCTGAAAGATCGGCCGCACGTTCAAGGGCAATTGTTCGAGCTGCAGTTTGAACAGCTCGTCGCCAATCCACGAAAGACGATGGAAGCATTGCTCGAGCAACTGGCTTGGCCCCAGCCAGGCCCGTTGCTGGAAAAGATCGACCGCTATTTCGCGGCCCGGCAGCAACTCAAGCCTTCAACCTCGACGCCTCCCGCCGAGATCTGCGCGGAAATCGACCAGCACTGGCACGCCTACCGTGCGGCCTTCGGATATTGAGCCTCAGCCGGCGTGGGCCCGCCTGCGCTTCAGCGCCGACCGCGCCGGATTCTGTTCATCCTTCTGCTCATCGCGAAGTTCCTGATCGGTCATCTGCAACCGCTGGAAGTAGCTCCAGCGTTGGAGTGCGTAGTCTAATCCCCCGAGCAGTAACAGGCTGCCGACGACAGGCAGCAGCCAGGAACGCATCTGCGACAGTGCCACCTCCGCCAGCTCTTCATTCGAGGCCGACCAAAGCTCGCTCAGCTGGTTCAATTCGTCAGGGCCGTTTGACCACCGCCAGCTGAGCAGGCCGCCAAGGCAAAGAATCCCCAGCAGCGAGACGGCCCAGCGGCTCGGTGAAAACCATTGCTTGAGAGTCAGGTCCAGCTGCCAGCTGGGACCCCGGACCAGCGGGCGTTGGCCCCATGTCCAACCGGTCTGCAGCAGATGACTGAGGCAACCAATCGCAAACAGGGCGAACAGAAGCAGGCTCAAGGGCCATCCCAAGCGGATCAGCAATTCGGGCAAGTCGAGCTCCGGTCGGCTGGTTCCCGCGGCATTCGTCCAGTAGTCGCGAGTCCAGTCCAGCAAGGCGGTGGTCAATGGCCAGAGAGCCAGGCTGAGAACCGCGAACCCGACGGCAACCTGGATCGCTTGTGCCAGGGTGTAACTGCGGCAAAGTTCTCCCTGTTGCCGGGCGCGAGCCAATTTGATTTCGCTGGCTGGATGTATCGCCTCATCGCGGTCTTGTTCGGACATGATTTTCGTGATCCGTTAGCGAAAATTAAGTAACAAGCAGGCGATGACTCACACGCAGGCTGTCGTCGGGGAGGCTTGGCTTTCAGGGCCGAAAGGTATCAAACGATTTTTCATTCAGACTCGTGTCGGCTACTGTCGACTGCAATGATTCGGAAACCAGTCGCCAACCCGCTTCCCAGTTTCCGTCGACCAACCACAGGCCCCCGCTGAGCGTCAGGAACATCGCCAGGGCGAAGACAAACATGCCGATACCGGTTCCGATGCCGCTCAATCCCGACCCCGGAACGACACGCTGCAGCAGATGGACTGCCGTCGTTGCCGTCAACAGAGCTGCCACTGCCGGGCCCACACCGCGGACTGCCAGGCTCAAACCTTGTCTCACCAATTCACCCAGCAAGGGCAAAAGTGCCTCGCGCTGGATCGCGGATCCCGGCGGGATCGACTGCAGCGACTCGAGAATTCCGCCCACGAGGTACTCTGGACCCCGAGCCAAAACAAAAAGCACAATCGTGAGCAACCCAATCAGGCGGGAGCCGGGTGCCGCAGAATCGCCAAACTCGTCCGTCTCGCCGTTGGCTACCCCGGCCATCTGCGAGATCAACTCGGCCATCCACTCCCCCGCCATCAAGAGCAGGCTGACGCTCAGCCCCAGCAGCAAGCCGATTAAGGCCTCGCTCAACACCTGACCGAGCAGGTTGCCCGCGGTCGATGGGGCTGAAAAGTTGGCTGGAGCACCGGCCAGCACGGCGACGAGTGTCAGGAGTCCCGCAAGCAGCAACCGGATCCAGAGTGCGACCGCCTGATGTCCCAGTAAGGGTGCGGACCAGACCAGTGCGGTCAACCGAACGCCCGCTAACAAGCCGAAATGCAGCAAATCCATCAGAAGCCTGTCGCTCGGTTAGCGTTGCTCGGGCTGAATCGTACTGGCGAGATTGAGCGGTCGCTGCCATTGCTCTTTCGTGTAGTCGACCATGCGCGACCCCAGCCATGGCAGTCCGAGGGCAAGGATGACGAGCACGACGGCAATTTTTGGAATAAAGCTCAAGGCGCTATCCTGCAATTGGGTCATGCTCTGCAGCAGGCCAATCAGGAGGCTGACCCCAAGCACGACCAGCAGAATTGGCCCACCCAATTGGAATGCGAAGAGCAGAGCCTCCCGCCCCAAATCAATGGCATCTTGCGATTGCATCATGAAAGGATCCCCAATTTGGAACAACGCTCGGTTTAACTGCCGCCGAAACTCTGCAACAACATCCCCACGACCAGATTCCAGCCGTCGACGAGGACAAACAAAATCAGCTTCAGCGGCAGACTCACCATTGTCGGAGGCAGCATCGCCAACCCCATCGAAACGGTGACCGTGGAAACCACCAGATCCAGAATCAGAAAAGGAAGAAAAATCTGAAAGCCGAGCAGGAAGGCGACTTTCAACTCGCTGAGGATGAACGCTGGCAGGACGATGTTCAGCGGTGCTTCGTTCAGATTCTGGGGAGGAACCGCTGCCGAGCCGACTTTGCCGTGACGGTAGAGTACCTCCACTGCGGAACGATTCCCGCAGATTTCGATTTGCCGCACCATGAACTGCTTGAGGGGGACCGTGCCGGCACTCCAGGCTTCTTCCCAGCTGATCGGGTTCTTCTCCCGCGACCAGGGGTCGTAGGCTTTCGTCTTGATCTCGAGCCAGACCGGTGTCATCACCAAAATGGTCAAGAACATCGAGAGCGACATCAGGATCTGCGTGGGCGGAAGTTGAGTTGTACCCAATGCCTGCCGCAACAAGCCAAGCACCACCATGATCCGTATGTAACAGGTAGTCATCAACAAGATGGCTGGGGCCAGGCCAAGCGCTCCCAACAACAAAGCGGTCTGAATAAACGAGCCGGAGAGTCGCGTGGCACCGAGGGCCTCGGCGCCCTGGGCCAATCCGGAAAGGAACGGGTCGCTTGGCGGCGAGACCGTTGGTTCGCGCGATTGACCGCCTTGCTGCGGACTTTCTGACTCCTCGACGGAGGGCACGACTCCCAATTCACCCACCGGCTTTTCGGGCGAACTGCTCGCAGGCAGTGGCAAGGGGCGGGATAAGGTGTCTGGAACGCTCGGGGCTGGCGAGGCGAACTGTAACGCGGCGGTTGTGCCGCTTTGCCCGGAAATCGCTCGCGCTGCCCCGGAATCGACGCGTGTGGTTTCAGGAAGATTGACCGCAGCCGGTTGGTTCAGCGACCAATTCCCCTGCACTCGCTCTTGCGAGAATGCCGAGTCGAGTTGGCCGACCGGACCATTCACGACCCCGATGATCAAGGCCAGGCACAGCCAGCCGGGTTTGCGCGGCAACATCAGGCTTCGTACTCCGTCCGACCTGGCGAACGCTGCAATGCCAGTTGAAGATTTTTCAGCAGAGCATCGAGCGGGGGAGCCGATTGGGGCTCGCGAGACGGACTCTCACTGAATTTGCGGAATGCGGTGGGAGCTTTCCGGCCACGGCGTTGGCAGCAGATTTGCGCGAGGTGCTCAACCTCATGGGGGTTGCTGATTTCACCCAGACTCTGAGTTCCTTCAGGACTGTGAATTAATAACAGCAGTTTGCTGCCCAGTCGCACCAGTTGCAAACTCTGGCGAGAGTTCAGCGGGGTCGTGCCGAGTACTTCAACGACTTCCCGGGGCAAGGCGGATGATCCCTGGGGATTCCAGAGTCGGAGCAACATCATGAGGCCCAGGTAGCCACCGATCACAACCGCCAAACTGAGTACCATCTTCTGCCAGTCGAGTTGGTCGAACTTCAGGGCGGAGAGTTGAAACAAGCTGGCGGAGGTTCGCTCTTCAGGTTTGCCGGCGTCCGGTTCGATGAATTCGCGAATCGCGTTGGCCAGTGGTGGATTGGCATCCCCCAGCGGCGGAGCGATTGGCAACCCTGTTGCGGTTGTTGAAACTGAGTTTGCTGGAAGTGAGGCTGTCGATGGCAATGCCGGAGTCAACGCCATTCCAGGAGACCCGGCAGGCGCCGTCAATTGAAAATCAGTCGTTCGGACCTGCGGGTCCTGAATGACGCCAGGTTCTTTTCCGAAACCTTGTCCAATTGGAGGGGCACTCGATGGGGAGGGTGGGAAAATCGGTGCAAGGGGCGGAGACTGAAAGTTCAGGTCTTGCGCCGCCCGCGCCGTTCCCGAGAGCCCGCCCGAAATGGCCAGCCCAAGTGCCAGCAGGGCAAAAAGCCAGCCAGCGATATGGGAAGTGCATCGAGTTGAGCGAATCCGCTGCATAAAATGGGCGGCAACTGCCGATAAAGATAATGTGGAAATCCGTTTCCCGCCGCGGACTGACCGCGAGCATCGGGGCTTGTCGCGGATTTTTCAATCTCACGCAAGCCCAGTTTCTGGAAGTTGTCGAATCTGCTGGCGAAGGCCACTTTTGGGCGGTTCGAATCGCCCTGCTTGCCCCCGATTCGCCAGCCCCGAGCGACGAAAACTCTTGCTCGCAGTCTTCAGGCTGCCTTTTGAATCCAGTCCCGGATCACGTTGGCAGCAGTATCGGGATGCGCCCGCAACAACTCGTCAATCTGGGCGCGCAATTGTTGTTCGCGGCCATTCCCTTCACCAGCCAGCGGCTCGTCTCCACTGCCGCTCCCTTCCAGTCGATTGCGGCGACGCAGCGAGAGGATCAACAAAAACCCCAAGCCAGCTGTCGAAAGGACGCCGATCCAGATTCCGCTCTGCCGCGAGCCGAGGATTGTCTCCCAGGCAAGGTTCTGTCCGGTCTGGCCCTCGGGAATATTCGCGGGAGCGAGGAACTCAATCCTCACCAATTCAATGTCCGCCGCGCCGAAAGCCGGTTCAGGGAGCAGCGGACGAAGCCGCCGCAGAATTTCCTGACGGAGTTGCTCCTGCTCCATCGTTCGGGCGAGCGAGGCGGACGAACCTGAGGATGAGGCCGCCGTCGAACTCGGTAATCGAATGCTCACTTGCGGCTGGAAGCTGGACAAATCTGCGACAGACTCGAACGCCCCGGGAACGAGGTTGGATTTCGGACTCGTCGGTCCCGCGACAGTCGAGACGGCAGCGGTCCCATTGGTACCCGGCAGATTCCGCTGGGCCGCAGGCAGTAGTCCGCGCGCGCGATCGGAACCCGCCTCGGCGATCGAGCCGGGATTAAACGTCCGCACACTCGCATCAAGGCACGGACTGGAAACGATGATCTCCATTTCCCCGAGGTCCGCCAGTGCCTGACGAATATCCCGGTCGAGCCGCTGGCGACTGCGGAGTTGGCTGATCAGCTTCAGTTGCTCGGCCGTTTGCGGCTGGGCCATGAGCTGGTCATCAAATGCCATCCCGGCTGCGAGATCGACGATGACCAAGTCTTCTCGTCTCAATTGGGAAAGGGAGCCCAAAGCAATTTGACGGATGGTCTCCAGTTGAGCCGGTTCGAGGTAGAGCCCGTCCAGCGGCTGGATCGTGATGGTGCAGCGCGTGTGACCGTTGGCCTGAGTTTTATTGGTATCGAGAAAGTCGATTTCGAGTGAGGCATCCGCAACAAAAGAGAGTCGCCGGAGCAATGCCTGAATGGCCAGCTTCTTTTGGTGCTGCTGCTGCAGTTCCTGCTGATAGCGGGAAACGAACGGAGAAAATTGGGGAGCTGTCAGCGCCGAGGTTTGGAGGTTTCCCGGCAACAGGTTCTGCTCTTGGATGGTCTTGAGGGCCGCCGATAATTTTTCTTTCGGCAGCCAGAGTTGCTGGTTTCGTACCTCGGCTTCGACGATTCCGGCGCGAGCCAAGCCCAGCCGCATTCGCTGCAGGTCGAGCGGTTGCAGCCGCGTCTCAGCGAGAAGGGAAACCAGCTGAGCATGACCCCGTGGCCGGCTGCTCATTGCGGCCGCACCGAGTAACAGGGCCACCGCGAGGCAGCCAACCAAGCGCGTCATCAAAGGGAGAGCGCGAAGACGTTGAGCCAGACTGGCGACCGTCGGAGGGGGGGCTGCTTGGGACATTTCGGCGGCTCGCATGCGAAACGAATTGGCTGAGGATGGGGCTGCGATTCAAGCTTTTCCTAGGCGGCGCGGCGATGTGGGCCAAAGGTCCCCTCCCCGCGGCGATGCTTGGCGACCACCAGCACGATCGCTTGCCCACCCTGAGGGCAATCCCACTGTTCAAGTTCGCCACCGCAGGCGAAAGCGACTTCGCGGAGGTGCGCGC
>Ga0315904_10012039_pt1 | contig 10964 bp, 13 predicted proteins | sample LakEriMetagenome_6_FD_203529 | JGI IMG/M metagenome (GOLD analysis project Ga0315904, IMG submission 203529) | Freshwater fungal communities from buoy surface, Lake Erie, Ohio, United States - Buoy 12 MA120 | ecosystem: Environmental > Aquatic > Freshwater > Lake | place: USA: Lake Erie, Ohio... | reverse complement strand
AACAGAATGTTTCTGATGGGGGTGACTAGGTTTCGACAGGGCAAAGAGTAACAGAGTGGACAGCACGGTAGGCGATGACCGTAAATCAAGCAAAAAAAGTAAACGCAAACGATGAAAAGTTCGCATTGGCAGCCTAAACGCTGACTAGGGTTTCGGTTGGTTTCCTCGTAACAGAATAACCAACTATTTTACACAACACAACACAAGGAGAAAATTATGTCAAACATGACACCTTTTGAAATTCGTCTTGAACTACTAAAAATGGCAAGAGACATGTTATATGATGATTATCAAGCACAGAAAGACCGTCTACAGCAAGACTGGAATGTAAAGTGCGATACAGCGAAAGCTAAAGGTGAAGTTCCACCGGAATTTCCACCTCTTCCAACAATCCCCTCAGAATCGGACATTATCGCCAAGGCTTCAACCTTGAATGGTTTTGTTTCCAATTTCACACCACACGCAGAACCTGCTGCAAAAGTTCTTTCTAAGAAGAATTCGTAAATGAGGGGGAGGCGGGCAACAGCCTGCCTCTTTACACACAAGGAGAAAAAATGAAGTTTTCAAAAACTTTATTGATTGTTTTACTAACTTTTGTTTTACCTACAACAGGAGCACAAACTAAACCAAGTATTGCAACACAAGTATCAAGTGATTTCAATAAACAAATCATCTGCATGGCAAAAAATCTTTACTATGAAGCTGCAATGGAATCACACGAAGGTAAATTGGCCGTTGCACAAGTAACAATCAATCGTGCGAATAGTGACCGTTATCCCTCCGATATCTGTGGAGTTGTTTATCAAAAAACAGGTTCTACTTGTCAATTCTCTTGGACATGTGAAGAGAAAAAACCAGAAATTAAAAATCGATATGCATGGGAAGAATGCTTGTACATTGCCAGGCGCGCACTAACTGAATCGGTTCTGCACCATGAGCTTGCCAAAGCACAAGCAATGTTTTACCATGCTGTATATGTTAATCCGGGTTGGACCAACATTAAAGTTGTTCGACAAATTGGTAATCACATCTTTTATGCGAAAAAATAATTATGCCTACAAAAAATGAAATTAGTGAATTCAGCAACAAGATCATCGAATTGGTTGAGTCTGAAGATTGTACAATTATGGACGCTATCGTTAGCGTATGTGAAAAAACTGGTATGGAGATTGATGTTGCTTCTACCCTTATCTCAAACTCTCTTAAAAGCAAACTGAGAGAAGAGGCAGAATCACTTAACATGCTGAAGAAGAGTGCTAAATTGCCACTATGATTCTAACGTATGAAGAGGGTTCTGGCTTCTCCGCCTTTGCCATATTCAATGCCATTAAACTTCATTTTACTTCTGATTCTTACGATTTTTTTAGGTATAACGGTAAGTCAAACGTTACTAAGCAAAACTTCGCCAATCGAAAGGACAAGTATTCGTTCTATAAACTATCCAGAAAATATAGAAACGAAGAGCTGATGAATTTCTATATTGCCAATTTCTTGGTTAAAGACGTAAACTGGATTGGTGATATAACTGGTGTAGAAGGTGAAGAGAACTACAAGATGTGGCAGAAAAGAAACCAGAGCTTGAATTATCGATTCAAAGAAGATATAATGTACCTCATGGGCAAAGTTTCTATCCGTTCTGACATGATTAAAGTGAAAGATGGTCAGTATCCTTTACTGTTGAATGAGACTATGCAAGGTGCGGTGACCATCGAAACTTTGTCCATACTAAATCACATGATGGGCTTTTTTGAAATGTGGAACAAAAAGATTTCTGATACAATTATTTGGCCCACCTGGAAAAGAAAGTGTGAGAAATACACACCATTCATTCATTACGATGAATCGAAATATAAAGAAACATTTAAAGAGGCAATCAAAGAATATGCCTAAATACTATTGACATGGTTTCTTTATCATGTTATAATCCGTTTTTGTTATGAATCGTGTGGATAATCCGTTAATAATCCGTTTAAAAAGGAAATACAATGAGCAATTTTGCTAACATGAAAAAATCGTCCGGCAATCTGGACAAACTCACTAAAGCCATTGAAGCACTCAGCGCTTCTTCAGATGGTAAATCCGACAAAGACAATTTCTGGAAACCAGAAGTAGACAAAGCTGGCAACGGCATGGCTACGATCCGTTTTCTTCCCGCACCAGCAGTTGATGGTGATGATGGGCTGCCTTGGATCAAAATCTACTCTCACGGTTTTCAGGGTCCCGGCGGTTGGTTGATCGATAACTGTCTGACCACTAAGAATCAACAGTGCCCCGTGTGTGAACACAATAGTCGCCTGTGGAATTCTGGCATCGAAGCGAACAAAGAAATCGTTCGTAAACAGAAACGTAAACTCAACTACATGGCAAACGTGTACATTGTTTCTGATCCAAAGCATCCTGAGAATGAAGGCAAAGTAAAACTGTATCGTTTCGGCGCAAAGATTTTTGAGAAGATCACCGAAGCAATGAACCCACAGTTTGAAGATGAGACTGCAATCAATCCTTTTGATCTGTGGAAAGGTGCTAACTTCAAGCTGAAGATCACCAAGGTTGCAGGTTATCAGAACTATGACAAGTCTGAATTCATGTCACCTTCTGCACTTCTTGATGATGATGAAGAACTCGAAAAGATTTGGAAATCCGAACACTCTCTGAGTGAAATGGTTTCAGATAAAGAATTCAAATCTTATGATGATCTGAAGTCTCGTTTGGATAAAGTTCTTGGTGGTGCTGATGCGCCTGCAAAGACTACTGTTGAACAGATGCGTTCTGGTCCTAAGAAACCAGTTGTTGCTGATGATGCACCTTTTGAAGTGTCTGCTGATGATGATGAAATGTCTTACTTTTCCAAATTGGCAAACGAAGACTAAACAGGACTGATCCTCCTCGTTCGACCCCGCCTAGTGCGGGGTTTTTTGTTTATACGACTCTTGTGTTGTCCATAATTAGTCGCATGAATGTTGGATCTATATTTCTAACAGCAATCGTATTCAAATCTGCTATTTTTTGTGGCATCTGTCGTTGTTGAGCATTGTTGACATTATTGACAACAGTTGGACCACTACTGGTTCTAGTTATTGGCAAATTGACATTCAGATTCTGACTAACTGCATCATTTAATCTAGAAGACAAACCTGTTCCAGGAACTGCTGCAGGCACTGCTGGTGCTGCTTGTGCTGGTGAAGCGGTCACTCCAGGAGTTGTAGATGCTCCAGTCATGCGATTAAATTGACCCATTCGACCTGGCTGAGCCGGCGCAGATGCTGATGCTGGTGCTGCTGATGCTGGTGCTGCTGATGCTGGTGCTACTGGAGCGGGAGCAGTTTGTTCACTTGCAGGAGGTTCAACACCCGTCTTTCTGGTACCATCATCATTATAATATGGAGCATAATTTTTGTTCCAGAATTCTTCATTTCTTTTTGCTGCAGTTCCTGTTCCAATAAATTGTTTTTTGGTGAATTCAAGTTTACCTTCCGTTCCTGGCAAAGGCGCTCGCGGCGCAGGAACTTCATAAACTTTTGTGTCCGCTTCAATTTTTCTGACTTTATCCTCACCACCCAGGTTCAACAGTGTTAATCTCTTAGCTTCCTTTTCCTCTTCGGTGTTTTCTGGCATAGCCAATGCTTCTACAGCACGTTGTCTACCACTCTTTACAATATCTTCCAAATATTCACGGCCACCAAAAGCCTCTATGTCTCGTGGACTTGAATTTTCTAAAATATTTCTTGCTTCAAATGGGCTCAATGCCTTGTCATTCGCTTTATTTTTGGCCAATCTATCCAAACCAACCGACAACAAAGCAATAAGCCCAACAAGACTAGTCACACCCAATAACGCAAGACCAACTGGGCTAGCAAACCACTTTAACACATTCAATAATCTTGAAAACACAGATGCACCACCAAGCAATTCTAACAGTGAAGAACCTTTCTCTTCTTCAGTAACTTTTGTTGCAGTTCCCAAACGTAAAGAACTCAGAACCTTTAATAGTTCTTTGTGTCTTTTTTCTGCTTCCAATTTCTTTTCTTCAGCAAAGTTTAACTCTGCATCACTTCTTTCTAGGTCTGCTTGTCTAGTAACTTGCATCAGATAATATATTTTTCTCAGCATATCATTAGTACCTTCACCCATTCCCGATCCAGGTTCTTTACCTATTCTGGATGCAGTGCCTCTATCACGAATTGGTCGCATACGACCAGAGAAATATTGAATGTCTTTTTCGGAACGACCAGTGAGTTTACCAAGTAAAGCAGGACCTAAACTTGATCCACCAGTTAAAAATTTTGCAATATTTAATGGATCAAATTTCTCTTTGATACCTTTTACTCTAGCTTGAGCTTTTAGTGATATTGTTTTTTTAATTGCACCACGAATTGTTGAATCACCAGAGAGTTGATCCGACAAAAGATCGGCAAAACTTGTGCCACGTATTCTACTTGCTTTTTGGTAATCTAAATTAGTAGCCATTATGCTCTACTCTTTCTTGAGTATGGTGAACTGTCATCGACAACATCTCTATTTTGTTGTTGTGTTGCGTTTCCAGCCACGGTGTTTTGTTGATTTATGACGACTGTTGATGATGAAGATGCGTTCATCATTTTTCTCATGTCCGAATTTTGCATAGATACATCACTCACTTTCTGACCATTATTCGTTTGTTGCAAAATTGTTGGAAGGCCTTCGGGTGACATATGTAAGCCACCCTTTTCTTTTAATCTATTTTCCAAAACAATAGGAAAATTTAAAGCAGTATTTTTAACACGTTTTCCTGCTGGACCATTAAATTCTTCTGCACCAAGTTCTGGATTAACATTTGGTGCCCAAGGAACTTTTGCATCTGATAATATTTTTCCAACTTTTTCATTACCTTTTCCCGATTGTATGGCTTTCCATACTGCAATTGCTCCGCCGGGTCCAGTATACCACGACATATAAGCCCAACCAGGCGTAGTGGGTACTCCAGCCGCACTTATTGTCCTCAAATTTCTTTGTAAAAGGGGTACCGCCAAAAAATCTTGTGTTTCTTTATTGAATAGAGTTTTATCCCAATCCATTATACCAGAGGCTTTAAGTTCTCCACCAATAGATTTTTGTGGATCATTATTTGTCATAAAATTTTTCCCGAATAATGTACTCGGCATAAAACCATATGTTCCCACTGCACCAGAACTTGGCCAAGTTTTACTACGATATCTAGTAAATTCCAAAACTTCTTTTAAAGTCATTTGTGTTAACTTTTTCTTTTTTCCGAGAGTTTCTTCTGACCATTCTTCTGGTGTTTTTAAATTTAGAAATGTGCCTCCTGGTTTATCTCTAAGTCTATTTTTTAAAGTTCCATCTTTCATCACAACGTCACCGAAAGAAATGTCATATTTTTTTCCACCTTCTGCACCAGCAATTGCACTCATAACTGCTGATGTACCAGTAAGAGCACCTATAGCAACTGCTGCAGCTGGCGCTGAAGGCACTCTTGTTGCGCTCGGTGGTGCAGATGGTGCTGCTGGTTGTGCTGTAGGTGGTTGATCTGGTTTTCTCTCAACTCTCTCAGCACTTTTTCTGGCAGCTTCTTCTCTGGCTTTTCTGGTGGCTTCTTCTCTAGCCCTTCTATCAGCTTCTCTTTTCGCCGCTTCGCCAGCTGCTCTTACACCTTTTTCTTCTTCAGTGGTTCTATCATTTCTTCTTTTATCAACTTCTCGCGCTTTCTTAGCCGCTTCAGCTGCCTCTCTGGCTTTTCTGGCCGATTCAGCGGCTTCTCTAGCTTTCTTAGCAGTCTCTTCAGCTTCTCTGGTCTTTTTAGCTGCCTCAGCTGCCTCTCTGGCTTTTCTGGCAGCTTCAGCTGCCTCTCTGGCTTTCTTGGCAGCTTCTTCCGCATCTTTAGCTTTCTTGGCAGCTTCAGCTGCCTCTCTGGCTTTTCTGGCAGTTTCTTCTGCATCCTTAGCTTTCTTAGCGGCTTCAGCTGCTTCTCTAGCTTCTCTGGCTTTTCTAGCCGCTTCAGCTGCCTCTCTGGCTTTTCTAGCGGCTTCTTCTTGAGTCTTTCTAGCGGCTTCTTCTTGAGATTTTCTAACAGCCTCTTCTCTGGCTTTTCTAGCAGATTCCTCTTGAGCTTTTCTAGTGGCTTCCTCTCTGGCTTTTCTAGCAGATTCCTCTTGAGCTTTTCTAGTGGCTTCCTCTCTGGCTTTTCTAGCAGTTTCTTCTTGCGCTCTTCTAGCAGCCTCTTGTGCTGCTGTGTTTGGTGCAGGCGCACTAGGTTTCGGTACAGTAGGCGCAGTTGGTTCAGCAGGTTTTGGTACTGGCGCAGGTTTTGGTGCAGCTGGCGCACCAGGTTTAGTTACTCTCGGAACTGGTTTGCGACCAGGTAAAGTTGGTAATCTAAACGGCTTTTTTGCTTTAGCTTTCTTTGGTGCAGGCTTTCTACGAACAGTTAGTGCCTTAACTATTTCAGCATGTCGTCTAGCTTGTTCAATGTCTTGCTCTTCAGCATAATTTTTTCTTTTCTCATAATCAAGTCTGTTCAAATTTTCTTTTTGAACCATCAACTTGTATATACCACCAAGAACTTCAGAATCGGATGCGTTTTTACCAAGTATTTCCGAATCTTTATTACTGCCGCGCAAAAGACTCAATAGACCACCCATCAAACTTTTGGTAGTCTTTTTTGTTGAATCATTTATATCTGCCATTATTGTCTACTTCGTTCTTTTAGTTTTAGGTTTTCTTCTTCAAGATACTGTATTAATAATGTGATGTAGATATCCCTCTCCCAAGGTATCATACTCTCAAGCTCAGACAAACTATATTTGTGGTGTTGCATCAATGAGAAGTTTGTCTTGTAATAGTTTTTTAAATCATCATAACAAATTATAAGCCGAAAAAACTTTCGAGGCCCTCCACCTCTAAGCTGTGATCGAAACCACACTTTGAGCATGTTATTGCAATTTTCTTCTTCAATTTTGGAATATTGTTGAAGAAGTGTTCGACCCTATCAAATTGTTCTTGACTCATACTTTCAACGAATTCAAGCAACTCTTCTTTTGTTGTTTCTTTTGCATAATGAAACTGTTCACCATCATAGATGTGTTCAATCGAACTTGCGATCATATTAAATGTAACATCAGTGATATTGTCCATATCAATAGAATCTTTGATCAACCCAAATTGTGGATATTTCATCTTCACAACAATCTTATCATTGATTGCAATTTCTGGATCAACTACCTCCTCGGATTCTGGATATATCTCAGTCAAATTGATTTTCGACTCCATGATATTGCCACACTCTTTCGTGTCGGTAACTTTATTGTTGCAACGATACTTTGATTCCGAAATTTCACCAACAGATTTTGCTCTCAGATTGATAAAGTAATATTCGATATCGATAATTGGAAGTTCATCCAAATCAACGCCTTCAGTCATTGTACAAACATTCAGAATCTCTCTGATGTTGTGTTGAATAGTATCCGCATCACCAGATTCCATTGCCATCAAAAGATTCTTTTGTTCTTTGACAAGGAAGGGTCTGTATTTTATTTTCTTTTTCGAAAGTGGCAATTCAATTTCATATGTTGGCACTTCAAGTCTTGGTAAAGCCATGGTAACTCCTTATAAATTCAAATGATGGTTTCCCATCTAGTATATGCAAATGTTGCATTCAGTTTATGATATCCATCAGAACTCCAATCCAAATCCATCTGATTGATTGAAATTGGATATGATTCAATAAATCTTACTTCATGTGTAACTTTGTCTGTAACATCATATTGTTTGACGGTGATATCGGTACAATATGTGTCTCTATAATTGAAGTTATTTGTAGAAGACGGATTGATGAGTTGCATCCACGAATCAAACAATTTCTTTTGTACCATGCTGCCGTCAACAATTAATGTCACATCGAGGTCATTATATGTTGTAAGATATGGTAATTTTTCAATTGGTCCATATGTTCTTTGTTCTGTTGTCGCCAGAGTTCTTCCTGGTATTTGAGCATTTTCACATCTAAGAGTTAAAATATCGCGAGAACTACCAAAGGAGTTTAATCCTGAAGGTAAAGTAAAAAAGACTTCAAATCTATTTGGTCTAGCAAAATCACCCCTAAAAGATGCGACTATTCTGTCAATTGATAATGACATTTATGAATTCCTTATTTCTTCGATAGAATCTTGCCAAACTGATTTGGCGGCTTGTTTTTTAAACTGGTGAACCGGCAGGTACGTTGCCACATCCCACTCATCAGGTTGAACCGCCAGGATTCTGGATCTAATGTGTGAGTACAAGTACTGTTTCACGCACGGTCTGAACTCCCTCAGTCGCCTGGTTGCGTCCAGTATGTCATAGGTTATACGGATGCGTTTAATCTCATCATTCTCATCATAGATGGCTCTACCCATCAGTTTACGCATGAACAGTATTCGGTAATTAACCGGCAAATAGTGCAGATTTAAACCTAAAAACCCGTCTGATTGCCTTTGGAGTGGCATCACCAGTGGAAATCTATCATAATATGGCAATTCAACTTTAGTTTTGGGATCATATATGAAGAAATACAAGCCACCAAGTAAAAACTTCTGTCTATTTGATGGTGGTGTATATCTAAACTTTTCCCTTGTCATTGGTGGGATGTATGCAGTTGGATTTCTGAGCTGCAACATCTTTTGTCTTAACCATGCAAAAGACTGGCGAGTCATGTTCTGAACGCCAGCCGCAGATTTTTCTTCTGCTATTGTAGTGAGTATTGAAGGTTTTGTAGCCATGTAATATTTAGTTAGAGTCCGAGGTGTTCTTCGGTGATGATTTTGAACTCCCAACCACGGTCCAAACAGTATTCGGTTGCGGCTTTCCATTTTGCCTGATTGACACCCCAAGTTGCAACTTCATTAATATACTGTTTTGTTACTCTTTTCTTGACTTCTGGTGCGTGTGTTTGTTTCTTTGGTTTGACTTCCAACATCATTGTTTTTTGTTTTCCGTCTTTTGTTCGCACCTTGACTAGAAAATCTGGAAAATATCTGTGCCACTTTCCATCAACCGGCGATATATAAGGAACAATCATTTCCTCAGAAGCCCAAGATATAATATCTGGATTTTTGTCGAGCCAGTTCATCACCCTACACTCCCAAGATGAGCGATAAACAATATTTGTGTGATCACCCACGTATTTTTGTGGATTTCTAGGTCTAAACAGACCCTTGTAAGATGATTTGTATGTCATATAAATATTATGTATGCACTCTGCAAACAAGAAAATAAGGTATTAAATGGCAACAGCAAATACAGCCACTCAAACTCTTTATAACGAAATTACACAGCCAGTTTTTGATCCTTCGGCTGGTCCTGCGGCCGACCTGTATCAATCAAAATACACAGTTTCATCAAATTTCTCCTTATCTTATCCAAAAGATTTGGAAAGTTCAAGAAAAGGGCATGCTGTTTATTTTGATATATATGAAACTGATCCCGTTTCTTTGGCACAAACATTAAAACCTTTTGGTATAAATTTAGATGCTCCTGCAGCGGCACCTGTTACCAATGAAAATGGTGGGCATACAGTCACCAATCCCAATGAAGTTACTTCTCAAGGTTTGGTAGCTGGTACTAAAAGTTTTTTTGAAAGTGTGATTAAACCAACCGCAGTTAATATTGCTCCCAGAACTAAAACTAATACAGTTGCAACCATTGCATTGTACATGCCCGAAACAATGAATTTTACTTATGATGCGGCATATAATAGTTTAAGTTTGTCATCGGCTATAAATTCTACACCCATAACCAGTCTTGGTGGGTTGACAAATGCTATAACATCGATAGCGGAAAATTCAGCTGTTAAGTTGGCGATGAGTGCTGCAGGATATGTTTTTAACCCACAACAACAAGTATTGTTTGAGGGTATAGATTTTAGACCATATGAAATGACATTTACTTTTACACCAAGTTCACCTGATGAAACTAGAAACGTGAATGCTATTATAAAAACACTTCGTTATCATGCTGCACCACAAATAGGTGGCGTGGGAGGATTTTTCTTCATACCACCATCAGTTTTTAATGTTTCTTTCCGTTACAACGGAAAAGTAAATCCAAACATAAATCTTCTGAAGAAAAGTGTTTTGAAAAGTGTGAATGTAAATTATGCACCAAACGGATGGGCAGCTTTCGAGGGTAATGGTGCACCAGTTCAAACAGTTGTATCACTTCAATTCCAAGAAATCGTTCTTGTCGATAAGACTCAGATCAACCAAGGATTCTAATGAGTTATTTTGCAAAATATCCAAAAGTAGTCACAACTCAGAAAGATGGCACTAGAAGTGTCATGGTGAATTTGCTGGCTAGAAGTAGTATTATACAAACTCTATTGGACAATCCACTTCTATTCTATAGTTATGATGTGCAAGATGGTGAAACACCAGAAATGATTGCACATAGATATTATAATGATTCCTATTTTTACTGGTTAATTCTTTATGCAAATCAAATAAGTGATCCACAATGGGGTTGGCCACTGGATCGTGCATCTTTCGAAAGATACATTGTTGAAAAGTATACAACCGAAAATCCATATTCAACAGTACATCATTACGAAAAAATTATTTCACAATATGAATCATCAACAAGAACCACGACAGAAAAAAAGATAACGATTGATGAAGATACATATAATAGTTTGTCACCATCTAAAACCGTTTATCAATTTCCAACAAGTACAACCACGATAACGATTTCTAAATCAGCGATAACATTGTATCAATATGAGTTGGATTTGAATGAATCGAAAAGAAACATAAAAGTTATAAAGAAAGAATTTGCACAAACTATTAATTCGCAATTTGAAACACTAATGTCTGAATAAAATGATTGATACTCCAAAAAACGCAGCTTACTATCCTCAAAGTGCGAGTGTAGATGAATTAAGAATCTTTGCATCAACTGGTGAGTTTGATGTGACTAAGCTTTTTACGGAACTGTGTTTT
>Ga0315904_10012038_pt1 | contig 10965 bp, 14 predicted proteins | sample LakEriMetagenome_6_FD_203529 | JGI IMG/M metagenome (GOLD analysis project Ga0315904, IMG submission 203529) | Freshwater fungal communities from buoy surface, Lake Erie, Ohio, United States - Buoy 12 MA120 | ecosystem: Environmental > Aquatic > Freshwater > Lake | place: USA: Lake Erie, Ohio... | reverse complement strand
ATTTCTTTCATAATAGATGAAGAATTGCAGTCTTGGAAAAATTTGTATGATTGGTTTATTTCAATTGCTGATCCGGATGGTTTTGGTGGAAGAACAGCAAATCGTGAACTTCAACAACAAAAATATTTTTCTGATGCAACATTAACTATTCTGAGTGCTTTGAATAATCCAATTTTAAGAATTGATTTTACAAATGTCTTTCCATTAACCATGTCGAGTATTGATTTTGATACCAGACTATCAGCCGACACCGTGGTTACATGCAATGCAACTTTTAGGTATCAATCATATAAGTACTTGACAATTTAACTGAAAACCTTTATAATGTTTTGGAACAATTCCAATCACTTTTGAGAATAAGACAATGAAATTATATACATGTACCAATTGCAAAAAACCAAAGTTAGCAACAACCGAAAATTTTTACATCAATCAAATTGAAAGAGCATCAAAAAATGAAAATTTAAATGCGATAGGCAAATGTATTGATTGCGCTAAAGTTTATCAATTAAATTATACAAAAAAGATAAAAGAAAAAAGATTATCTGTCAGAAGTAAAAAATCAATTGATATTAAAAAAACTGGAACCTTATACATTATGGGTCCAAAAAATAATATATATTTTCCCTATAAAATAGGCATTACAGTTGGTAAAGATGTTTCTAGAAGATTAAGTGCAATACAAACATCACATTGGATGGATATCCAAATTTATTATACATCTCCTTTGTTAAAAGATGTATTAAAATTTGAAAAATATTTGCACCATAAGTATATTGATAAAAAAGTAAAAGGTGAATGGTTTAATATAAACGAAGATGATATAAAAAAAATTATACAAGAATGTGAAAATTTTAATTGATTTATAGGTTAAATATTATGGAAACGATTGAAAACATATTGAAGATGTGGGAAACCGATGCAGTCATAGACCAAACGGAACCCAGCAAAGAACTTATCAAGATACCAACACTGCACAGCAAATATCTTGGATTTCTAACCAAACACAAGATTGCATCGAAAAAGGCACATTTCGATTATCTTCGTATGCGTAAAATTAAATGGGAATACTTTACTGGTAAATTGTCCCAAGAAGAACTGGAAGAATATGGTTGGGAACCTTTCCAGTTTGCACTCAAATCGGATATCTCTACATATCTAGAAGCAGACAAAGACTTGATTAAGTTACTTGAAAAGAAAGTATACCATGATGAAACTGTGTCAGTCATTGAATCAATTATGAATGAACTAAAACAAAGAACATGGCAATTACGTGATTTCATTTCGTGGGAGAAATTCGTAAATGGACAGTAAGACAATCAAAAATCGGCAACGTAAAATACGTAGAAATCATAAAGACAGACAAAACACAAAAATGCCTTTTGGTAAATACAAAGGTTATTTCTTTAAAGATATTCCATACGAATATTTGGAATGGGCAGCTAAACATTGGGTCGATCAACAATACAGGCCCATTTTAACATTGGTGGTTGAAGAAATTGAACACAGACATTTCAGTAAACAAAGTAAATGAAGTATATGCCAAGGTGATTTGTGAACGCCACCTTGCGATGGAACTGTCAGAGTACTTCACATTCTTTGTGCCTGGTTATCAATTCGTTCCAGCCTATCGGAATCGAATCTGGGACGGTAAGATTCGTCTGTTCAACTTAACGACACAACAAATCTATTTGGGTCTTTTACCTTATCTAAAAGAGTTCTGTGAAGAACGTAATTACACCTACTCGATAGAAGAAACTCAGGACGAATATTCAATTTATCATTTCGATAAATTCGTAAAAACTCTGAGTCTACATTCACAAGGCAAACCAATCGATGTAAGAGAACATCAGAGAAAAGCATTCATACATGCAATACAAAATCGTAGGGCACTGTTGCTTTCACCTACAGCTTCTGGTAAATCACTGATCATTTATTTGTTGTTTAGACAGTTACTAGATTATCAGAATCTAAAAGGATTGATTATTGTTCCAACAACTTCTCTTGTTGAACAGTTGTATTCAGATTTTGAAGACTATTCTTCACACAACGGTTTCAATGTAGAAGAAAACGTACACAGAATTTATCAAGGCAAAGACAAACACACAAACAAGAATCTGACTATCTCTACATGGCAGTCACTGTATCAATTACCAAAACAATACTTTGAACAGTTTGATTACATAATTGGAGATGAAGCACACCTATTCAAGGCACAGTCACTCACAACAATTATGACTGCTGCAAACAAAACAAAGTATCGTATTGGATTAACTGGTACATTAGACGGCACAAAGACACACAAACTGGTTCTAGAAGGTTTGTTTGGAACTGTAGAGAAGGTAATCACAACAAAAGAGTTGATCGACAAAAAACAATTATCACCGTTCAACATCAAATGTCTGGTACTCAAACATTCACCAGAGGTATGTGAAAAACATAAAGACGATACGTATCAAGAAGAAATAGAATACCTTATTACATCCGAAAACAGAAACAGATTCATCAGAAATCTTTGCATCAGTTTAGATAAAAATACCCTAGTGCTTTACCAAATGGTTGAAAAACATGGTAAAATATTGTATAATATAATTAAAGAAAAAGCAAACGGTCGCAATGTATTTTTTGTACATGGCGGAGTAGAAACGGAAGACAGAGAGAATATTCGTAAGATTATGGAGACAGAGAATGATGCTATTGTTGTGGCTTCTTTTGGGACTTTTTCTACTGGAATTAACATTAGGAATTTGCATAATATTATATTCGCATCTCCGTCAAAGTCAAGAGTTCGAAATCTTCAGTCGATTGGACGATCTCTTAGACAGTCGGAGGGAAAAGAAATGGCAACGCTCTATGATATTGCAGACGACCTCAGACACAAAAAGAAAATGAACTTTACACTGCAACATTTCGTGGAAAGAGTGAAAATATATAATGAAGAGAAGTTCTCTTTCAAACTTTATAACATAGGATTAAAAGATGGAAAATAACATTCACATTGTCAGATTTAAAGATGGTACTGATGTTATTTGCGTTATGGAAGAACTCGATTCATTCCAAATTAAAATTACTAACCCTATGATGTTTGAGGTTAGGAATTCAAACTTGCTTTTACAACATTGGTTACCTGTAGACATTATGAAAAGTGATTCAGTAGCAATTAACAATGAAGATGTTCTTTGTGTTTTTGAACCAACCGATGAATTTACAGAATACTATCTGAATACTGTGGTTAAGATGGCAGAAATTCTAAGAAATAGATCCAAAGTAAAAGAAGAGGATCTTAATATGATGGAAGTCTTAAAAGAAATGGAATCAATTAAAGGTAATTTATTACATTAATATCATCGGGGCTACACCGTGAAATGTATCACATGTCAAGCCCTTTGTCAACAACTTTTTATGGTATACTTGAATGAACAAACAGAAACACTACATCAATAATGAAGATTTCCTAAAAGCACTGATTGCATACAAGGAATTGTGTGTGGAAGCCGAGAAGAACGGCAAATCAAAACCCAACATACCAAATTACATTGGTGAATGTTGGATGAAAATTGCTGAAGGTCTGTCACACAAACCAAACTTCATCAACTATACTTACCGAGATGAAATGATTTCGGATGGCATTGAAAACTGCCTGATGTATTTTGAGAACTTTGATCCGAATAAATCCAAAAACCCGTTTGCTTACTTTACTCAAATCATTTACTATGCGTTTCTGAGAAGGATCCAAAAGGAAAAGAAACAACTGTATGTGAAGTACAAGTCGACCGAACAAATTGGTATTCTGGATGAATTTGAAAATATGGAGTTTGAAGATGGTACAAGCAAACAGTTTGAACTGTACGACAATATTGCCGAGTTTATTGAGAACTATGAAGTTGCCAAGAAAACCAAAAAAGAATTGAAGTCAGTAAAGAAACCCAAAGGTATTGAAAAATTTATGGAGTAATTATGAAAATAGGATTTACATGTTCATGTTTTGATCTGTTTCATGCAGGTCACGTAATGATGCTCAAAGAGGCAAAGACTCAATGTGATTATTTGATTGTGGGATTACAAACTGATCCAACGATTGATAGAAATTGGAAAAATAAACCTGTTCAATCGGTATTGGAAAGATTCATTCAGTTGGATGCTTGCAAATACGTGGATCAAATTGTACCATATGCCACAGAAAAGGAACTGAAGGACATATTGACTTCTTATCCAATTGATGTTAGAATCATCGGAGAAGAGTATCGTGACAAACAATTTACTGGTCATGATCTATCAATGGAAGTCTATTTCAATAGTAGACAACACAGTTTTTCAACAACCGAATTACGTCACCGGGTAACAGAGTCCACAAGTAAATGAAAATTGCGATAATAACTGATCAACATTTTGGTGCAAGAAATGATTCGGTACACTTTTTAGATTTCTACGAAAAGTTTTATAGAGACACATTCTTTCCAAAATTAAAGGAAGAAAAGATTCAATCTGTATTGATTCTTGGTGACACATTTGATCGTAGGAAATACATCAACTTCTATTCTCTAAAACGTGCCAAAGAAATGTTCTTTGAACCACTGGCACAATTGGGAGTTGATGTGCATATGTTGGCAGGCAATCACGATACCTATTTTAAAAATACCAACGATGTAAATTCGGTTGATCTTTTACTTGGTGAGTATGCGTCTTCATTTAATATCATAGATCACCCGGCAGAAATATATGTGGGACCCCATAAAATCTGTATGATGCCTTGGATCTGCCCGGAAAATTATGAAGACTCAATGAAGATGTTGCAAGAAACAGATGCAAAGTACTGCATGGGACATTTTGAAATTTCTGGATTCGCCATGTATCGCGGTATGCCATCCGAAGGAGGATTAGATCGTGGCATTTTTAGAAAGTTCTCTCATACTTTTTCTGGGCATTATCATCATAAGTCTACTGCGGATGATATCCACTACGTTGGAAACCCATATGAACTTACTTGGCAAGATTACAATGATCCTCGCGGGTTTCATATTTTTGACATTGATAGTGAAAGACTGGATTTTGTAAAGAATCCAAATGTGATGTTTCACCGCATTAAGTATGATGACAAAGAAGAAACGATCACTGAAATCAATGACAAAGACTTGTCAGTTTATAACGGCACTTATGTTAAAGTGGTTGTAATCAACAAAACGAATCCGTACTTGTTTGACAAGTTTATGAATAACTTGTATAATGTCAATCCAATTGATATTACTATTGCTGAAGACTTCACTGACCTGAACGAAGGCGTTGAAGAAAATATGGTAAATCAAGCCGAAGACACCTTAACCATACTCAACAAATATGTTGATGCAATTAAGGAAGATAGCATAGATAATAATGAGTTGAAAAAATTATTGAAAGAACTCTACGTAGAGGCATTGAATACTGAGAGAGCATGATACTATTTCGTAAAATCCGTTGGAAGAATTTACTGTCTACCGGTAATTCTTTCACCGAAATCAATTTCACCAGATCAACAAACACACTGATTATTGGTCAGAATGGTGCAGGTAAGTCCACCATTCTTGATGCATTGTGTTTTGTTTTGTTTGGTAAACCATTCAGAAAAATAAACAAACCACAACTATTAAACTCTATCAATGGTAGAGATGCAGTGGTTGAAATAGAATTTTCTATTGGTAAAAAATCATACAAAGTTGTTCGTGGTATTAAACCCAACATCTTTGAGATTTATGTTGATGGTGTTCTGCTGAACCAAGATGCAGCTGCAAAAGATTATCAAGAAGTACTAGAGAACAATATTCTCAAATTAAATTATAAATCTTTCACGCAGGTTGTTATCCTTGGTTCAGCTTCTTTCGTTCCGTTCATGCAGTTGTCCGCTGCAGATCGTAGGACAATTATCGAAGACCTACTAGACATTCAAATTTTCTCCTCAATGAATTCGGTTGTGAAAGAGAAAATGTCTACAATCAAAGATGATATTATCAAAGTAAAATTTGATATCAATCTGGTCGAAGAAAAAATTAAGTTTCAGAAACAAAATATTGAAGATCATCGTTTACGCAATGATGTTGAGATTGAGAACAAGAGAAATGAAATTGTTACCTCAGAGGAACAAATTACCAAAATTACTAAAGACATTTCTCTTATACAAAAACATGTGGACGTTTTAACTTCCAAAGTTGGTGATGGCAAAGATAGTCTGGATAAAAAGTCTAAAAAACTAATTCAGCTAGAAGCCAAGATTGAAAACAATATTTCAAAAAATGAAAAGGATATTGAGTTCTATGAAAAAAATGACAATTGCCCAACATGTAAACAGTCTATTGAAACACATTTCAAAGCTGAGCAAATCCAAGAAAGAAAAGATAAAGTCGTCACACAACAAAAGGGTCTTGAGGAAATTAAGGCAGAGATCGGTAAAATTACAAAGCGAATGAATGATGTTGCCGCTGTGTTGAAACATATCAATGCACACAATGGCGAAATTATTAAACACAACTCAACAATATCCGCTATACAACAGTATATTACCAAACTGAATAAAGAGATTGTTGGACTATCTTCAACCAAAGATAATCTGGAAGAAGAGAATCAGAAGTTGAAGGATTTGAAAAGTGAATTGGCCACATATACTGAATCATATGAAAAACTTATTTCACTGAAACATTACCATGAATATGCCAGCACTCTACTGAAAGACACTGGTATCAAAACGAAGATCATCAAACAGTACTTACCGATTATGAACAAGTTGATCAACAAGTACCTGTCTTCAATGGACTTCTTTGTCAACTTCAATATCAACGAAAACTTTGAAGAGACAATCAAGAGTCGGCACCGCGACGAATTTTCATATGCCAATTTCTCTGAAGGTGAAAAACAAAAGATTGATATGGCATTGTTATTAACTTGGCGTCAAGTTGCCAAATTGAAGAACAGTACCAATACCAATCTGTTGATACTGGATGAAATCTTTGATAGTAGTTTGGATACGGCTTCTGTTGAACTGTTGATGAACCTATTGAAAGAGTTGTCTTCTGATACAAACGTTTTTGTCATCTCACACAAAGGTGATCAATTGTTTGATAAATTCCGTTCTGTTATTAAGTTTGTAAAGAAGAATAATTTTTCTGTGATTGAAAAATAAAAGGAAACAAAATGAGTACTGATGAAGTTGTATTATACGATACACAAGAACAAAGTAAGATTGCGTCAACCGCACCAATCTTTAAACTTGCTCCTCCCGATTGGCCAACTCTTTATCAAGTTTTGCCGGAGTTTGACTTTAAGAAACCGCCCGTTAATCCGGCAGAGTTTGCTTCTTCTTTGGTGGAAACCTGTAAAGCAAATAACGGACTAGGGCTTTCTGCCAATCAGTGTGGTTATACACATCGTGTTTTTGTTATGGGTACAGGCGAAGAATATGTCGCATTCTTTAATCCCGAATTGATTGCTTTTGAGGGTGAAGTTCACATGGATGAAGGATGCCTTTCTTTTCCAATGTTGACATTAAAAGTAACAAGACCAAAATCAATTCAGGTAAAATACCAAGATTTCAAAGGCGAAACACATACCAAAACTTTTGAAGGATTAACCGCCAGGTGTTTCCTGCACGAACTTGACCACATGAATGGAATCGTGTATACTGATAGAACTAAACCTCTTGCATTACAACTTGGTCTGAAAAAACTCAGCAAGTTGAACAAGAAGATGATTAAGTTCCAAAAGTACAATCTATCAAAAAAGAAATAATTAATGGCTACCAAAAAAGTATATCCACCATTTGAAGAACAGTGGCGGAATTGGCAGGTTCAAAATGAACCGGAGCGTTTCACTCATATAGATACCGAGAAACTGAAACAATCTTTGGTTGACGATTTGACGAAGGCATCCAACATGGATGTTCGTGAATATACTTTATATCAAAAGTGGTGTGAGGTACATGAGAAGTATCCTACACGCGAAATCAATACACTCACAGATGGTTATCAGGTTCAATTGATTGACAACAACCAAATGAAGATGATTGAAAAAGTCAAATCAAATTTCTGGATGCCAGAAACACCAGAATGTTATGAGAAGTTGAAACCTAAAATGGTCTTGTCGAATGGACCTTTGGCAGAAACTTGGAATACCATTCGTACCTTTTCTTCAACAATGAAGAATAATTCAAACATTGGTCGAAACCTGTTCTACACCGTTCAAGATGAAGTTACAGGTAAATATCTTGGTGTCATCTGCATTTCATCCGACTTTCTTGACTTGACACCGCGAGACAAGGCAATTGGTTGGGAAAGAACCATCAAGACACAAGGCAATATGATTAATCATACTGCAATCGGTTCAACCATTGTACCTCTGCAACCGCTTGGATTCAACTATATGGGCGGCAAATTGTTGGCACTACTCTGTCTCTCTGATACTGTACAGAAAGACTGGAAGAGACAATATGGTGATGTACTCGTAGGTGTGACAACAACGTCACTGTATGGTAATACCAAATCAAATGGTCTGTCTCAGTATGACGGGCTTGAACACTGGAACAAAATGGGTTTCTCTAGTGGTTCGGTTGCATTCGAACCGACAAAGAAGACCGTTAATGCTGTTTATGATTGGGTAAAAGAAAACCACACGCAAAAATATTTCGAATGGTGGGAAGCCAAAAAACCAAATGGTTTGCCTTTTAAACGTGATCATAAAAACCGCACGTTAAATTTCGCATATCCAAAACTTGGCATTCCTAAAAACCTGGTTCGCACTGAACATCAAAGAGGCATTTATTTTTCTCCTCTTTATAATAACACCAACGAATTTCTAAGGAAAGAAATTGGTGAAAATGAATTGATCAAATCCTTCGACACCTCGGAGGAAACCCTGTCTGGTATTTGGAAAACCAAATATGCAAAAGGCAGGATTTCCATGTTGAAGAAGAAGAACAATGTCTCTTATGAGTCTTTGTTCTATGATGATTTGATCTTCTTGTCTTGGGAAGAAACCAAGGCAAAATACCTGCCACAAGTTGGCAGATAATTCAAGTATACCATGAAAATGCTTGACACGGTGTCTATATAATAGTATACTGTGAAGACTTGCAAAACGCAAGAAATTTGTTAAACCTTTGTCATTATGGAGATTACTATGACTAAATTATCCGCTAAGCAACGCCTGATCAACTTTCTGAGCAAGAAAGAAGGCTACAACACCCTCTCTACCGCACAAGCTCGTGCTCGCTTCGGCATCCAGAATGTCAGCGCTCGTATCGATGAGCTGCGTCAAGAAGGTCATGTTATCTATACAAACACCAAGACTCGCGCTGACGGTTCTAAAGTTGCCGTCTATCGTGTTGGTTCGCCTACTAAGGCTATGGTTCGTGCCGCTATCAAAGCCGGTTACAACTTCAGTGCTTAATTGACTGTTTGACTGGGAGACCACCGAAAGGTGGTTCTCCCTTTTTTTATTTTTGGAGAGATAATGGAAATTTCAATTAAAAAAGAAGAGCTTCAAAAGAAAAGTATTTTCGTTGCAACACCTATGTATGGTGGTATGAATCATGGACTGTATGCCAAGGCTTGCCTTGACTTGCAGTCAATTTGCATTCAGTATGGTGTACAAGTTAAATTTTCATTTCTCTTCAATGAATCTTTAATTACACGTGCAAGAAACTACCTTGTTGATGAGTTCTTGAATCGTTCTAACTGCACACACATGTTATTCATCGACTCCGACATTCACTTTGATCCAAAAGATGTGATTGCACTTCTTGCCTTGGACAAAGATGTTATTGGTGGTCCTTATCCTAAGAAAGCCATCAAGTGGCGTTCTGTTAAGAAAGCCATGGAGAGAAATCCAGAAATCGATGCTCAGGCCTTGGAAAAAGTAACTGGTGATTATGTTTTCAATCCCGTTCGTGGTACTGAAAAGTTTTCTGTGTCTGAACCTCTTGAAGTTCTGGAAATTGGTACAGGCTTTATGATGGTCAAACGTGAAGTTTTCCCCAAGTTCGAAGCAGCATATCCTCAACTGCGTTACAAACCAGATCACGTTGGTCAAGCACACTTTGATGGTTCACGTTACATTCATGCATACTTTGATACTATCATTGATAGTGCAGATTCTGCAACTGGTGGTGGCACAGATCGTTACCTGTCTGAAGACTACATGTTCTGTCAACTCTGGCGTAAACTTGGTGGACAAATCTGGCTCTGCCCTTGGATGCGTACTGATCACATCGGCACATATCACTTCAAGGGCGACATGCCTGCTGTTGCGAATTTTGTTGGAGAAATGTGATGATTGTAGGCCTACTTGGATTCATCGGTTCAGGTAAAGGCACAGCTGGTGACATCCTTAAAGACATGGGCTTTACTCCTTTGAGTTTTGCCAAAGGTGTTAAGGATGTTGCCGCTGAAATGTTTGGTTGGCCCAGACACCTTCTGGAAGGTGATACTGAGGCTTCTCGCAAGTGGCGGGAACAACCTGACCAATTTTGGTCCAAAGAATTTGGAAAAGAATTCACACCTAGACTCGCATTACAGTTAATGGGTACAGAAGTTGGTCGAGATGTATTTCACGAAGACTTTTGGGTCATTAAGATGAAGAGATACATCATGTCAAACCCGGAACAAAATTTTGTTATCACTGATGTTCGTTTCGGAAATGAAATGCAATTCGTACATGATCAAGGTGGCATTTTGATTGAAATACAAAGAGGCATTAAACCACATTGGTATGACATTGCAATTAAAGCAAACCGCGGTGACCAAAGAGCGGAAAGCTTTATGTTGAACCAATCCGGCATTCATGAATCTGAGTGGCGCTGGATCGGCGGACATATTGATTATATCATTGAGAATGATGGTACACTGGAGGACTTGAAGAAAAAAGTCACCAAAAAACTTGAACTTTCCTACGGTTCTAGTACAATTGAAGAAATGTAATAAGGAGTATATTATGAAATTATCGAGT
>Ga0315904_10012037_pt1 | contig 10966 bp, 6 predicted proteins | sample LakEriMetagenome_6_FD_203529 | JGI IMG/M metagenome (GOLD analysis project Ga0315904, IMG submission 203529) | Freshwater fungal communities from buoy surface, Lake Erie, Ohio, United States - Buoy 12 MA120 | ecosystem: Environmental > Aquatic > Freshwater > Lake | place: USA: Lake Erie, Ohio... | reverse complement strand
GTCCCGCCGGAGCTGGTCTACCGTTCGGCCGGCGAACTGCTGGCTGATCTGCGCCGCCTGTACGACAGCCTCGTGGCCAGTGGCCAGCAGCGGACCGCCGAGTTCGCCGTCCAGCCGCTACTCCGGATCGTGCAGACCTTTGGCTTTCACCTCGCGGTGTTGGATGTCCGGCAGAACAGTGCCTTTCATGATCGGGCTGTGGAGCAATTGCTGGTGGCTGCCGGGTTTCGGCAAACCGACTTCTCGCAGTGGCCAGAGGAGCGGCGGCGGGATTTTCTCGGCCAGGAACTGCTCTCGCGGCGGCCGTTTGCCTTGCCCGACCGTTCGATTGGTCCTGAAGCCGACGCCGCGCTCTCCGCTCTCCGCGTGCTGAAGGAGCATCGTGCGGCCCATGGCGAAGCCGGATTGGGTGCCTTGATCGTGAGCATGACTCGCTCTGTCTCGGATTTGCTGGTCGTGTATCTGCTGGCGCGCGAGGTCGGCCTGCTGGAAGAGACCGCGGCGGGGCTGTGCTGTCCGCTGCCGGTCGTGCCGCTGTTTGAAACGGTCGATGATCTGGAGAGCAGCCCGCGGATCTATGAGGAGTTTCTCGATCATCCGCTCACTCGCCGCAGCTTCGCCTACCGTCAGCAGCGATCGGGCAGCACCCAGCCCGTGGGGCAGGTGATGATTGGCTACAGCGACAGCAACAAGGACGGCGGCATTCTCGCCAGCCATGCCGGCTTGCGACACGCCCAGCGGGAACTGGCGGCCATCGCCCGCGCTCGCGGAGTGCGGATCCGCTTTTTTCATGGACGGGGCGGGACGATCAGCCGCGGGGCGGGACCGACCCATCGCTTCATCAAGTCGTTCCCGGAAGGCGCGCTGCAGGGCGACCTGCGACTGACCGAGCAAGGCGAGACGATTGCCCAGAAGTACGCGCACCCGCCGGCAGCGATTTACAACCTCGAGCTGTTTCTGGCAGGTGTGACCCGCAAAACACTGCTCGATTCACAAGCGAGCCTGGAGCAGCATCCACTCGATGGGACCCTGGCCCAACTCGCCACGGTGGCCCGGGAGCGTTATGCGCAGTTGCTCAACCGCGACGGCTTCATCAAATTCTTCCGCGAGGCGACGCCCATTGATGCGATTGAGCAAAGTCGCATCGGCTCGCGTCCTGCCCGGCGGACGGGTCAATCGAGCCTCGCCGATCTGCGGGCGATCCCCTGGGTGTTCAGCTGGGGCCAAGCCCGCTACTTCCTCTCCGGCTGGTATGGCGTTGGTTCGGCCCTGCGGCAACTCGCCGATGCCGATCCGGAACGGTTGTCCGCCATCCGCGAATCGATGTCCAAATGGTCGGCACTGCATTACCTGCTGAGCAACGTTGCTACCAGCGTGGCGATGACCGACCGGGAGATCATGCGGAAGTACGCGGGGATGGTTGAGTGCCCGGAAGTACGAGAGCGAATTCTCGGACCGATCGAGAGTGAACTGGAGCTGACGCGGGAGATGATCGAACTGCTCTATGGCGGGCCGCTGGCGGAACGCAGACCCAACATTCAGCGCATGATGAGCCTGCGGACGGCCGGCTTGCGGATTCTTCACGACCAGCAGATCCGCCTGCTGACCGCTTGGCGGGGCCACCATCGCTCGGGCGCCAGCGAAGTCGCCGATCGACTCGTGCCCGAACTGCTCCTGACGGTCAACGCCATCGCCAGCGGACTCGGCACCACCGGCTAAAAACGGGGTCAGGTCCAGTTTCACATTCCGCCTTTTCTGAAAGCCCGAAGCCAGTGCGGGGGTGCAGGTCAGGGCCGCTGGGAAAGGCTTTGCCGCCCTGCAAGCAAAAGGCAAATCCGCTGACGGCCAGTTCAATGTCATCCAGCTTGGCATCCGCCGCCAAAGCCTCCATGCGCAGCGAGCCGTCGTTCCGAATCACGAGCGAAGGTGAGCCACTGGGCAGAGAGACAGGAGCCCCAGCGGCAACGGCCAATCCCGAGAGGTCAGAGGGGTCCTCGCGGTCGAAGGCAGTCTTCAGGGAAAAGGCTTCGGCGTTGATCGCCACGACCAGGGGAACGGCTTTCGCGCGCATCTCCAGCAGAAAATCGCGAACGGTCTGCCGCCTGGTTTCGGACGCGCCATTCTCCCAGCCCTCCATCCGGGAAGTCGTATGGAACTTCAAGCCGGGGTTTGCGGATCGACTCGCAGACAAGTCACGACCAGCGGGTGAGGCTCGCTGAATTCCCAGCGCTGCTGTTCAATGTCCGGATAAAGTTTACGATCTGCGCTCCAGTCTGCAGTCAGTTCATCAACTCTATCGGCAGGCAGACCGACTTCAGCCTGCGATTGACTCCAGACTCCCCCCGCAAGCCAGCAAAGACTGAGCAGGCTGAAAACCAGCGACTTCCATCGGTCGGCCCTGGAAATTTCCCTTTCCTTTGGGCAAGCAGACGCCAAGCTGCTTACTTCGAAGCTGCGTGTTTCAGAATGAACTGGACAACAGGAGCCGGATCATCCAAGCCGTGGGGATGATGGCCGACCTCCGGCTTGTGCAGGACTTCGACAACCCCACCCAGCTCGCGATAGCGTGTTTCGACCCGTTGCGTGTTTTCACTCCACGGCACCACGTCATCGGCATCGCCAACTACGTAAATCAGCGCGACTCCCGCCTTTTGCAGTGGCTCGAGTTGATCAACTGGATTTCCAGTGTAAGCCTTTGCCGCTGCCTCATCCTGAAATTCATAAAGCTTCAAAAGCTCCCGCCAGTCAGCGGAACTTCCTTTGCCGACACCCAATCCACCGGGCCAACTCTTGAAGTCAAGTACGGCAGCATCACCGTAGATCACCGAAACCCGCTCGGGATGCGCGACGGCGTAATTGTGGGCATACAATCCGCCACGACTGATGCCGATGAGCACAGCTTTCTTCGCCAGCCCGCGGCGACACAGTTCATCGTGGAAACGGCCGAGCCGCCCGATCGCCTCAGGCGCGCCAAACGTGTTTCCGACATCGCAATAGACATGATAGCAACCGGCGGCCAGTAACTGAGGCGCCGCACAGCGCTCGGTAAACGCGTCGGGAAAAATCAGGCACCAGGAGAACAGCCGTTCGGCTCGCGGCTGCTGTGGCTCGACGACCCAGGCTTCGCGTCCTTCAAACTGAAACTTGTGACGCGTAAAGCCCTGCCACTGATCCAGAGTCTGCTCAGGAAAATCGAGGTTCACCTCTTGGGCAGCGGAGCAACATACCCACCCGGCGAGCAACATACCAACAGCCCACAATCCGCAGCGACTCGTCGCCGCGGTGCCTTGCCTAATCATTCCGTCCCCCCTGCCATCTGCCATTGAGCTTGCGGCTTCAACTGACGGCTCCGCTTGCGTTCGGTTCGCTTGAGGAGGTTTCTTACACTCGCTCGAGCACACCGGCCAATTCTACCAACTGGGCAGGGTGAGCGATCGGCTCGAGTGCCGCAGGCCAGCGCCAACGGTCGGCTGGAAAAAGCCCCTGCATCGCTGCGGGCGGGCAGGCAAACGGCGGTCCGGAGTTGGATTCTGTCTGCATGAACAAGGCGTACAACTTGCCGCCGGGCTGCAACCAATTGGCCAGGCGGGCTTCATACGCCACCCGTTGATTCGGCTGAATTGCGCAGAGACAGGTCTGTTCATAGATGGCGTCAAAGGATTGATCCGGCCGATAGTCAAAAAGATCCGCTTGAATCAGGCTGGCATCCAGCTCGCGGCCCTCGAGTTGCGTGCGGAGGGCCGCAATCGCAGCGGGGGCAAAATCGATCGCCGTCACCTCAAAACCAGCTGCGGCCAGCTCAATGACTTCGTGTCCGCGGCCGCACCCTGGGACGAGTATCCGACAAGGCTGCAGTTGGCCGGACTCCAACCAATATTGCAGTGCCGGACTTGGCTCACCGCGGTCCCAGCCGGTTTGTCCCTGGTCATAGCGGTTCTGCCAGTAACCCGAATCCAGCGCCGGGCTGTCAGCCTGACTGCAACAGGGAGCTTGTCTGGATTCCATTGAATCAACTTCGGAAGAAAGCGAACCGCTCATCAGCACTAACCCCTTGAAGGAACGAGACATCGAAAACAGGAACCGATCAGGAGCATAAAAAGTAAAAGGCGGACCACAGATTGGGGTCCGCCTTGAAGTTCGACAGGTGAACCAAAGACCGAAGATGTTGGCCACGGCGACGGCTGCCTTGCTGGCATAAATCCTTTGACTCTACTGCTGTTTTTCCTGATTAGTTGCGAGGAGTGGTTTCCTTCTTTCGGCTCAGGCAGTGACGGTGTCCTTGCTGCACTTGGTCGTCGGGTAACCTGCACCTGTCCAAGCGAGATACCCGCCCGTCAGGTTAATCACGTTTTTGAAGCCATGGGCCTGAAGCACGCTGCAGCCGACGGCAGAGCGGACGCCGCTGCGGCACTGGACGACAATCGGAGTCTCCTGAGGAAGCCCCCCGAGATTCGCGGACAAACGCCCGAGGAAGCGGTGTTCGGCTTGCTCGATTCGCCCTTCCGCCCACTCAGCGTCCCCGCGAACGTCGACCAAGTGAACTTGCCCTGCTTCGATTTTGTGGCGCAAGTCCTGCGGCGTGCCGCTGGCGTAACTCTCAGTCGCCAAGCCAGCTGCCTTCACGGCGGCCAGATCGAAAGCAAAAATGTTTTCAACGCCAATTTTGTGCAGCATCGCCGCGGCCGACTCAACCTGGTGCGGACTACAGATGAGATAAGTCGGTTTTTTATAATCGACCAACCAGCCTGCCCACGCAGCCAGCAATGCCTGCGGGATGTTGATCGAGCCCGGCACGTGTCCCGCGGCGAATTCGTTTGACGCCGAGAGATCAATGACCGTCCCCGTTTGCACCGCGGCCGGAAGATCCTTGACGTCCAGGATGCGGTGTGAGTGTCCCGCTCCCAGCACGCGGGGACCGACTTTGTTCACGTGCTTCATCACCGCGAAGTAGGTTGGAGCTTCGGGCTGGTCGGCGAGGATGTAGCGCACGAACTCTTCTTCATCCTTGTACTGCAAAGCCGGATTGAAGAGTTTTTCGTAGCCAACCGTCGAAGAGGGAATCGCGCCCAACCCCTTGCCGCAGGCGCTCCCCGCGCCGTGAGCGGGCCAGACTTGGAGGTAGTCGGGTAATTGCTTGAAGCGGGCGATCGACTTGAACAGATCGCGTGCACCCGGCTCAGCCGTATTGGCGATCCCGGCGGCCTGCTCGAGCAAGTCGGGTCGGCCGATCGAACCGACAAAGACGAAGTCGCCGGTGAAGATCCCCATCGGCTTGTCGGCGCCGCCGCCTTGGTCGGTGACCAGAAATGAAATACTCTCCGGAGTGTGCCCCGGTGTGTGCATCACGGTGAACTTGATGTTGCCAACCATGAATTCGTCGCCATCGTGAACCAACTGATGGCTGTACTGGTCGGCGTAGGCGTACTTCCATTCGGCGGGGCCTTCATCGGAAACATAGAGTTTCGCGCCTGCGCGATCAGCGAGTTCCCGAGCGCCTGAAACGTAATCAGCATGAATGTGGGTTTCAGCGATGGCGGTGATTTCGACGCCCTCGCGTTTGGCCGCTTGGAGATACTGTTCGATGTCCCGGCCTGGGTCGACGATGATTGCCTGCTTGGCTCGTTGGCAGCCGACCAAGTAGGAAGCGTGAGCCAGCACCGGGTCGTAAAAGTATTTGAGTAGCATTGCGAAAACTCCTTCAAGAACAGGCAACGGCGCTCAGGGGGCGGGAGGGGTCGGTTTTCTGAACGATTTGACCGGCACGATTCTACCCCAGCATCTGGCTTGGTTGGTTGCCTGGGAAACCAGCCCAACACTCAAATATATCGATATATTTCGATATGTAAACCACTCTTTTGAGGAAAATTCGAGCTCTTTTCGGCAAATGGGCTCGGCCTGCAGCAATCGCTCGAGGCCGTTTGGACGCGCCCGAACAGGTCGGTTTCCCCCGCCTCAGGCTCCGCGTCAAGCGATCTTGCTGCGGTTGCTCTATCCAAGCCAACTGGCCAGCGGCGACAATCATGCCGGTCCGGCCCCGTTATCGGCCTTCCTGGTAGCCCGGTTACCCTCCCCTCAGGTCTCCGCCATCGGCCCCTTTTCTTGCCCACGACTATGCCACTTTCATTTTCAGTTCTCCGACTGCAACTCAGCTTAATCCTCCTGCTTCTGGCGACGATTTCCGAAGCACGAGGCCAGACCGAAGCACGAGGTCAAACAACCGATACGATCGTCGGCCGGGCGATCGCTCCGTTCGAGTCCACCTCGGTTCAAGGACAAGCCATCTCCCTGAAACCGAGTGCCCAAGCCGGGCTGACGGCGGTCATCTTCCTCGGCAATGACTGTCCGATGGCCAAGCTTTACGCTCCGCGCTTGAGCGAGTTGGCGCAGCGTTACGCCGACCGCGGACTGCAGGTGATTGGAATTAACAGCAATCGCCAGGACTCGCCGACGAGCATGCTTAAGACGGTCGCCGAACTGGAAATTACCTTTCCGCTGCTGAAGGACACCGGCCGCCGCCTGGCAGACGAATTCCGCGCCTCGCGAACTCCAGAGGTCTTTCTGCTCGACCAGCAACTGGTGGTCCGCTACCACGGCCGCGTTGACGACCAGTACCAGCCGGGCATTGCGCGGACCGAGCCGAAGCGGCGCGACTTGGAATTGGCGATCGAGGAGTTGCTGGCCGGCAAGTCCGTTGCGGTTCCGGAAACCAATTTCTTTGGCTGCTTGATTGGCCGACAGACGGAACCGTCGGGTGAATCGACGGTAACTTTCACGGGGGAGGTTCATCGCGTGCTCCGAGAGCACTGTCTGGAGTGTCATCGAGAGGGAGATATCGGCCCATTTGCCTTGACTGACTATGAAGACGCGCGAGGCTGGGGCGATATGATCGTCGAAGTGATCAACAGTGGTTTCATGCCGCCGTGGCATGCTAACCCCGAGTATGGCCAGTTTGCCAACCAGCGTTTGATGCCCGAAGCTGACAAGCAAATCCTCCGTGATTGGGTCGCAGCAGGGGCTCCCCGCGGCCCGGACCGGGAACTGCCGCTTGTCCCGCCAGCAACCAGTGCCTGGCGGCTCTCACGCGAACCTGATTTGGTCGTCGAGATGAGCGCTCAACCGTTCACGATACCCGCCAGCGGCACAGTCGATTACCAGTACTTTGTTGTCGATCCGGGTCTGAAGGAAGACTGCTGGGTCGTCGGCGCCGAGGTGATTCCGGGGAACCGCTCGGTCGTTCATCACAGCATTGTTTTTGTACGTCCTCCCGATGGCGAAGCGTCGCCGGGCTCCGGCTGGCTGGCGGCCTATGTGCCGGGCCAGCGACCACTGCCCTACCCTGCCGGTCACGGACGCCGCATTCCGGCGGGGAGCAAGTTCGTCTTTCAGCAGCACTACACTCCCAATGGCCGTGAGCAAACTGATGTCACCAGGATCGGGCTCGTTTTTGCTCCCGCCGAGACCATTGACCATGAGCTCTTCACTTTGATGGCGGTCAATCAAGAGTTTGAAATCCCGCCTTACGCCGAGAGCCATCCCGTGGCCGGGAAGGTCCCTTTTCTTCCGCCTGCAGCGGAACTGCTCAGCTTTTCCCCGCACATGCATTATCGGGGCAAGAGCTTTCGGCTGGTCGGCCATAAGGGCGACCAGGCCGAAGTCCTGTTGGACGTGCCGCGGTACGACTTCAACTGGCAACACAACTACGAGTTGAAGACGCCCCGCCCGCTGGCGGATTTCGATCGCATCGAATTCGAAGCCCGCTTTGATAACTCAACCAACAACCCAGCCAACCCTGACCCGACTCAACTGGTCAGCTGGGGAGATCAGACTTGGGAGGAGATGGCGGTAGTGTTCTTCGATGCGACTCAGCCGCGAGGGGGCAACCGCTCCGCGCGAGAGCATCGCAATGACCTTGCCGCCAGCGGCGACCCGGAGTATTCCTCCGCTGAGCAAGCGGCAGCCAAGGAATTCATCGATGACTTTTTCCGGCGCTTTGACCCACAAGGCACCGGGCAAATTCCTCGCGATCAGTTGCCTCAGGCAATTCGCCGTTTCGTGCGACTCGATCAGGACAATAACGGTTTCATCATGAGGGAAGAGCTCGAGTCACTGGCACGCGAGCGCTTTCAGTGGCAAGACGAACGGGCGGCGCGCGATGACAGAAACGGTTCCTCGCAGAGTCCCCAGCGGGAATATCCCTAACCAGACGAGCCTCCCGAGGCACCTCATCTCACCTCTCCGTGGATACCGCTCTCAACCAACCCACCTTTGCCCCCGGCTGCTTACCCTGTGACCCGCCTCTTCTCCCGCTGCACTGTCTGGATTGCCCGGCGTCCAGGTCTCGCCATGCTGCTGATTCTGATCATCAGCGCGGCCGCTCTCGTTGGCTACTTCGATCCCAAGCTGTTTGTGCGGCTGACGGAGGGTGACACCAGCGAGACGAATGCCGCCAGCAACAGCACTTCGTCCAATCGCGAACAGGCTCGAGGCTCCTCGCGTCGGGTCACCAGTCAGCGAACGGGGGGCGACGCAGTACTGGTCGTCGAGTCGCCGGACCTCTTTACCCCCGAGGGCGTCGAGGCCTTGCGGCATGTGGTCAGCCAACTGGAGGCCGTTCCTTACGTCCGCCGGGTGACTTGGATGGACACGATTCCATCGATGAACCTGTTCGGGCTGGCCGAGCCTCTGTTCCCGAAGTCTCAAGCCTCGCCCGAGCGACTCCTGCGATCGAAAGAAAAAGCGCTTGCGCATCCGTTCATTCGCGGCCAACTGCTTGCTCCCGATGGAGAGACCACGCTCATCCTCGTCGATTTCGACTTCCTGAAACTCACCTCCGACGAAGACTGCATTGTCGGGCTGCGACAAGTCGCGGAAGCGGCCGCGAAGAATCATCCCCGCGTGAAGCTCGGCTTTTCCGTGACCGGCACCGTCCCCATCGTGATCGAATCGATCCGCAACTCAGATGCGAATCGCTTGAAGTACCAGCTGATCGCTTACGGGATTATTCTCCTGCTGAGCGTGATCCTGTTCCGGGGGATTGCCGCCGTTGTGATTGTCGCTGGAACAACGGCACTCGGGGTCTTTTGGACGATTGGATTCACTCGATTCTTCGATGTCGACTTCAACCCGCTGGTCAACGTCATTCTCCCGGTGCTGATCAGCCTGGTCGGGTTTACCGATGGGGTCCATTTGATGGCGACGATTCGGCAGATTCGGGCGAGCGGAGCAAGCTCCCACGACGCGGCCGTCCGCGGGATCGAACAGGTTGGGTTCGCCTGCTTTCTCACCAGCCTGACCACGGCGATCGGGCTTGGGTCGCTGGTTCTTGCTCATCACGAGATTGTCCGCGACTTCGGTGCGGCGAGCGTTGTCGGTGTCGCGGTTGCCTTCATTGCGGTAATCCTTGGAATCCCGGTTGGTTGTTCGACCTGGCTGGGGCGAAATCTCCACATGGGCCTGGATAAAAGCCTGATCGACCGGAACCTCAGCCGACTCTCACTGGTAATCGACTATGTGCTGGCCAAGCGGGTCTGGTTCGCGGCGGTCGGCTTGGCCCTGTTTCTGATCCTGGCCGCCATTGCCTCGACACTTCGCCCTGACGAACGTCAGGCCAACGCCCTGCCGCGCTCCAGCGAACCGGGGCGGGCGATGGCCAAGATTGACAAGGCACTCGGCGGACTGGAGATGGCCGAAGTCGAAGTCACGTGGACCTCAGACCGCTCGCCCGAAGACCCGGAACTGGTTGCCGTTCTGGGTGGCGTGGACGAAATCCTCAAGCGCGAGCCGCTGGTCGGCAGCCCGCTGTCCATTCTCGATATCGTTGCTTCCCTTTCGGGAACCACCGCCCGCGGCCCGCAGATGTCACTGGCGGAGCTGCTTCCAGCGAATCTCAAGCGGGGCTATCTCTCTCCAGAAGACCATCGAGCCCGCACCACGTTTCGGGTACAGGACCTGGGAATTGCCACTTATGGAGCTGTGTTCCAACGGGTCAAGGCCGGGCTTGAAGAGTTGCAGCAAAAGCACCCGGCCTTTAAAGCCGAGCTCAAGGGACCGGCGGTCTGGCGATGGGAGAATCTTTACCAGATCGTGGTCGACTTGCTGGCCAGCCTGGGATCGGCGTTCGTCATCATCTTTGTTGTCTTGGGGATGGCCTATCGCAGTCTCCGCGTTGGCATCATCTCCATTCTTCCCAACGCACTCCCCTTGGCGGTAGCTGGGGTTTATCTCGTCTGGATTGGCCAACCGCTGGAGATTGTGACGGTTTGCGCCTTGACAGTTTGCCTTGGAATCGCAGTCGACGACACGATCCATTTCCTGACTCGCTATCAGGAAGAATATCAACTGGTCGGCACACCAGACGAAGCGATTCGCCGGGGCTTTACCGGCGTAGGCACCGCCATGATCATCACGACGATCGTGTTGGTTGCCGGCTTTTCCAGCGTCTTCTTCAGCGACTCGCGGGACCATATCCTGTTCGCCTCGCTCGGCGTTGTCACCCTCGGCTCGGCGCTCTTTGGGGACCTCCTCATCCTCCCCGCGCTGCTCTCGCTGTTCGACAAGCCGGTGAAGAAGGACGCGGAAGGCGAAGAAGAAGAAGAAGGGCTCTCACGGAGGCACGGAGGCACAGGGGAGGAAGCGGAAATGCGGACGGCGGAATGAACGTGATCTCCTAACATTGGCCTTTCAATAAGTCGTTTAAGCGAGGCGCGTTCATTGTCCCGCCTCTTTTTGCAATCTACCAAAGAGTACTTGTGCCGACGCAATTAGAAGAAGTAGAAGAAGGGCTCTCACGGAGGCACGGAGGCACAGGGGAGGAAGCGGAAATGCGGACGGCGGAATGAACGTGATCTCCTAACATTGGCCTTTCAATAGGTCGTTTAAGCGAGGCGCGTTCATTGTCCCGCCTCTTTTTGCAATCTACCAAAGAGTACTTGTGCCGACGCAATTAGAAGAAGTAGAAGAAGGGCTC
>Ga0315904_10012032_pt1 | contig 10969 bp, 6 predicted proteins | sample LakEriMetagenome_6_FD_203529 | JGI IMG/M metagenome (GOLD analysis project Ga0315904, IMG submission 203529) | Freshwater fungal communities from buoy surface, Lake Erie, Ohio, United States - Buoy 12 MA120 | ecosystem: Environmental > Aquatic > Freshwater > Lake | place: USA: Lake Erie, Ohio... | reverse complement strand
GCTGGCGGCCTTGTTCGCCGATGGCTTTGCCGATGCGCCCTATCCGGTCAGCCAGCGCGGGCTGTGCCTGGGACTATGGACGGGCGACAGCCGCGGCGCCTCGGCCGCCTTGAGTGCAGCCGGGGTGCTGACCATCCCTTCGGGCGTAGCCCCGGTCCTGCCATTCCGCCCGGTGCTGACGATCTCGACCGACGAAGCGGCCGAGATCATCACGATTGTCCGCCGCACGCTGGGGTAGCGGCTGGCCGCGCCGGGCAAGGCTGGGGCTTTGACAGGCTTGCCGGTGCCATGCGACACTTCCCGCATGACCCCGCAAGAGCTTTACCGCGCCAGGCTGACCAGCGCCGATCAGGCGGTGGGGGCGATCACGGCGGGGATGAGTGTGGCCATGGGCATGGCCGTGGCTGAACCCCCGGCCCTGCTCGAGGCGCTGGGCCGCCGGATCGAGCGCGACGGGATCGGCGATCTCAAGCTGTGGTATTTCCATTCGCTCGAAGCGGCGGGCAAGACCGTGCTGCGGCGCGAACTGCTCGATCGGGTGCGCCCGCATTGCATGTTCCTCAGCCAGGTCGAACGGGCGCTGATCCGGCAGGACCCCTCCGGCACCGCATACGGCCCGGTCGAATTCGTGCCGGTGGCCTTCAGCGGATCACCGCAATTGCTGGCCGAGCACGCCGACCTGGATGTCTGCATCACCACGGTTTCACCGATGGATCGCCACGGCTGGTTCACCTTTGGCACCAGCAACGATTACACCTCGACCGCTGCCCGCAGCGCGCGGCGCCTGCTCGTCGAGGTCAACCCGGCCATGCCGCGCGTGTTCGGGGATTCGCTGCTCCACGTTTCCGAAGTCGATGCCATTGTCGAGCATCACGCCCCGCTGCCCGAGGTCGCCACCGGCCAGCCGAGCCCGGAAGAACAGGCGATCGCCGCGATCATCGCCGGGATGATCGAGGATCGCGCCTGCTTGCAGATGGGCATCGGCACGCTGCCCGCGGCGGTGTGCAGCCTGCTCGCGGATCGCCGCGACCTGGGCATCCATACCGAGCTGATGACCCCGGCGCTGGCCCGGCTGGTGGAATGCGGCGCGGTCACCAACCAGGCCAAGACCACTTACCGCGGGCGCAGCGTGTTCACCTTCGCGATGGGCGATGCGGCCTTCTACGATTTCCTCGACGACAATCCCGCGTTTCATTCGCTGCCGGTCGATCTCGTCAACGATCCCCGGCACATTTCGAAGAACGACAATGTGATCTCGGTCAACGGCACGCTCCAGATCGACCTGGGCGGAGCCTGCAATTCCGAACACCTGCTGGGCCGGCAGTACAGCGGTTCGGGGGGCCAGCTGGATTTCGTGCGGGGCGCGACCGCCTCGCGCGGTGGGAAATCGATCATCGCCTGCCAGTCGACCGCGATGGGCGGCAAGGTATCGCGGATCGTCCCGGTGCTCGATGGCCCGGTGACCACGCCGCGCAACGATACCCATATCGTGGTCACCGAATATGGCTGGGCCGATCTGCGCGGCAAGTCGCTGCACCAGCGGGCCGAGGCCCTGATCGCGCTGGCCCATCCGCGCTTTCGCGACGAACTGGCGAACGGACTGGGCTGAACCGGCTGCCGCGGTTCAGGCTTCGGCCAGGTCGCCGAGCACTTCGCGCAAGGGTGCAAGCCATTGCGCATAGGGCCGCCAGACTTCCATCCCGTCGCGGTTGAGCGGACGGCGGACCTGTTCGCTGCTGGGCGTGCGGACCACCCGGTCGAGCTTGTGGAACTCGCGCAGGCCCTCGTCCCAGTCGAGGCCGAGATAGGCCAGCGCCGGCCGCAGTTCAGCCTCCTGGTCCTCGACCAGCGACTGGTAGCTCACGTGATGGATCATGCCCGGCGCGACCCTGTCGAAATGCGCCATCAGCCGGACATAGTCGACATAGCACTGCCCGACATCGCGCAGCGCGAAGGAGGCGGCATGGGCCGAAGTGAACGACTGCGAGAAGTTCGAAAAGCAGCAGTCCATCGCCGGGCGGCGGATATCGATGAAGCGGGCCTGGGGCAGGATCCGCCGGATGAACAGCACGTTGCTCCAGTTCTGGGGCAGCTTGTCGACGAACCAGGGGCGATCCGTCTTGCGGTGGACCCGGGCGCGGGCGAGGTAATCCTGTCCGAGCAGCGCGGCCTGCTGGTCGGTCATCGCGGCGATTGCCTGGGGCACGGTGATCGGCCCCTTGCGGGTCACGATTTCCATGAAGGAGCGCATGATCGCGGGGATATAGGGCAGCTCGCCCACCGGCTCGATCGCGGGATGGGTGCCCAGCATCTGCTCCAGCAGGGTCGAACCCGAGCGGGGCAGGCAGATGATGAAGACCGGCTGGTCGTCTCCGTTGGGAACGGCGGGCAGGCTTTCCAGGAAGTCCGCACTGGCGACGCGTTCGGTTTCGGCCACTTCCCCGGTCAGTTCCGAGGCATCGTAACCGATGCTTTCGGCCCGCACTCGGTTGCCTTCGGCATAGTGGTGGAAGGCTTCCTCGTATTGCCCGCGATCATGCAGCGCACGGGCCAGGGCAAAGTGTAGCGGGGCGATATTGCGTTCATCGATGGCGATCGACAGGGCCGCGCGCATCGCCGCGATGTCCGCGTCGGTCAGGACCTTGCGCTTGATGCTGCCCAAGCCCCACCAGGCCTCGCCGAATTCCTCGTCGAGCGCGATCGCGCGGCGATAGGCCTCGATTGCCTCGTCGACCCGGCCCGCGGCACGCAGGCCATGGCCCAGGGCCAGCCAGGCACCCAGCGACTGTGGATTGTCGGCAACCAGTGCCTGCTTGATCGCCAGCGCCTCGTCATGGCGGCTCATCCGGTCGAGCAGATTGGCGTGCAGGCCGCGCAGTTCCTGGTCGCCGCGCTCGTTGATCAGGCGTGCCGTATAGGCTTCGGCCACCTGCAGCCGATCCTGCTGGCTATAGACCGAGGCCAGCGCCCGGTGCAGTTCGGTGCTGTCTTCCCCGCGCTGCAGGGCCCGGCGCAGGAAATGCTCGGCCTGCCCCAGGGCGCCGGTCTGCACCGCCAGCAGGCCCAGCTGGGCCAGCCCCCTGGGCTCGTCGGGATGCTCGCGCAGGTGGGCGATCAGCAGCTTGGCGGCCTGATCGTCGCGCCCCTGTTCGCGCAGCCGCATGGCTTCGGTCAGGCGGGGATAGATCGCCGTGGATACCGCTCCCGCCATCAGGCGTAGCCCAGCACGGCCCTGAGACCAGGGGCCTGGTAGTCGACCAGGGACCGATGACGGGCGCCCAGCTCGTCGGGAAACTCGATGCCCACCCCGGTCAGGTTTTCGCGCGCGGTGGCGCTCTGCTTGCGATCCGCCCCGACCCGCACCCGCTCGCGCCAGTCCTGCGGCATGGCAATCCCGCAGGCATCTAGCAGTTCGGCGAAGAACCGCTCGGCCTCGGTGCTGTCGAGATCGGCGACGGCGCCCGCCAGGTCCTCGAACTTCACGGCATGGCAGCGGGTGCCGAGCCAGGCGGCGGCGTTCAGTTCATAGATGTCGTTGAGCGAGGGCAGTTTGCCCGGCAGGCCAAAGATCATCATGGTCAGCAGCTCGTCGACCTCGATCTCGCCGCTGCGCAGATGATCGACATTGCCGAAGAACTGTTCCGACAGCAGGAACCGCGCGCGGGCGATCACCCAGTCGTAGGGATCGCGGTACAGCACCACGCGCCGGGTCCGCGCCGTTTCCACGACCGAGGCATCGGCCATGAACAGGTGCCCCCAGCTGAGCATCGGCCGCGCCGGATCGAAGGCGTGGCGATGCTGCGGCAGGTTTCCCCACTGGATGAAGTCGGCCATGTAATGCTGATCGGCCGGCACGAACATCCGCATGATATTGCGCAGCAGGTGGCTGCCGCTCTTGGGAACGGAATTGAGAAAGACCGGGTGCGGCAGGGGCACCTGCGCAAAGCGCGCGTTTTCGGCATCAAGGGTGTCGGCGCGGACCTGGATTATCGGCATGAAGGGTTACGGCTCCTGCGGCCTGATAGCAGAAGGGGCGACATGAAACCATGCCGCCCCCCTGTTGTTCTGTGCCGTGATGGCGGAGATCAGAACTTCGCGCTGACGTTCACGAAGACGCGACGCCCGGTGAAGCCATACTGCGAAGCGGCGATCACCGGCCCCAGCATCGAGATCTGGTTCCCGTTCAGCACCGAGACCGACGGCGGACGGGTATCGAACAGGTTGTTGATCCCCGCCGTGATCATGAAGCGGCCATCGGCGATTTCCTTGGTTGCCGAGATGTTGTGATAGAACACGGCCGGGGCGGTCAGATCCGGGCAATAGGTGCCATAGATCGGAACGTCGTCAGCCGCGGTAGCAGTGCCGTTGTTGTTGAACGACCGGATGCAGCGGCCGCCAAAGCGATCTTCGAAGTCGCTCTGGTCGGAGGTGCCGCCGATGACGTTCATGCCGTAGAAGACGCTGAACGTCGCCGAGGGCGCCCAGGTCAGGCGGAAATCGCCGACCCACTTGGGCGAGCCGGCTTCGCCATTGTCGGATTCGAGCGGCGAGGTCGGCAGCAGGCGCGAATTGTCCTTGAGCTGCCAGGTCATGTCGGCCGTCAGCGTCACGGTGCCAAGCGAACCGAGGTCCTGCTTCGCCCGGAAGGTTAGGTCGATGCCCTGGTTGTGCTGGCTCGAGACGTTGATGTACGAATCCCGGATCGTGTTGATCTGGAACGGAGCGGACACGTTCTGGCCGCGGGTGAAGAGGTTGCAGAGCGGCTCCGTCGCGAAGTTGGCCGAGTCATAGCACCCGAACAGGATCGTGCTGGCACCCAGCTGCGAAATTTCGCCCTTCACCTTGATATCGAAGAAATCGACCGCCAGGCTGAGATCGGTGTTCGGCAGGAACGCCAGCTTCGGCGTGAGGATTGTACCGACCACGAAGGCCTTCGAGGTTTCCGCATCGAGGATGCCAAGACCGCCGGACGAGATGACGGTGGCGCTGATCCCGCCGCCGGCATAGGTGCCCGGAATGCCATCTGCAGCGCAGTTGGTGGCGATTCGCTGCGAAATACGACCGGCAGTGAGCGCGCCAGCCCAGCCAACGCAGGGATCGATGCGGTTCTGCGTGGCGAAGCTGGTTTCGTCAGCCAGGAACTGCTCGAACAGGGCCGGAGCGCGATAGGACGTGCCATAGCTGCCACGGAACCGGAGCCAGTCGGTCATGGTCCAGTTCAGGCCCAGCTTGTAGGTCCAGTTGCCGTTATCCGAGTCCGAGACGCCGTCGGATTCGCGGGTTGCCTTCACGTTGGTGACACGGCCAGCCGCCGACAGGGTCACGTCCTCGAGGAACGGCTTGTCCTTGAAGAGCGGGATGTTGAGTTCGGCAAAGGCTTCGCTCGTCAGGCTCTTGCCAGCAGTGATGCCGCTGGCCGAAGCACCCCAGGCGTTGGCCGCCAGGGTGATTTCGCCCGGCTTGTCGTTGATCTTGTCCTCGCGGATCGAGGCGCCGAAGGCGAGCTCGAGCGCGCCGGCGGGCATCTGGAACAGTTCGCCCGAAACAGTCGCTTCACCGGTCAGCTGGGTGTAGATCGTCTTGCCTTCTTCCCAGTCGGTCAGGAAGGCGGCCTGGGCGGCGGTCAACTGACCGGCCAGGAAGTTGGGATCGGTCCAGGGCAGATCGATGCACTGCTTGCGCGAGATCGGCGTGATCGTGCCGGCGCAGGAGGCGAACTGGAAGTACCCGGTGTCGTAGGCATCCTGCAGGATCTGCTGGCTGCGATAACGGCCGACGTTGCGGCTGTACTGGGCGTAGACTTCATAGCGCCACTTGCTGTCGCCGCCGAAGTTGCCGCGCAGGCCCGCCACGCCGCGATAGTAATCTACCTTCTGGCTGTTGTCGCTCAGGTTGGTGATCCCGGTCGGGCTGATCAGGTTGATCCCGCCCCAGCCGCCGCCCCAGAAGTTGTAGGCATTGCCGGCCCCGGTGCCATAGAAGTCACCCGTGTAGCCGAAGTTCCAGAACTGGCGCCAGCCGTTCTGGTAGGTTTCGCGGCGGTTGAACAGGAATTCACCGAACAGCTCGGCTGAATCCGACAGTTCGAACGCGCCTTCGGCATAGACCGTGTAGAGATCGGTCTCGGGGACGATGGTCTGCTCGTCCACGAACGGGTGATAGGCGTTCTGCACTGCCATCGACTTGGCGTCATAACCGGTCGGGAACCAGCCCGCCGGTGCGAAGAAGTCGCCCGCGAAAGACGGAGCGCCATAGGCCGGGATGCCCAGCGTCTGACCCGGATACTGGAACTGCAGCAGGTTGCGGCCACCAAGCGCGGTAAACAGGCCGGTGTCCGGGCCGCCCGGCCCGTCCAGCCGCATGTTGCCGATCAGGTCATAGGTCCAGACGTGGCCCCAGCGCAGATCTTCGCAATGCGGCTTGCCGGTGCGCGGGTCGATCAGGTCGGAGCGGTTGCCCGCCTCGTCATAGATGTTGGCTGCCGGGCAGGCCAGGTAGCTGCGGTCGCCACGGGCCAGTTCCTTCGTCTTGGAATAGTCGCCCGCGATCATGAAGCGGCCACGGTCGAACGTCTTGCCCCAGGCGGCGCTGACGCGATACTGCTCACCGCCGGCATCGAACGGCAACGAGGTGTTGACGTCGAGCGTGATGCCATCGAGCTTCGACTTGGTGAAGATGTTGACCACGCCGGCGATCGCGTCCGAACCATAGACCGACGAGGCGCCGGTCTTGAGGATCTGGATGTCGTTGATGATCGACAGTGGCAGGACGTTGAGATCGAACGAGGATACGCCGCCACGGGTACCGGCCGGACCGGCACGGCGACCATTCAGCAGCACCAGGGTGCGATTGGCGCCAAGGCCGCGCAGGTCGACCGTCTGGGCGCCGGGGCCGCCGTTGGTCACGAAGTTCGACGAGAGCGCCGAGGTGATCTGGGTCGAACCATTGGCGATCGGTGAGCTTTGCAGGGTGTTGGCCAGGTCGAACCGGCCTTCCTTCTTGGCGATTTCCGGATCGACCACCGAAACCGGGTCAGGGCTGTTGAACGGCGTGACCGAACGGATGCGCGAACCCGTAACGACAATCCCGCCATCGTCGGTGGTCGCCTGCGGCTGCTCTTCCTGACCCGCGTCCTGGGTACTGGCATCCTGGGCTAAGGCCGGAGCAGCGAAGGTGAGAGCACCGGCGGCAACACTTGCAAGCAGGCCAAAGCGGCCCCGCAACTCGTAAGAACTAGACATGAATATCCCCCATCTGGATGAACGATATCATGCAGGCGGATGCACGTTGTGCAAGTCCGGGTGCCTAAATGCTGTGTCCCGGGCGTAATTTTGTTTCAATGGGTAGCAAAAATGCCACAGATTGGTCATTTGGGAGGTCGGCCCCGACCGGCTAGTTGGGACCGTGTCAGTAGAATCACGCAGGGCCGAATTCCGTTCGTGGCGAATCAGTTTGAAGCGGACCGCTCCGCGTCTGGTGCTGGTGCGCTGATGGCGGCACGCGCGCCGATCGCCTGGTAGAGGGCAATCTCGGCCAGCAGCTGTTCTTCCCAGGCCAGGATCTGGGCTTCTTCGGCCTCGCTCAGCAATTCGTCGGCGTCGATCAGCGTCCGCAGATCTTCCTCGCCCTCAAGATATTGCGCCTTGCCCAGCCGGGCGGTCAGGCTGGATTCGGCGGTGATCTGGGCGATGATCCGGCTGCGCTGGGCAATCAGGCTCCGGGCCTTGAGCAGGTCTTCAACCTCACCCAGGGCGGCCAGGATGGTGCGGCGATAGTCTTCCGCTGCCTCCAGCTGGTCGGCCCGGGCCACGGCCAGGTTGCGGCGCAGGCGTCCGAGATCGAAGATCGGGGCCAGCAGCGACGAGCCGAGCGACAGCGACTGGGTGGTCGGCTGGCCGCCCAGGGCCTCGACCATGCCGACAAACGACAGGCTGAGCCGGGGAAAGAAGGCCGCGCGGGCCGCCTGAGCATCACCATCGGTGGCCCGGATGCGGGCCTCGGCTGCGAGGATATCGGGCCGCAGGGCCAGCAATTGCCGCGGTGGCGGCGGCTGGAGGTCGGGCAGGGACAGCTCGGCTGGCAGCGGATCGGCGGCCAGAAAGCCGGGAGCCGGGGCGCCGGTCAACTGGGCCAGCGCGGTGCGGGTTCGGTCGAGGCTCTGTTCCAGCTCCTTGCGGCGCTGGCGCAGTTCAAGCACCCGGATGGTCTGCAGGCCCAGTTCGACCCGCGTGGCCGCCCCGGCGGCGTGGCGCACCCGCACGATCCGTTCGAGTTCCTCCGAGCGGGCGATCACCTCGTCGTAGATCTGCAGGCGGCGATTGAGCGTGGCGCGCTGGACCCAGGCCCTGGCGACCTGCGCCACGATCGCCTGTTCGACCGCCGCGCGTTCCCACTCGGCGGCCCGGGCGCGGGCCAGGCCGGCGCGGTTCTCCGCCCGGATCCGACCGAACAGGTCCGGCTCCCAGGCAATATCCAGCTGCACCTGGCCGCTGCGGAAATCCAGTGTCTGGCCGGAACTGCGGCGGAACTCGCGGCCGATCCCGGCCTCGGCGCTGACTTCGGGCAGGCCCTGTTGCCGCAGGCTGATCAGCTCCGCTCGCACGCGCTCGACCCGCGCGGCGGCAATCCCGATCTCGGGATTATTGGCCAGGGCGGTGTCGATCAACTGGGTCAGGCGGGGATCGCCCAGCAGCTGGCCGAGGTGCGCGGGCGCCTGCTCCGCCGCCGCTCGCGCGGTCGGTTCGGTCCAGGCAAGATCCGGAATTTCATAGCGAATTGCGGGCGGCGCCGAACCGGCGCAGCCTGTCGCCAGGGCCATCAGGCAGATCGCCGGGGTTCGGGAAAGGCATAGCCGCATGCCAGCGCGGTAACCGAAGCTGGTAAAGATTGGCTTATCGCCCCGCGCCTTGCCCGTGAACCGGCGCGGCAAACGGGGTTAACCAGATTTTCTCCTTTGGCAGCTAACCCGCCTGCACCTGCAGGGGATTTCAGCCGAGGACAATGGCGCAGCAGCTTTTCCGGAACGAAGTGATCGAGGCTGGGCGCACCCGCCTGAACGGTCGGGTCGTTGCGGCCACGCCGCCCGGTGCCTGGCTCTATACCGGCCTGGCGCTTGCAGCCTTCGCGATCGCGCTGCTGATCGCCATGCTGGGCAGTTTTTCGACGACGGCCGATGTCCGGGGGGTCGTGGCCTATGACCAGGGCGTGGCGCGGGTCTATCCGCGCACCACGGCGGAGGTTGCGCGGATCTTCGTGAAGACCGGGCAACAGGTCGCTGCGGGTGATCCGCTGGTCGAACTGGCAATTGCCCAGGGCCAGCAGGGTCTGGCCCCGCAACTCAAGGACCTGTCCCGCCAGGACGCCGAACTGGCCCGCCAGTCTGAACTGGCCGGGATCGAGACCGTTTCCCAGCTGGCTGCGTTGACCCAGCGTGCCGCCGGGATCGATGCGGCCATCGCCTCGTTGCAGCGCCAGCTGGTCCTGGCGCGTGAACAGGTTGGGCTGGCCGAATCCGCCGCCCGCCGCGCCCAGGCCCTCGCCCGCGAACAGGCCGCCACACAGCGCCAGGTAGAGGACGCGCGGTCCGCCGTGCTTGCCCGCCGGGCCGAGGCCGAGGCGATTGCCGAACAGATTGCCGCGCAGCGCTCGGCCCGTCAGGCGGTTGCGGCCGAACGGGCCCTGCTGACCACGGGCGGGGCGAGATCAGCCTCGCTGATCGAGGGGCAGCGCGCTGCCCTGGCTGCCGAGCTGAAGGCGCTGGAACGGTCCGACCGGATCGTGCTGGTGGCCCCGGTGGCCGGCACCGTGGGTGACCTCACCGGCGAACTGGGCCAGCAGGTCCGGCCCGATGCCGCCGTGGCGACGATCGTGCCCGCGGGCAGCAAGCTGGAAATCTGGCTGTTCGCGCCCAGCCGCGCGGTCGGCCATGCCCGCATCGGCCAGCAGGTGCGGCTGCAGTTCGATGCCTTTCCCCATCGCACCTATGGCACCGGCCTTGGTGTGGTCTCCGCCGTGGCCGGCGTGCCGACCGAACCCGCCGCGCTCGATCCGGGCCTGAAGATTGCCGAACCGGTGTTCCGGATCCGCACCTCCCTTCGGGCCATGGCGCCGCGCGCTACGGGCGGCCCGCAATTGCTGCGTCCGGGGATGACCGTGACGGGCAAGATCGTGGTTGAACAGCGCAGCTTGTGGGCGGCCCTGTTCGGCTGGGGCGAGAAGGGCCCGGCATGAGCGATTTCGACTGGCCCTGGACGCGGCGGATGGCGCCGATCCTCCAGTCGGAGGCGGCCGAGTGCGGGCTGGCGTCGCTCGCCATGGTGGCCCGCCACTTCGGTCACCGGGTTGACCTGGCTGGCCTGCGTCGCCGCTTCCCCACCTCGCTCGATGGGCTGAACCTGCGCCAGCTGATGGCCGCCGCCTCGGCGCTTGACCTTGCGCCGCGCGCGGTCCGGCTCGAGGTCGAGGAGCTCGACCAGCTGGCCCTGCCTGCGATCCTGCACTGGGATCTGAACCATTTCGTGGTGCTGGAATCGGTCAGTGCCAGGTCGGTGGTCGTACTCGATCCGGCCCGTGGTCGGGTCCGCATCGCGGTCTCAGCGATCGGGCGACACTTTACCGGGGTAGCGCTGGAGCTGACCCCCACCCCCGATTTCAAGCCGATCGAGGCCCGGGTCCAGACCCGTCTGACCGACCTTTGGAGTCAGCTGACCAATTTCCGCTCGGCCATCGCGCAGGTCCTGTTCCTGTCGCTGCTGGTCCAACTGGCCTCGCTGGCGAGCCCGCTGTTCATGCAGATGGTGGTCGACGATGCGGTGAACCAGGGTGACAGCAGCCTGCTGACCGTGCTGCTGCTGGGTTTCGGGTTCATCTATCTGCTGCAATCGGTCACCCGTTTCCTGCGGACCTGGGTGACGATCTGTCTGGGCCAGTCGCTGACCTTCCAGCTGGCGGGCAACCTGATGCGCCACCT
>Ga0315904_10012027_pt1 | contig 10972 bp, 4 predicted proteins | sample LakEriMetagenome_6_FD_203529 | JGI IMG/M metagenome (GOLD analysis project Ga0315904, IMG submission 203529) | Freshwater fungal communities from buoy surface, Lake Erie, Ohio, United States - Buoy 12 MA120 | ecosystem: Environmental > Aquatic > Freshwater > Lake | place: USA: Lake Erie, Ohio... | reverse complement strand
TATCCATTATGGATAAGATTGCAAGTTTTAGCAACGATCAGTTGACTTACGCTTCAACCGTTGAGCATTTAAATATTTTAGATTACGACTATTATTTTAAACTTACAGAGTCGCTCATCATGCAAGATATTAGCTCGGTGATGTTGATTTTTGATGACATCATTAGTAAAGGTTTTGAAGGAGATTCTTTTATGAATGGATTTATTGAGCACTTTAGAAACCTAATGATGTGCAAAGATGTGAGAGTGACAAAGCTCATGGATTTACCAGATAACATCAAAGTAAAATATCATACACAAGCGAATCAACTCAATAATGCCTACATTATTAATGCATTATCAGTGCTTAACCAATCGGAACTGAGTTACAAGCAATCACGCAACAAAAGATTGCATGTAGAGTTAGCCTTGATAAGACTCAACTATTTGCAGCAGGCCATTCAAATTATAAGTGATGAAGAAGGTAATGCATTAAAAAAAAAATTCTAACCAATAGCACTCGTTTACTGAGCCCCGCTCGAGGTCCTATGCCTTTACCTCAAGTAAAATTAGAAACTACCGTAAATTCAATTGAAACAAAGGTAGATAAGGCAGAACCTAAAAAACAAAATATTCCAGAACCAAAAGTTGCAAGTACAGATACACAGTATGGTGTAACCTTACGTAATCTAAAAAGCCTAAAGGACCAAGCAAGGGAAAAATTGCTTGCGAATCAAGAAAGTAAGGCGCAAATTCACATTGAAGATGAAAATTTGAAACTAGTTTGGGCAAATGCGATCGAATTTTTAGCATCCGATAAAATGGTTTATAAAAGTGCGATTTCCGAAAGTGATATTACCTTTCATCAAGATGATATTACAATTCATGCTACAACCGTTGCCTTAGATTTTTTAAAACCTGAAAGACTAAGATTATTAGATTTTTTTAAAAAAGCATATCATAACGAAGCTATTAATGTGTTATTTCAAGAAAAAATTGTGGCGCTCAATGAAGGTGCGAACAAAGTATTAAGTACAAAAGAAATATATGAGAAAATGGCCTCCAAGAATCCACATCTCAAAAATTTGAGAGATCTTTTGCGCTTAGATTTAGAACTATAAATCTGATCTTCAAGGTTCAATTTTTATTTATTTACTTCAACCCGAATCCCTTCACTATGGCTGCTAAACTCAGGCGCATACATACATTGTATCGTGCAAATTCCATTTGAAAAGTCACCTTTATTTGTAATAAACATAGGATACTCAAATAAATAAGTACCTTTTTGTAATTGATGAAAAAAGAAATTTATGCTAGCATCTTTCGTCGATTCATAATAACCTAAACCACCTTGGTACTTGTAATTACTCAGCACATTGAGAGGCTCGAAACAAGCAGCTCGCATATCTTTCATGTGAACGTATTCCATGTTTCTATCTACACGTAATTCAATGCGAACCATTACCTTATCCCCAACTTGCACATCTGCACCATTTTTCAACGGCATAAGCGCTTTCCCTTTTGAGGTATTAATTTCTAAGAATAGTAGCTTTTTAATACTTAAAGGTGTTGCAGCCGATTTAATTTTATCTAAGTCTTCAAAATATTGCCAATACACTGCGCCCCAAGTCGTACCACCTTTGTTATCACCTTTTACACTTACTTCGATATTGCCTTTTTCCGCATGAATACTAGCTGTTGGAACTGCCGTTTTAAAATAACCCATACCTGCCTCTTGTTTCATTTCTTTAGAAAGTATTTGCGTTGACCCTAATTTAATTTCGACTTCTGGTTTATTACCTAGCCAATTTGTGCCTTGCAATAACAATGCGTACACTGCGTCAGCAGTAGCTTTAGTCGTTTTCCAGTCTTGCGTTTGCTTATTCTTTAACAACCATATTTTCATTTCGTCCACCTCATTAAGCTTTAAATCAATTTCACTAAAAGCTTCTATTAGCAAGCTATGTGTTTCTACGGGTGCTTCATACCACCAATAACTTGCTATATTTTCTTTCCAATATCTTCCCATTTCTTCATTGTAGATAGAATTTTCTCGCAATGATTTTAGAATACTCGTTGAAGTTAATTTATCTCCATCGCGATGCAACGCTATAGCTGCCATGCCTTGCATCATGCGGTTATTATTTACCCAATATTTTGCCGTTTGTGTTTTAAAATATTCAAATGCAATTTTATTGGATATTGTACTACTCTTAAAAAATGATCGCATGTACAAATACTGTACTTGATAATAACTAGGCTCAAATATTTTTAAATCAACTTTATTTTTTTTCAATTCTTCATAATCTTCTTGGATTCGTTTATCTAAATATACCAAGCCTTTTTCTATCATGCGCAAAATTCTATTATCGGCACCTTTGGTATGAACACTCATTTTTTGCAATCTGCCTAAGCCTGTTAATATATACTGTGTAATAAATCTATCATCTGGCATTCCTTTAAACCATGCAAAACCACCATTGGATGTTTGCATAATTTCAAGCTCGCGAATCGTTCGTTCCAACTCTTTACTCATTCTATTCATATTGAAGAGTAAAGCAATATTTATTTTTTGCTCGTGCTCACTTTTGGCCTCTAAAACCCATGGAGTTTCTTGTAGTAATGCAGATTTTAATGCTTGATTTTTTTCTAAATTTGATAGTAAAGCATTTGTATCTTTTTCTTTCCAAGTAGAAAATATTTCTTGGATTTTAGGATAGCTATTTGCCATGTGTGTAGCTAGTGCATTGGCATAGTAACGATTAAAAGTTTGCTCGGCACATTCGTAAGGATATTCTGTAAGATAGGGCAAAGCTTGAACCGCATACCAAGCTGGATTGCTCGTGTACTCAACAGTTAAACTATGATGTTTTAGGGTATTTGATAATGATGAATTTAGTAAATTAGTAAACTTGAATTTTTTAGTCGTGTTCATACGTACCGGTAATGGCATAGTTTCTGTTACCAACATTGAATTCGACAGAACAGGAATTGTATTTTGCTCCGCATCCGAAAATGAACCAGCTCTTGCAATTGTTTTAATATGAACAGGAACTGTGAAAGATGTTGGAATGGTAAGCAACCAATGTACATTTTGACTTTGCCCTTTTTTAATACTTATTGACTTAAGCATATTACTACTTGTAATGCCAAAATTTAAAGTCTCAGATTCACTGGTAATGGCATTTACTATTTCCATTTCAACAGAGCCTTCTAAATCTTTATCACTCAAATTTGTAACCTTGGCACTGTATACCATGTTATCTCCTTCACGTAAAAATCTTGGTGTATTGGGTACAATCATGAGTTCCTTTTGCGTAATTGAAGTAGCATTAAATATGGCTTCTTGCAAGTCTTTACTATGTCCATATGCCAACAACTTCCATCGCGTTAATGATTCAGGCGCCTTGAATTTCAGTATCACATCTCCATTGGCATCTGTATGTAATTGTGGAAACCAAAATGCGGTTTCAGAAAAATTAGTGCGCAATGGATTTACAACTTCTGCTTTCGCTTTTTCGGAATTAGCCCCGCCATTATTATTCGCCCGTCCGTCTGTTTCTGCACCTCCAGCTTGGGCATCAACCTCTGTTTGCTTGAGATCTTCATGCTTGGCTTTTGCACCTTCTCTTGATGCAGACAGCGTTTTCATGCTCGGTGCAGCAGCATATTTAACAGTCGATTCAGCTTCATCTAGTGCATAAGCACCTTGCATTCTGCTGTAGTGCATACCAAATTGATGCAGTAATCCAAATGAATTGAGTGATGCGTAAGATTTATCAAAAGGTAAAATCGCTTTGTATGTTCCATAAAATAATTGCCGGCCTTGCTCATAAGAAAAATTAGAACTTGTATTAAAATTTGCTATGTGACTTTGTGAACCAAACAAATTCATTGTAGAAAAATCATGCGGCTTAAACGCATCTAAGCTTGCATCATACATTGTAGCCAATATTTCCGCACTCACGATATCTTTTTTGCTACCACTTATGCGAAGCTTCCAATCCTGCTCGCTTCCTGGATACATTTTATCTCGAAATATCTCAGTCGTAATTTTCAACTCTTTATTTGTCCATGGAACTTCGATGTTTTCCTCAAACGAATATTCACGATTATTTTTCACGAAAATTCCCTTTACAGTGAACCCGCCCCTGTCTGCCTCATTTATAGAATAATCTAATCTATGACTCCTTCGAATAGGTAACCATGTGATGCTTAACTCTCTCAAAACCTCGCCCTCAATGGCATTTGGTATTTTTTTGAATTTATTGAAAGATCTTGCATACAGTAAATTAACTTCTTCATAGATGCTTGCAATGTCCAACTTAGCAGTTTCACCAGGTCCGGCACTTGTTTTAATTTGTGTAAGCAATAAATGATCATTTGAAATAGCTTGTGGCGAATTGTAATCGCTTATACGAACAAATTTCTTATCTATAACATCTTCTCCATTGTTATCCTTGCTAATTGCTTCAATTACATACCAACCATTTAATTTTCCGTATTGTTGCAAGTTGACTATACCTTCTTGAGTGCTTGTGATTTGCATCGACCATATCGTTTTCTCAGCTTTCCAATTTTGGTAATCATTTTCATTCTGATATTCATCAAGTGGGAAATCTTTTCTGAAATCCATTTCTTTGATAAGCATAGAATCTACCTTGGACCATAAGCGAGAACGATAGGTATTTAGTGGGCTCTTTAATTGTTTTAAACTCAAAGTAACTGGCGATGCAACAAATGCTTGATTCAGATTCGTCGTTCTAATTTTTAATTGTTTCAACGTATTCGCATCCAGTTGAGAAGGTATATCAATATTCACTAGTAAGCTTTGATAGGAAACCGCGACATTAGATTGCCCACTGCGCGTTTCGCCATTTAAGTCAGTTATATCTGCATAAATTATATAGTCGAAAACAGGCTTAGTTTCTTTTGAGATACTTTCATCAGGTACTGCTTTAAATTTTACCTCAAAAAACCCATCCACACTTGTAATTGCTTCACCATGAGTTATTTCCATGCTTGGGCTTGTAGGTTGCCCCCAACGATAGAAACACCAGTAATAAGGAAATCTTGCGTTTCTCACTACTCTATATTTAACTTTAGCCCCATCAATGCTATTACCCGCGTATGCTTTTGCCTTACCTTTCATGGTAATTTCATCTTGAAGTTGATAAGTTTTTTGGAGGGTATCAAATGTCACTTCAAATTTTGGACGCTTATATTCTTCAACACTTATAAATGCTTGTGAACCTTCAGCGACTAATTGAAACTGTCCATTCAATAAACCTTCAGGTGCTTTAAAACTTCCACTATAAGATCCGAATTCATTTGTTGTAATTGAAATCGCTTCTACATCTTGGTAATTAGCGTCTTTTAAAGTGATGGCTGTTTTAAAATTTATGAGTAGCTCGTGATTAACATCGGTTGTGCCTTTACTTTTCACCACAATTCCTTTAAAATAAATAGTTTGTCCAGGTCTATAAATACTTCGATCCGTAAATAAAAATGTACGTGTATAATCTTGATAATAGGTTTGAGTTTGATGAATGTATAAATAATCGTGCAGCATCAATTGATCATCGCCTTGGCTTAATTCAATACCAAATCCATTTTCATTTGGATTCTTTAATGTTATTTTAGCTTTTCCATTTTTATCACTTACATAATTTGCATCTTCTTTAATTTTATTCTTCCTGGTCTCATAATCATAAGCATTTCTATAGGTTCGTATTTTCACATTAGAGAGAGGCTTACCACTTTCTCGATGAACTATATAAACATCTGTGCCATTCTTTTTAGGATTTACAGTTTCTATATATGCTAAATTTGAAACCCTTAATACATTTACATGATTGTGTTTGACCTTGTCAAATGTTTGCGATTCCGAAGCAATTAAAAAGTATGTTCCGATTGGCAGCGCATCAATTTTTATTTCAGTGCTGTGCTCTTTAAAATCTTGAAAATCGATTAAGTCAAGCGACCAATTTTTAACTCCTTCTAGATTTAATATGTCAGCATAATCGTAATTATAGTCATTCACTTTATCTAATATTATTTCATTTGTAGTTTTTACTATTTTAAAATAGAGTGTTGTAATATTCTTATAATCAATTCTTGCCAAACTTGCTTGATTTGGCAAAACCACTTTTTCTATTTGAAGTTTTAAACTCTTCATGTCGATTTGCTGCATCAAGGCGCTGGCTCTTTCAAATGCTTCTGACGGGGCTGTCGTTTCTTCGACATTAGGATACTTGGCTATAACTTCATATAGTATTCTTTTCGAGCCTACATAATCGTTTTTATCATCTTGTTTGTAAGTAGCTTTTCTTCCATTACCTCTCACTTGAATGCCTTGCATGTAGGATTCGGCTAATAATACACTCGCCATATGCGCTTGTTTATTGGCAGGATATTGGTTCGCGATATTTTCTAAAGCCTTAAAGTACAAATCATTTTTATTTATAGAAATAGAATGGCTGAACATATACTTCAAGCGCGCAATATCCGCGTCAATCAGTGCATCCGGATTCACATCACTTACATGAAATTCCAAAAGATTTTGATACAATTTAACAACTTGAAATTTTTGTGCGAATGTATCCTGCGTTATAAAATTTGCTTTGCTGAATTTTTTTGCATTTGCGAATACGCTTTCGTCGTTAATTTCAAAGGCATAATCAGGCTTTGTAATTTCATTTTCTTCATTTGAAAAGTATTCGATAGCCTCGTTCACCAAGATATCATATAAAGTAGGACGAAGTGCAGAAGTATTTCGTTCGCCTTCTAATATTAAAGTTAATTGCTGAGATGGATAGTTTTTTAACTTTTCGGCATCTAGTAAAGAAGCTTGAAAATGGAACGAGGCTTTCTCATAAAACGCATCCGCTGACCAGGTTTCAATATCTGAGGCTTGCGTATCGGGGTTATCTTGCTTTTTCTTTGTATCATCATTTACGATTTTCGTTCTGTCTAAAACTTTCCATCTATTTTCTTGATAATAGCTCCAATATAATTTCCCTAATATTGAATGAATAATATGGGTTGTTGGTGCAGATGATTCTTTTAATTCTCTTTCAAAATATAGGATGTCATTCAATCTTGCTTTTTCATCTCTATCACGCAAGCTCACACGATAATTACAAAGTGCTTTAATGGTTTGCTCTAAATTTTTATCGGCTTTTGCTATTTTTAATATTTGTGTAACTTCCTTTTCGGCGGTTTCATTTAATCCTTTGGAAAATGCTTGTTCTACTAATTTCCACCTTGATTCATATTGATTACTCTTATTTTTTTGTGCCATAGATGCGTGAAAGGTTGATATTAAGAAAATTGAAAGAATGATGATTCGCATATGCATGGTTTTACACTAATTGAGATACAAAGATGCATGAATTTCCATAAGTATGAATTTGATACACAAATTAGTTATTCTGTAATGATAGGTTCAATTTAGATTTGAATTTTGTACTAGAAAATTGCTATAGATTGTTAATGAAATTTGCGGCAACGATTACAGTGGAAATCCTTTTTGCGTTGAGCTTTTGTGCCAAACACAAAAGGATTGAAACGTAAGGTGTGCGCCTTACACATTCCGAAAGGCTTGTTTTCCGCCCTTAATAAAAAATCATTTTAGGAATATGCAAATTTTTGTTAAAGCCTAATTGCCTATATTGTATACTCTATTTGATTGCCCAAAATGAATATATTTGCGGCTATCAATTAAATGGTAAATCATGAAAAAAATTAAACTAATTTGTTTGTGTATGCTCAGCTTTGTTGTTGCTTTGCAGGCTCAAAATAAAAAACAAAAACTTTCTCCTATGGATCAAGCATTTTTAAGCAAACAGGCTGATGGCATGTATGCAAAATTTGAAACGAATAAAGGAACGATTATCACCACTTTAGAATTTGTGAAAACACCATTGACGGTAGCAAATTTTGTGGCCTTAACAGAAGGAACTATGCCCAACAATGTGAAAGCTGCAGGTACACCTTTTTACGATGGGCTTATTTTTCACCGAGTGATTCCAAACTTTATGATACAAGGTGGTTGCCCTAAAGGCAATGGCACAGGCGACCCAGGTTACAAATTTGCGGATGAAATTGATGAAAGCTTGAAACATATAGGCCCCGGCATTTTAAGTATGGCCAATTCTGGTCCTGCTACGAATGGGTCTCAATTTTTTATCACTCATGTTGCTACCCCTTGGCTAGATGGTAAGCATACTATTTTTGGACATGTAGTAGAAGGACAAGATATTGTTAATGCAATCGCACAAAATGATACCCTTAAAAAACTAAGCATTTTACGAAAAGGCGCAGCAGCTGAAAAATTTGATGCGGCGAAAACTTTTGAAGATGCAAAGAAAATAGCAGCTCAAAAAGCAATTGAAGCGGAAGCAGCTCAAAAAATAGCCGCTGAGAAGGCTATAAAAGAGTTTACCAATACAACGCCAAGCGGTCTGAAATTTATCACCCTTCAAGAAGGAACAGGTGCAACACCTGCTGCTACAAGTAATGTTAAAGTGCATTACACAGGTAAATTTTTAGACGGAAAAGTTTTTGACAGTAGTGTGCAACGTGGTCAGCCAATTGATTTTGGTTTGAATCAAGTAATTAAAGGATGGACAGAAGGTTTGCAATTAATGAAAGAAGGAGGCAAAGCAAAATTTTACATTCCATACCAACTGGCATATGGCGAAGCTGGCTATCCGGGTGCTATTCCGCCAAAAAGCGATTTGATATTTGAGGTTGAATTGATTAAGATAAATAACTAGGATTGAATAAATTCATTAAAGAAAATCGTTGCTTCGGTAACGATTTTTTTTTGATACAGAAAAAGTAAACTTACATTTATACCTAAAAGAAACACTATATTTTTTTGTATGAATTTAAAAAGAGCAGTCCTCGCTATTTTTGCAATATTATTCTCGTTAGGCATAAAGGCTCAAACTTATAGCGGATTGGGCGATACAGTTCCTGATACAGGAATACCCATTCAATTTAGCATCAATGTAAGTGGTTTAGTACAAAGTAATTTGAATGGCATACATGGTTTAAAAACGGTTTGCTTGAATATTACTCATCCTTATGTAGGTGACTTGAAAGCCAAAATCATTTCACCAGATGGCAGTAGTTTTTCGTTATTCTCACAAGTGGGTGGTGGTGGACAAGATTTTATCGGTACTTGTTTTGATTCTTCTGCAACAACCTCTATAGCAGCTGGCTCTGCCCCATTTGCTGCCACATTTAAGCCTATTGGAAATATAGGACATGTAAATAATAATCAAAATGGAAATGGTATTTGGAAGATTGAATTGGCTGATGTGGCTTCAGCGGATACAGGGAAATTAGTGAATTGGTCATTAACCTTTGCGGCCAATGCACCAACGCCAACCATAGTAAATACTAATATTCCTTTAGTTGTAATCCAATCGAATGGAAATAACATTTCACAAGGTCCAAAAGTCCTTGCGAATATGAAGATAATCGATAATGGAATTGGCAATTTGAATAACATAGCTGACATCGGCAATGTATATAGTGGCAATATTGGGGTGAGAATTAGAGGCAGCTTTTCTGCTAGTTTACCACAAAAACCATATAGCGTGGAACTCTATGGCAACACAACCAATATTGATACAAGTATAAGTTTACTAGGCATGCCTGCGGAAAGTGATTGGATATTGCAAGCAACCTACAATGACAGGTCGTTTGTAAGAAATAAACTGATGTATCATATTTGGGATGAGATGGGGCATTATGCCACAAGAAGTAGATACTGTGAAGTGATTGTTGACAATGAATACATGGGTGTTTATTTATTAATGGAAAAAATAAAACGTGATGATGATAGAATAAGTATTTCTAAATTGCAACCGTCTGATACAACAGGGGATCAATTAACTGGCGGTTACATTATTTCACATGACTATTTTGAAAATGGCTGGGGTAGTAATTATTCGCCCCTTAGCTGCCCCACTCGTTTTTATGATTTCAACTATATTTATCCTAAAGTTCAAAACATTGTGCCGCAGCAAGGAAACTACATCAAGAATTTTTTTGATGATATAGAGAATAGACTTTACGGTACAAATCCTAATGATAGTTTATTGGGTTATAAAGCAAAAATTCATTTAAATAGTTTTGCAGATTATATGCTTGCAAACGAAATGGCATGGAATGGTGATGGCTACAAGAAAAGTATGTACTTCTGGAAGGATAGAGATAGTGTGGATAAGAACTTACATGCAGGCCCAATCTGGGATTTTGACTGGGCATTAAAACGAATGCCATGGACTCCGACTGATTATAGCGGATGGTATTATAAAGTTAACCCTTGTGATGGCGATGTCTTGTTTTTGCCTTGGTGGGATATTATGATGAAGGACACTATTTTTGAAAATGTAAGTCGCTGCCGTTGGGAATATCATCGTCAGCATAGTTTGCATTTTGATACCATCAATTCTTACATAGATCAACAAGCTGCTTATTTGCAGCAAGCGCAAGTTCGGCATTTTAATGCTTGGCAAACTTTGAATACAGGAACGGGAACGCCTGAGTTAACTGCTTATCCTACAACACTTGCTATTGAAATTGATACTTTAAAATCAACCATTAAGCAACGCATATTATGGATAGACGCCAATTTGGGAGGAAATTGCGATACTTTGATTGCTGTTGAACCATCTGGCATACATGAAAAAGAAATTTTGTCGTTGAAGGTATCGCCGAATCCAACTACCGAAGCAATTCAAATTCATTCAACTATTTTGATAGATAAAGTATGCATAGTAGATATCACAGGGAAACAATATTATGTTGAAAGCATAAAGCCAAACAAATATTTTAGTTTAAAAGTCGACAATCTTTCAAATGGCATTTATATTTTAAAAGCCTATTCCAATAATCAGTTGTTGACGAATAAGTTTTTGAAACAGTAAAACAATTATGGACTTTTTGTAATAATGACAATCTAATCTACGAATTCG
>Ga0315904_10012025_pt1 | contig 10973 bp, 9 predicted proteins | sample LakEriMetagenome_6_FD_203529 | JGI IMG/M metagenome (GOLD analysis project Ga0315904, IMG submission 203529) | Freshwater fungal communities from buoy surface, Lake Erie, Ohio, United States - Buoy 12 MA120 | ecosystem: Environmental > Aquatic > Freshwater > Lake | place: USA: Lake Erie, Ohio... | reverse complement strand
CCGGTAAAGATGGAGGCGGGAAGAGACAGCGGCGGTACTCTCGCGCCTGTCACATTGATAAGCCCCTCGGCGGGGGCGTTTTGACTGGCGTCGTTGAGGGTGTCTTGGCCGGTATCCCCCCTCGGCGCAGAGCCACCGCCATCACTGATCGATACCGGGGTGCCGATTGCCGAGGTGCCGCCTGTGACATTTATAGCGTTGCCATCGAAAGTGCCAGAGCCGCTACCCGTCGAGGAGGACGGGGTGCTGGGTGTTGTGAGGCCCAACTCATCCGCGACACCGGGCAGGAAGTAGGAGGAAGCGCCCGAAGCCAAACCGCCAAGCAGAGCGTTTTGAAGAGACTGGCCGGTGGCGAGGCCGCCTGCAGTCGCACCGAGGCCGGAGCCGATAGCGGTGCCTGTTCTGGTTGAGACATTCAACGCAGGCGCTAACTGGCTTCCGCCTAACGCTGCGCCGCCCGCTGTCAGGGCACCCGTGACCGCGCCCGCAAGCGGATCCCTATCTGCAAAGGCGTTACCCGCCGCGCCCGCTGCTGCGGCCGCCCCGATCTGCAAGGGTACGCTGAGGCCACCGGTAGCGAGTGCCACCATAGCTGGTATTACGAAGGCCCCGATGTCGCCGATGATGCCCCTGCCGTCTTTGGCGTCAGACGGGCCTGAAATCCAGCGCATCTCCCCTACGGAGCCGTCCGGGTTAATCGTCCGTTCGCCCTGTTGTATATCCCACGCGGCGTTCGCGCCCCTAGTGTCGCTCAGGTTCTGTGCGAACTTCACGGCCTCTAAGGCAGCCTCCGGCCCCTCGCCGCTGAACAGGACGTTACCGTTACGGTCTGTGACGCGAATGGGTCCGCCCCAATACTGGAACGCGTTGGTTTGACCTCGGTCACCAAAACCAGTGGCTTGGCCTGTGTTGCTCAAGGGGGCCGTGATGAAGGTGCCTTCTGGCGGGGTATTCGCCGCGATCCTTCGATCTGCCAATTGCTCGTAGGTCAACGGCGCTGGCACTTGCGCGACCTGTTCGAGGGGCGACACGTAAGGTTCAACGCTGACGGGCGCGCCTGTCTGCTCGACAGGAGCAGGGGTCGGCTGATCCGGCTCGACAGCGGCTGGCGCTCCGACTTGCTCGGGATAGTAAGCTGCCTCGGGATAGTACGCCGCCTCGGGATAGTACGCCGCCTCGGGATAGTACGCCGGCTCAATGTATTGGGGCGTGTAGTCCGCCATGCCGTAAGCAGGCTCGCCTGAGTACAGATAATTCGTAAATCCGGGGATATAAAATTCGTCCATCAACCTGTACTTTCAAGCATCGGATAGGCGCGCATTGCCCAGTCACGCCAGTCCGAGAACTGGTAAGGATCAGGAAGGGTGCGCTGCGTAAAAGGAGACGCGCGTACAAGCCCCGTTGCCCAATCGCGCCACGCAGTTTCCTCGGGGGGTGTCCCGAATGACCACGCGTCGCCGACGGCCAATATAACCGATGAAGCCCAGTCTTGCCAAGTCATTCCGAGCGGGTTGATCATCCGAGGGTCGTCCCGTCGCCCGGCTGGACATGAGCGAGGATCAGACCCATCTGGTAATCACCCCCAAGCGTGTTGCTTTCGAAGCGGAAACGCATCTGCCGCCGCTGGGTTTTGAGGAACACAACCTGCTCCTGCGGTGTCTGCGCAGTCTCTGGGATGTCGTAGGAAATGGTCTCGACTTCGGGCGATCGGGCGTTGGCGCGGCCGTGGACCTGCACCGTCATGTCGCCGCTCTGGACGAAGTCCGGCTCGAGCATCAGCACCTGCAGAGCCTTGTTGACGCCGCTGGTGACGGGCAGGGAGATGTCCGCCGTCTCGAAGTAGGACTGGATCGGGTTCAGTGTCAGGCCGTCGATCTCGTCGGTGCCGACCTCGTGGACCCAGAACTTGTAGGGCTGCTCGAAGACGATGTTGAACGTCGCGCCGAGGCCGCTGCCGCCAGTGACTGCGACAGGGTTGGCTGGGATTTCGGTGTAGCTGCCTGCGTTGCTGATCGACACCCCCGTCACCGCGCCGCCACCACCGACTGTCGTGACAGTCAGTTCGGCGTCGATCTGGCCGAAGCCGCCGCTTACGGTGAGGATGTCGCCCGCCACGTAGCCAGTGCCACCGGCCGCCACCGTCGCCTCGAAGGCGGTGAACTCTTGCGGCTGCACGCCCGACATCAGGGGCTTGCGGAATACTGCGGGGAAGAGGCCCGCGCCGCGACCCCCATTCGGGAGGGCCGTGTCGTACCACGTATTTTCGCGGACGTTGTAGACGATGGCGTGGTTCGGCTCGGTGCTCGTCCCGAAGGGGAAGCACCACCAGATCTCGCCAAAGCGCGGCACCTTCATTGCGAAGACCTTCTGGCGCTGGGCGTAATTCAGGTTGTCGAAGAAGAAGTTCAGATTGAGGTTGTTCTCGACCTCGCGCACGACGCCGTTGAACATCAGGAAGCGGTCGGTGCCGATCCAGTAGAAGACGCCGTCATACTCGATGACCGACTGCGCGGCCATGATCGACGTCTGCGCGCTGATCGTGTCGAACTGGAATAGGGCCGTGCCGCCGATGTAGCTGGCGCGGATGAGGCTGTCGGCCGACCAGAAGAGGCCGGAGGGGCTGTTGCCCGGTCCGCCACGCAGGGGCATGCCGCGCACGATCTTCTGACCGGTGACGTGCGCATTGCCCGCGCCCGAGCCGGTGAAGTCGTCGGGGCGGTTGGGCACGGACCACGCGACGTAGCCGTCATTGCCGAAGGCGAAGAGGTACGGCGCGAGGCTGACGATGCCGCCGGTGCAGTTAAAGTTTGGGGGCTTCTTCGCGCCAGCGACAGGCGTCAGAGCCGCCGTGCCGAGGAGGTCGCCCGTGAAGATCTCACCACCCTCGCTGTTGCAGATGCAGTTGAGGTTCGGCGCAACCTGCGCGGCGATCTTGTTGCCGGAGGCGGTGTCGTACGAGACTGCGAACTGCCAGAGGTTGGCGTCGCTGGCGGTTAGGCCTGTCGTGGGCGTGCGGTCCGTGATGACGCTCGTGTTGTACGAGCCGTCGATGTAGAAGCGCTCCACGCGATCGGCCGAGCCTGCGTGGACGTAGGTCTGGAGATCCTGCGTATACTCGAGCAGTGTGCGCGGCAGGCCGCGCAGGAACTTGTTGATCGAGCGGTAGCCGCCCATCTTCCTCGTCAGGCCGCGCTGGAAGCGGACCCACTGCCCGTCGACATACTGGTCGCCCTCGAGGCGCGTGCCGTCCCGCTTGATGCCGGGCAGCGACTTTATCTGGACGATCTGTTCAGCCATTACAGCACCGAAGCCTCAAGGTTGATGGTGGCGGTTGCGAGTACGGTTCCGGTGCCGACCTTGCGGATTTGCATGCCGAGTTCAGCGCCAGAGAGGTTCCCCGATGTGCTCTCGTTTACAGTCCACGTCCTGTTAGACGTCAGCGCCAGCCACGCGCCTGTCGTGCCCGATGCCAAGCCGCTGCCGGTTGAGCTGTTCAGTGTGGCGAACACTTCATAGTTCCCGGCGGCGGAGGTGGGCGTACACCACTGCTCGATCTCAGTGGTAGTGGCCCCTACGGTCTTAAAGACCTTGCCGTTGCTGGCAATCTGGTACGACACAGTGGCGGTTCCTGAGCCGACTTCGTCGACGATGGAGTTTAGGCCAGTCTGGCTGGTCAGCACGATCGTGACGTTCTGTGCGACGCCTAGCAACGCCATCTGGATGCCGCTCATTAGCTGACACCCGCGCCGGAGATGATCGCCTCGCTTGAGCTGTTGAACCAGATCGTCGCCATGCCTCGCGCATCAAGAGTGCGGTTGCCGGTGTTGGTCGTACCCGCCTGCCGCAGCGTGAGGCTCGCACCCTGTGTGATGGTCACCGCCGACGCGCTGTTGTTGTAGATCGATACCGCATCGCCCGCCGCGAATGTGGCGTTGGGGATAGTGATGCCCGCCGTCACGGCGATGCAGCGGCCGACGTCGCCGACTGCGGCGGTGCCGCTGGTTGTCGAGCGTGGGATGCTGCGGAAGCCGATCGTGACGCTGTCGATCGTGACCGCATTGCCGGTGATATTACCCGTCAGCTTCGACGCGGCGAGTGATGTTATCCACGTTGGGTCAGAATAGCTGGACGTGCTTACGATGCCGTTCGTTGCAGTTGCCGCGTTGCCACTGATGCTGATGCCCCAAGTGCCGCTCGCGCCGCCGCCGGTGGTCGACGGAACGCTGAGGTTCGTGCGGGCGGTGCCGGCGTCGGTCGCGCCAGTACCACCGTTGGCCACAGCGAGTGTTCCGCCGAGGGTGAGCGTGCCGCTACCGGTGATTGGGCCGCCGGACAGGGTCAGGCCTGTCGAGCCGCCCGAGCCGCTGACGCTAGTGACCGTACCGGCCGCACTGGCCGAGATAGTGATCGAGCCGCCGCCATTGGTAATACTGATACCGCTACCTGCGGTCAGCGTAGTCTTGGTCAAGCTGCCAGTGGAGGTGTTGCCGATCAGGATCTGGCCGTCGGTGTAGCTAGACTGTCCCGTACCGCCATTTGCGACGGGGAGGGTTCCCGCAATCTTCGACGCGGAAAGCGACGTAATCCATGTCGGATCGGCGTAGCTGCCAGTCGTCACGACACCATTGGTAACGGTCCCCGCATTGCCAGTGATGCTAATGCCCCAAGTGCCGCTGGCACCTGAACCTGCGCGCGAGGGGACGTCGAGGTTGGTCTGCGCGCCGGCTGCCGTGCTAGAGCCTGTGCCGCCGTTGGCGACGGCGACAGTGCCGGTGATTTTCGAGCCCGCAAGCGATGTGATCCACGCCGGATCGGCATACGTGCCCGTCGTGACAACGCCGTTGGTCGCGGTGGCCGCGTTACCAGTGATGTTGATACCCCAAGTTCCGCTGGCACCTGAGCCGGCAGTCGACGGGACGCCGAGATTGGTTCGAGCGGTTCCCGCGTCAGTCGCGCCGGTGCCGCCGTTCGCAACGGCGAGAGTGCCGGCGAGCGTGAGGGTGCCTGCGCCAGTGACTGGGCCGCCGCTGAATGAGAGGCCAGTCGTGCCGCCCGAGGCGTCCACGGATGTTACGGTGCCGCCGCCCGCAGTCGATGCGATGGTGATCGAGCCGTTTCCGTTGGTGATGGTTATCCCGGATCCAGCGGTCAGCGTTGCTTTGGTGAGCGTGTTACCGGTCGTGTTACCGATCAGCAACTGACCATTGGTATATGTCGTCTGCCCCGTGCCGCCGTTGGCGACGGCTACTGTGCCCGTGACATTGGCCGCGTTGCCGGTTATGTTGCCGCTGATCTTCGACCCCGCCAATGACGCGATAAAAGATGGATCGGTGTAACTGGCCGTCGTGACAACGCCATTGGTGGCGGTGGCCGCGTTGCCGCTGATGCTGATACCCCATGTGCCCGTCGCGCCTGAACCGCCGGTCGACGGTACATCAAGCGCCGTGCGCGCACCCGCTGCGGTTGTCGAGCCGGTGCCGCCATTGGCGACCACGAGGGTGCCGCCGAGCGAGAGCGTGCCGCTGGTGGTGATCGGACCGCCGGACAAGGTCAGGCCGGTCGTGCCGCCCGAGCCGTCGACACTGGTCACCGTACCGCTCGCGCCAGTGGCTGCGATGGTGATCGAGCCGCTGCCGTTCGTGATGCTTATACCAGACCCAGCCGTCAGCGTCGCCTTGGTAAGCGTATTGCCGGTCGTGTTACCGATCAGCAGCTGCCCGTTGGTGTACGTCGTCTGGCCCGTACCGCCATTGGCGACTGCGACAGTGCCCGTGACGTTCGCCGCGTTGCCGGTGATGTTGCCGCTGATCTTGCTTCCAGCCAGCGAAGTGATCCACGCCGGGTCGGCGTAAGATCCCGTGGTGACGACGCCGTTGGTCGCCGTCGCGGCGTTGCCAGTGATACTGATACCCCACGTACCGCTGGCGTCGGTGCCTGTGCGCGTCGGGACGTCGAGGGCGGTGCGTGCCAGTGCGGCGGTAGTCGCGCCGGTGCCGCCATTGGCGATCGCGACAGTACCTGTGACGTTGGCTGCGTTGCCCGTGATGTTGCCGCTGATCTTCGATCCAGCGAGAGACGTGATCCACGCCGGGTCCGCGTAGCTGCCGGTCGTCACGACGCCGTTGGTGACCGTGGCCGCATTGCCGCTGACGCTGATGCCCCAAGTGCCCGTCGCGCCGGTGCCGTTAAGCGCGGGGACGCCGAGCGCCGTGCGAGCGCCGCTGTCTGTGGTTGCGCCAGTGCCGCCATTGGCGAGTGCGAGTGTGCCGCCCAGTGTGATGGTGCCACTGCCGGTGATCGGGCCGCCCGTGGCCGTCAGGCCAGTCGTGCCGCCGCTGACGTTAACACTCGTGACCGAGCCGCCGCCAGCCGTCGAGGCGATGGTGATCGAGCCGTTTCCGTTCGTGACGGTGATGCCGCTGCCTGCAGTGATCGCAGCCTTCGACAGGCCGCCCGTGGCCGTATTACCGATGAGCAGCTGCCCGTCGGTGTACGAGATGTTGCCCGTGCCACCCTGCGAGAAGGCGAGGGCGGTCGTCAGGCCGGTGATCGACGTGATGTCGCTGTTCGCCCCGCTGGCTGCCGCGCCGAGGTTGAGGCGAGCGCCCGAGGCGCTGGTCGCGCCAGTTCCGCCGTTGGCGACTACGAGAGAGCCAGCCAGCGTGATCGTGCCGCTGGATGTGATGGGCGAGCCGGTGACGGTGAGGCCCGTCGTGCCGCCGCTGAAGGCGACGCTCGTGACAGTACCACCCCCGCCGGTGGCGGCAATCGTGATCGATCCACCGCCGTTCGTGATGGAGATGCCGCTGCCTGCAGTCAGCGTGGCCTTTGTAAGCGTGTTGCCTGTGGTGTTGCCGATGAGCAACTGTCCGTTGGTGTACGTGGTGTTGCCCGTACCGCCATTGGCGACGGCGAGCGTGCCGGACAAAGTGATCGTGCCCGACGTGGTGATCGGCGAGCCGGTTGCAGTCAGGCCGGTCGTGCCGCCACTGAAGGCGACGCTGGTGACCGAGCCGGATCCCGTGCCGACGCCCACGCCGTTGATGAAGAGGCCGGCCGCGTTGATCGTGCCGAGGCCCTGCGCGCCACCGGTGGGCGCACCGACAGTGAGGCCGCTGGCTGGGTTGAGCGAGGTGATGTCGGTGTTTGCGCCGCTGGCTGCCGCGCTGAGGTTGGTGCGTGCGGTGGCCGCGACGCTCGCGCCCGTGCCGCCCTGAGCGACGCTGAGGGGCGTCGTGAGGCCGGTCAGCGAGGTGATGTCGCTGTTCGCGCCACTGGCTGCGGCGGCGATGGCCGTGCGCGCTGCGGCTGTAGTGGCGGCGGTGAAGACCGTAGAGCCGATGCCCGTCGCGCCGAGGTTGGTGCGTGCCGAGGCTGCGCTGCTCGCGCCCGTGCCGCCCTGCGTTATGGGTAGGATGCCTGCGAAGGGTGCCGACGTGGTGGCGGGGACGATGTCCGTGCCGTCGCAGTACAGGATCGCCGTGGCGTTCTGGTTGATGTTCGTGACGGTGGCGCTGCCCGCAGCGCGCAGGCCCAGCGTGAAGGGGCCGGTGGTCGCGTTGTTGACCCAATATTGCTGCACAGTCGCGGGCACGACAATGACCGAGTTCGAGGTCAGCGTGCCGGTGAACTTGTAGGCGATGCGGTTCAGTTCCGAGCCGCTCAGGGTATATGTGCCGCCGGTGACTGCGACCGACGTATAGTCGAAGGCGAAGACGGCCTGCTGGCCGAGGCCGATCGTGTACCACTGCACGCCATCACCAACGACGACCGCGCTGTCGCCCGGCTGCAGGCGGAGGGTGGACCCGGCGTTGATGAGTTCCGAGCCCGACGGGTCAATGGTCAGGTCGCCCTGACCGCTGTTGCGCACCTGCACGAACCAGCCGTCGCCGGCGGCTGCGGCCGTGGGCAGGTTCAGCGTGCCGAGGCCGCCCGTCCAGACCAGCACCTTGGCGCGGTCAGGCCCAGTGAGGCTGTAGGGCGTGGCGGAGAAGTCGACGACGTCGTAATTCTGCGCGAGAGCCGAGCCGCTGGTCGTGAGGCCGGGGCCCGCCAGAGCGGCCGCCTGAGCCTGCGCCGTGGCCGCGCCGTAGCGCAGTGTGCGCCAAGTGCCGCCAACCGTCGTGTTGTTGATGAGGTAGGCCTGCCACTGCTCACCGGCCGCGATGCTGAGGATCGCGTTGCCGTCGGCCTTGTTGACCGTGATGGTGCTGGGGCCGAGGTTGTTGAAGAGGACAGTCTGGCCGACGCTGACCGACATCGCGTCGGGCATCGTGATGGTGTAGGGGCCGCTAGGCGTGATGTCGATGATGCGAGCGACGACACTGCTGCCCGCAGTGGCCTCTAGGGGCCACTCGAGGCTGATGTTGCCGTCGAGGGTCAGTGCGAGGTAGGAGACGTCGGCGGGGTAGATGGTGGTGCCGCCGAAGACCTGTGTAAACGAGTTCGACATTATCTTTAAGCCTCCTTGCGCGTGGCGCTGCGATCGAGGATCTTCGCCAGATCCTCGCCATTCAGCATCGCCGCCGAGCGGTCATACATGTTTTGCCATACCGGAATGCGCTCGTCATTCTTAAGGAAGGGCGTCGCCTCGAGGAGCGTGCCATAGAGCAGTACTTCGGGGGCGTTCTCGGTCAGCCAGTTGGTCTGGCTATCCTCATCGAGGAGGGCCGGTAGCTGGTAGTACAGGATCTCGACGGGGTATTCGATGTCGGCCGTCGGCGCGACCAGCCAGTGGTTGTAGTCATAGTCGGCGTAGAAGATCGGCTCGCCGGTCTGGGTCGCGTCGGGCCAGTAGCTGCGCAGGTAATCGTAGCTGCGCGTGTACAGCGGCTTGCGCGTGTCGCCATTGGTGCCGGTGCCGATGAAGACCGACACGGTGTCGCGCCAGCGGTCGGGCTTGGGCAGCACCGACGAGTTAGGCAGTATCGTCGTCACGACGACGTTGATGAAGCCTTGGATCTTCAACTCGCGGGCGATGCGACGCTCGGCGAGGTTGATCAGGCGGGGGATTTGCTCGAAGACGATGGGGTCGGACGCCAGCGTCGCGCCGCGCTCGAGGTAGCGCTGCACGTCCTCCTTCAACGTCGTGAATGTCATCGCAGTGGCCATACCCCACTCCTTACATATTTTTGGCGGATATTACTACCCGCTGAGATACTGAGACAGTGCAGTCGCGACTGCCGCGACGACGGCTAGACCGCCTGCAATTTTCGCCTTCTTGCCGGTCTGCGGCTGGGCGTCGGGCATGGGGAGGATTTTCTTCTCCAGCTCGTCCTTGGCGACCTTCTTGATGAGTTTCTTCAGGTTCATGCTACTTCTCCTACAACCAAGCGGCGTATTTCTTGGTCTTCAGTTTGCGGTCGTCGAGGCCGTGGGTGCCGCCGTTGATCCGCTTGGTGAGTGCGAGGATGGCCGCGTCGCCGACACCCTGATCGCAGATCGACCAGAGCTTGTTGTGGTCAAAAAACCACAGGGCGCTCTCGAAGCCCAGCTCGGTGGCCACAATGTCGGGGTTGTCCAACACCTCCTGCTCACGTCCGATGTACCGGCCGAACGCGCGGTAGTTGTCCTTGCCGGTAAGCTGGAGCGGGCCGCGACCACGATACTTCCACCCGTCGCCGCTGCTCTCGGGGCCGTTGCCCATGCGGCTGGCATAGACACGGTTCGCGATTTTCATCGGCTGGCGGGCGTAGGCGTTGGCGAGGGCGTCCGTCGGGAAATACTTGCGGAAGATGCCGCGCAGGCCCTTCGCGCTGTAGTTCAGGTTCTCGCTGAACGCCTTGAAGCCGCCGCTTTCATGCGCCGTTTGAGCAAAGAAATGCGCAGCCCGATTAGGTGATAGCTTATAGAAAGCCGCAGCTGCCTTAAATGTTCCCGGGCCGAACGCGCCATCTGCCGTCACTCCGATTTTCTGCTGTAGATTTACAAGGCTCATTTGCCAGCACTCCGCCAATCGGGAAAGTCACTTTCGTCGACCACGCCGTCGCCGTTCGCGTCGTAGCGCAAGTCGTTACGGTATTTCTCCCAAGGCTCCATGTCGTCATCGTCCTCTTCGGGCGTGTCGATGAAGACGGTACCCTGCGGGTCGTCGTACGGTTTGGGCGCTTCCGGCTCAGGGGCGGGTGTATCCAGTTCAAGCGGCTCTTCCGGCTTGGTGTCGCGCGCATTGGCGTTGAGGCTCAGGCCGCCCAGCAGGCCGACGAATGCGCCGATGATCGTCTGGAAGGCAGGATTGACTACCTCGAGGATGGCCGCGCCGTCGATGACGTCATTCGGGACGAACAGGCCGACGGCGAGCGCCAGCACCACCACGAGGATGACGGCAGCCAGCGTGACGATGGCCACGCGGATTACGAACTCGACGGTGTCGTCGACGCCGTCCTGCCCGCTTTCAAAACTCTTAAGGAAGCTCATCATTTTCTCCTTCGTCATCCTTCGACGGGGGTTTCGCGAACCTGCCGCCCTGTCCTGCCATCAACCCCGCCAGTGCGCCGACTATGAATGTCGCGATCGGGTTGATCAGCTTAAAAAACTCTGCGTCATTAGGTGCCTGCCCGTCCATGGGCTGCGACACGAAAATCAGCGAATACAGCACCGTCGCCACGATGAACATGAGCGTGACCGAGAGGACCACGCCCACGATAAATCTCAACAGTTCCTCCGGCGTCCATTCACTGAGGGGCTTCATCTGTAGTCTCTTCAGTCGTAATCAGATACTCGGTGCAGTAGCCAGAGGCTACGCACTTGGGCTTCTGACATTCTTCCGCCTCCCAATTGTCCGGGTCTTGGCAGTAATAGCGGTAGCGGTCCTTGCAGCCCAAAAGCAGCAGGGCAGCCGCCACGATGAGGGTATGCTTGAGGAACCGCGAGCCCATTACTCCCTGTCCTCCTTCTGCTCGAGGCGCTTGAAGATGCCGCCCAGCGTCAGGTCGACCTTGTCGAAGCCCGCCTTCATGTCGGTGCGGAGTTCA
>Ga0315904_10012023_pt1 | contig 10973 bp, 23 predicted proteins | sample LakEriMetagenome_6_FD_203529 | JGI IMG/M metagenome (GOLD analysis project Ga0315904, IMG submission 203529) | Freshwater fungal communities from buoy surface, Lake Erie, Ohio, United States - Buoy 12 MA120 | ecosystem: Environmental > Aquatic > Freshwater > Lake | place: USA: Lake Erie, Ohio... | reverse complement strand
GAGCCCTGTGTCGATCGCCTCGTCTACTGCGATTTCGGTCTGCTCGTCCGTCACGCCGCCGAGGGCGAGGTAGTGGGCGCGGACGGCGGCGATAGCAGCACAAGCAACGTCATTCCACGGGTCGTCGGTGGGCGAGAACCGGAAGGCGACTTCGGTCGCGGCTGCAACGGCGTCGGCCAGGTCGTCGGTCATGCGGTGCCTCCCTTGCGGTCGCGGTTCATCGCGCCTCCCACGTCTCGTTGTCGCCTGACGAGTCGGCCATCCAGCACCAGAACCCGCTGAGCCCCTGGGGCGGTCGGACGGGTCGCCAGTAGGCCTGCTCGGTGTAGCGGTTCATGCGTCCTCCCCATAGCGGGCGGTCATGCGGGCTTCGATACGTTCGCGCAGCGCGGTCATCGGTGTCCCCACAGATCGCGGGCGAACAGCATCGCCAGATCCCACTCGGGGTAGAGCCACCGACCCATCGCGTCCCACTCCGCCTCCTCGGCGTTAGCGAAGGCGGCGTAGTCCACGTCGGGAGGGTCGCCAGGGGTGTAGGTGCGCGTCATCGTTCGGTCCTCTCTCTCATCACGGGAACTTGTAGCCAAGGGCGGCGGCAGCTCGCCGGCCGCAGACCGGCCACGGCGCCAGCCACGGTTCGCCCACGCGGGAGCGGGTGGAGCGGTTCGCCACGGTGATCTGCTCGGCGCGCGTCGCCTGCCACGCGTAGGGGGCGAAGTCGGTGCCGCCCCACGACCGCCAGGTGGACGGGAGGAACTGCAAACCGCCGTCGAATAGGCCGGTGTTGAGGCTCCATCGGCCGGACGACTCGCAGGCGGCGATGCGGTCCCACAGGCGGGCGTGCCGCAGGTCGAGGGCCTTACCGGACGTTTGCCTAGGCTTAGTTGGGGAAATTGCCCGGTTAGTTGAGGACCGGCTCGCCCGCGTCACCGTCACCGTCCGCACCGGGCCAGGGACGGTGACCTTGACCGTCGCCGGGGGTGCGGTGACGGTCACGGTCGGCGTCGGCCGTGATTGCGCGTAGTTGTCGATGCTCACGAAGGCGTAGGCCATGACGCTAAGCGCGACGCCGACCAGGAGCATCCATGCCGCTTGCTCGCGGCGGCTCACAGCCCCTCACCCCATCCGGCGGCAGACACCATCACACACCACCCGCAGCACGGCGGGCCTTACGCGCGGCACGCGCACGCTCCCACGCCGTCGGCCCCCCCGCCTCACGCAGCTCCCGGTTCGCCTTCTCCCGGCCCGCCTGCGCCACCCTGCGGGCCTCCTTGCGCCGCTCACCACGCGCCCACGACGCGGCACGCCGCGCCTTCCTGGCCGCGTTCTGCATCCGCGTCGAAGCCGGGTTGCCCTTGTTGCTGTTCTGATTTGCCATCAGTCCTCCACCGTCCGTGCCGGCGGAATCTCCACCAACACCCGCCCAGTCACCCAATCCACCGAAAGCACCCGCACACCCGTGGATGCGATCAGCCGCAAGATCGCGGCACGCTCACCATCCAACACCCGTGGCTGATTGTCAAACACATTCACGCAACCCCTCCGGCAACAGTTCAATAACGGCCCCGCGACCACCGGACAGGAACACGTCCGTCACATCCGAACCCCGAGGGAGCCACGCCACCTCCGCCTGCGGCATGTCATCCACGATCTTCCGCGCCAGTTCGTGCCCCGGATTCGACCCGTCCTCCTTCTCATCATTGTCTGCGAGGACGATGATCCGCTCAAACCCGTCCAGCACCCGGGGGTGGTGCTTCCGCCACGCCTGCACCCCCGGAACACCGATCGCGGGCAGGCCGCACTGGGAGGCGATCACGCAATCCAGTTCACCTTCGGTGACGACGATCCACGGCGACGGGCCCAACGTTGCCAGCGGGTTGAACATGCGCAACCCCTGACCCGGGGGAATCAGATACTTCGGCTGATGATGATTGTCCGCGTGCCGAAACTTGAACCCCACACACCCCGTCTTAGTCAGATACGGGATGGACACCATGCCCACGTACGGTGCGTGCTCAGGTTCCGGTGAATCGACCACGCCAAGCTGGAAGACGGTCACCGTGCTCGCCTCGACTCCGCGTCCGGCCAAATAGGCGGTCACGGTCGGATGCTCCGCCAGGGCCTCGTGATACCGGGACGCCGCTGAGGTCAAGATGGTTTTGCGCCCAGGTGACAGATTCCGCAAAGCCGATCCCCTCCTTCCACATGATGAGCGTGTAGCCGTCGCCGGCCACATCGCACGTAAAGCACTTGAATACGCCCTTGTCCACGTTCACCGAGGCAGACTTCATGCGGTCCCCGTGGAAGGGGCACAGGATGCTCCGGTTGCCGCCGCTGGTGGGCACGTTGTCGGCCCCGTAGTGGTGGAGGACGGCGGCGATCAGTTCCCCTCGGGGGATCAGGTCGCCCACAGCCGTGCCATGTCGTCAAGGATCACTTCGGCGTTCCGCGCATACCCGGCGGTGTCCACGAGCCCGTCGCGGCGGCGGTCGTGGGCGAGGCGTGACACCTTCTGCAAGATGTTGCACATTGCCACGTCGAACGCGTCAAGGTCGTGGTTGCCGCCCTGCCTACGCCGCGCGATGTACGCATTCCACAATGCTGCCGTGCAGCCGTGGTTCTCGGTCGGGCTGCCATACCAATCCTGACGGTCACCATCGGTGACATACGCGGCCTCATCCAGAATGGTCATCCGCTTATCGGGCTCCGGCCGCGCCTGCTCCACCTGTTCCATGAAAATACGGTCCCTCCAATCGTTGTAGTCAGCCACCAGAACTCCCCTCCGGGGTCAGAGGAACAGCCCACTCACTTAGACGCCAACCCCAATCCACTGCCCCTGTTTCGACCCAGAAGCGCAGAAATGTCTTCGGCCCGCAAGCCGTCTTGACCCACACGCAGGCATGCACCGGCTTCCCTTCGGCGGTTTCCCCCGCCGGCTGCCAATACACCTCAGCGTCCATCACAGGCCCCCCTCCGCACGCTGCACAAGGCGCAGCAGCTCATCCAGTTCCATCACCGCATACGACCTACCGGCCCCGTGGTTGCGGCGCTTCACCACCGCCACACCGATCGCCTCCCTACCGTTGGCCTTCTCCCAGTTCGCCTTCTCCACCGCCACCTCACGCATGTAGGTGGCGAGGTCGATGCGCTTCTCCGCTTTGCACTCGACAACGAAATCCAGGTGGGTGCTTTCCCACTCAATGTCGCCCACGTCCACGGTGCCGGCGGGTGGGTTGCGGTGAACATGCCAGCGCAGGGTTGCGAGGTGTGCCCATGCCTTGATGTGACCGAGGACGACCACCTCCCATGCGGAACCCTTCTGCTTCGACGGGTTCGCCATCATTCCACACCCCAATCTGACACGGCCATCGTGCCCGTCATCTCCCCATACGACTCGAACAACGCCATTCGCGACGTATCCGCATACAAAGTCTCGTACGTCCGCCCCGTCGCATCGAACGGCCCCGAACGGTTCTTCACACACGCCACCCTGTACTCCCCACTCATACTGTTGAGCGCCACCGTCAAGATCAGCTCCGGCAACTGCGACACCTTCCCATGCAAATCCCTACGCGCAGGGGGATCGACCGGTGACCCGGCCGCTTCGGACGTGTGATGCAGCACCATCACACACGCCCGCGTTTCACGCGCCAAATGGTGCAACGCCTTCGCCAACTCCCGCATCCCAGCGAACTCGTTATCGTGCTCCGCGACCACGTTCATCAGGTTGTCCACCACGATCAGGTCGGGGTCGCATCCCCACACCTCAGCGAACGCCTCCAACTCGTACGCAATATCGTCCAACGTCGGGGATGGGGTGAACACGAACCGCACATTGTCCAACCGGTCCAACACGTCCTCATAGTAGGCGCCGCCACCGTTGAGAATCTGCCGCTCCACATCGGCCACCTTCTGCCCGGTGAGCATCGCCCCCGCACGGTACGCGACGGTGGCCTCATCCGAGTCTGCGGAGAAGTACAGGCAGGGCAGGTTTTGGTGGACGGCATAGTGCAGGGCCAGGAGTGACTTACCCGCCCCAGGTTGGCCGGCGATCATCGCCACCTGCCCACGGCGCAGCACGATCTGCTCCCTGGTGAGTTTCGGGAACAGGTCCGGCAGCGGTTGCCCCGCTGCTGACCGGCTCAACGCTTGCGACAGCTTACGCATGGGCGACCGCGAGTTCTTCGATCAGGTCCCACGTCTGGCACGGCCAATAGGCAAACGACCCGGCATAGTCGCCGGGGTCGCAGCCCTCGCAATGCCCGTCAACGTTCTCGTGCAAGTCAGCGAAAGGCCGCAGCCACGCCGGCATGTAGGTGCGGACCCATTCGTGACAGTCCTGGTTCTCCATCCGCCGCCACGCCTCCATCACTCGCCTGTCGCGCTTCCTCGCTTCCCACTCGGCAACGGAGGCGTGCTGCTCGCGGCGGCGCAGTTCATCGCTGTACAGGCCGCTAACAGCGATAGTCCGCAGGACTGCGTTGATCTGATCCCGGTACACCTCGTCAAGCAGACCCCTCGGGACCAAACTCCCCTCCCCCACCGGACGCCTCCCTCCTGGCGTGCTTCTCCTTCAACGTGTACTGCTCAATCAGCGACGCCGTAACCCCAAGCGCCTCACCCAATGTTGCGTAGGCGGACGCCCGGCGCGGAGGCTCCCGCAGCAGACGGGCCACCAGCTCGGCCAGTTCCGGCAGATGCGGGCGAATACCCGGATTCAACTTAGCCATCAACGCTCCTTCGGCACGTTGACCACGTACTGGTCGGCTGGCACGGCAACGCCGTCCACAATGTAGAAACACCCGGACCAGAAACCGTAATCAGACGGGACGCCGGCGACAGCCGCAGACTTGGCGCAGCTTTTCGCTGAGGCCGCGTTGACCCCAGCAAAAACCAGCACCATCAACAGCGCAAACAGAACGACAAAAGCCGCCAAGAAGCGCAGCGCAAAAGCGGCGAAAGAATCATCCCACCAGACGGACAACTTTTCACCCATCAGCGAGTACCCCCTTGGGCTTCTCAAACCACTTACGTTCCAGCGGCGGGCGATGCTGGCACGTACAAGACCGGTAGTCCGTTGCGTGCCGGTAGTCGTAGCAGCCCTCATGGTGCCCAACCCGGCAGTCATCACAGATCACGTCCACTCCTTTCCCGGTAGATGTTCACGATGATCCCCAACCTGCATGTACCCGTGGCACTCCACACACGGCACACCGATCCACGCGATGATGCGCGCGTGCTTGTCGCACAACGGCATCCACGCGTCGTTCCACGTACAGCCATCGGTGTGCGGCAGGAACCGGCAATCCCGCGTAGCAGGGTGGTAGCAGGACACGGTGCAGCACACGTCTTTCGCCGCCGCCGCTTTGTCCTCAGCGATTCCCACCGCACACCGTGCCGGCTCAGTCGATGAACTGCGGGTCGGCGGGCGGGCCGACAGGGGTGGTGCGCTTCGGGCCCTTGGTGCGGTCGAACCAGCCCTTGTACGGCTTCCCCGACTTGGCGCGGCCCTCCTTCAACACCATCAGCCCGTTGATCGACTGGGGCGCGTTGGGCAGGCCGTACGTCCACGTGTTGCCCCACTTGTCGGTGAGGGTTTCCACCGGCTCCGGGCCCGGTGCCACACCCTGCGGCGCGGCCGGAGCCGCGACAGCAGGGTTGGCCGTCGCAGTGCCGTTGTTGAACGCCGCGTTGACCGTGGCCTCCGCCGCGGTCATGGAACCGCCAGCAGCGTCGGCGGCGAACGCGCGCACCTTGTCCAGCAGAACATCGGACAGCAGGAACGCGTCAAGGTTGTTCTGGAAATCGGCGGCCGTGTCGCCACGCACCGTCAGCAGATCACCGTTCACCTTCGTGGTGAACGAGAAGTTTGCTTCGCTACTCACTATCAAACACCTTCCTCACGGATCGGATCATTCTCGGACTCGGCACCGCCGTAGGCGGCGCAGAACTTGTTGACCCCGCAGGACACGCAGTGCGTGCCAACGTTCGGGGGGTAGATGCCGCCACGGATCGCCAGATCAACATGCCGGAACATGGACCCCAGTACCGGGTCGAACCCGTCACCGAGGACCGAGGGGGCGGTGAGTTCCCCGGACCGGGACATCCAATACGCCCCCAACGAGGGGCGGGGGTGGCCGGCGGCGGCCATGCCCTGCGCATAGAGGCGGAGCTGTGTCGCGTCCGGGGTGCGTGAACCGGTCTTGTGATCGACAACGAGCAGTTCGCCACCGTTGAGCACGAACACCGCATCCACGAACATTTTGACCATGACACCGTTGATGGGGACGGTCATGCCCCGCTCAACCCACGGCCCCTCATCGTCCTCGTACACGAGCATGTCGGATTGGGTGATCCATCCGGCGTAGCGGAGGCACATTTGGTAGCCCTCGTTGGCCCACCAGTCGCCGTCCTCCTTGTTCGGCTTGTCCTTCGTCACCCTGCCGGCGGCCCGCCACTGGTCGGTTGGCACACCGGACTCTTGCTCGTTGCGGGTGACGTTCGCATCCCACGCTTCCAGCCACAGTTGCAGGATCGTGTCCGGGTCGGGCTGCGTGCGGTCGGTCGCGTACTGGCGGGTCAGGTGCTCCACGACCTCATGCACCGCGGACCCACCAGCTAGATACCAGGCTGGTGTCTCTTGGTAGCGGAGTACGCGGGCAAGCCGGTACTGGTGGGCGCAGTGCAGGTAGGTCTTGATCTGTGAGAAGGACCGGTGCCCGGGTGGGGCGAGGATGTCAGCCACGCCGCCACCGCCGCTTCTGCGGGGTGAAGCGGAGGACGGCCGGGTTGTCGGAGTCGATCGCTTCAATCACGGATTCCAGCTTGTAGCCCGCTTGGATCAGGGCGAACACTGCGGGCCAGCCGGTCCAGTCTCGTTCTTCGCGGAGGATCACTTCGGCTTCCAACTGCTCCCGCAGCATGGTCACCTCGTCGCACAGCCCATCAATGGTCTTGTCGTACAGGTTGTTCGTCCTGTCGGCTTCCGCGAGCTTTTCGAGTAGTTCGGCCTTCGTGACGCGCGTACTCATGCGTACCACCTGACCATCGCAAAGAGGGTGGAGCCGATGCCCCACACGAAACCGGCCAGGAGGCTCACGCCTGCCGGCAGTGCGAACATGCCGATGACCGCGCAGAATGCGAGTGCGGCCAGGGCCCAAAGGGTGAGGTACTTGGCGATCCTCATGCGGTGTCTCCTGACGGGAACGGCACGTTGACGGGTGGGCGGGCGAGAATCCGGGTCACGGCCATCGCTTCCTCCGCCAGTTCCACGGAACGGGCGGTGAGTTGAGCTTGCGCGATCTGCGCGTGAACCTGCGCCCGGGTAGCGAACGTTCGGAACGCCTCGTCGCTAGATGCCATCGATGCCTTGGACAGCATCAACTCGGCCTCGTGAATGTGGTCGTCCGGCCTCATGCCGCCTCCCCGATCGGTCCCATGACGGACTCCCACGGCCCGACCAGGAGCGCGTACTGCTCGGGGGTGATGAGGTCGCGGACGACGACCGCAAGGGCGGCGTCCCCGGCGGCGGCCCCGGCGGCGGCCCAGGCGGTGGCCCAGGCGGCGTCCCCGGCGTCGTCCCAGGCGGCGGCCCAGGCGGCGTCCTTGGCGGTGGCCCTGGCGGTGGCCCTGGCGGTGGGCAGTTGCTCGGCCTGCGCCGGAGTGAGGCTCGCGGCCTGTCGCACCACGAACACCACGGACCGCCAGTTCGGGCCGAACGTGGACTCCAACTCGGCGTCGGTGACGTGAACCGAGCGCAGCACGTCCAACACCTCAGCCTCGGTGCGGCCCTCGGTGTCGTTCCAGCCCGTCGAGTAGCCAAGGTGCGTCAGCACCGCGCTGACGATGAACCCGTCACCGGGCTGCGGGTCGCACACGCGCACCGCCTGATGCAGACAGCCCTTCGTGCCGTCGCCCCACTCGCCCTGCACCCACTCGTGATCGGTGAGCCAGTCGGCGGCCTCACGGGCGACGTGTGTCAGGTCGATGGCGCTCATGCGTCACCGCCGGGGGTGAGCGATGCCCGCCGACGGGCACGGTAGGCGGCGGCGCGGATCGCTATGTAGATGACCTCGCCGTCGAACCGGACCTCAACGACGCCCTCGGACAGCGGGCCGGGCACACGGGTCACGACGCCCTCGGCGCGCACGCGGTCGCCCACGCGGAAGTCGCTCATCGCTCACCTCTCATCATCGCACACCCCACCAAGCCGGCCAGGGCATGTCCTGCCGTCGCACCACAAGCAGCGGTCACGATCGGTCACCTCCACCGTCGGGTCCATCATCCAACACCGCCTCCTTCGTGACGATCCTGTACCCCGGCATCCGGTCCAGCGTGCGAACCTCAACCCGGGCCTTGTCGTCGCACGTCACGGCGATCAACAGGTGCTCGTCGTCGGTGAACGCCACGATCCACGGACGCCCATCCCAAATCAGTTCATCGTCAGGCCGTGCTGATCGATCCGTCATCGTTCACCCCCACCAGTTCCCGGTAGTGCGCCAGCTCCACACCGACCCACTGCTTACCGGTGTCGGGGTCGTTGATCGCGGATGCCTCGAAAGCGCCGATGCGGACGTGCTGCTCATGCATCCACGTCATCGCCGTGTTCCACGCCGCGACGATGAGCGCCGGCTGCGCGCCGGGCTGCCACCAGATGAGCGTGTAGTGCTCGTGGTTCTGCACTTGAACGTCGTCGTGGTCGAAAATCACGACAACCTTTGACTGTCCCATTACCCGTGCCTCCCGTGGTTCGTTGGATGATGCTTGCGGAGGAACGTACACCCAGCGTCCGACAGCCACAAGAACGGTCCAACATTTCGGCGTGTCGCCGCCGCGTGGATCGTCACGCGGAGCGTTCATTCAGCGAGCGGGTGAGGGTCAGCGGGCGACCCCCCTTGCGCCACCGAAGGTGGCCGTGGCTATAATGGAGCGAGCGAAGCGAGCGGCAAGAACAAGGGCCAATGGGTGAGCCCCTAGGCGAACCCCGAACCGTCTAGACGCCGGTTCGGGGAAGGGTGAAGCGGCGAACCCCAAGTGAGCCGCTGAACCCCTAAGAGAAAGGCCCGAACCCCATTGAGGGGTTCGGGCCTTAGTCGTGCGTGGTTGAAAAACTGTCAGGGAGCTGCGGCCGTTTCCGTCGATCGTTCGGCACGCTGCGGTTCGCGGATGAGCCCGGTGTCCACACCGGGCCGGCGGGGAACCCACATGAATCCGTGGTCCCGGTGGTAGTGGACAACGGCCTGCTGGTCATCCAACTGACGCCGCCAGGCGTCCAGCATCCGCCGTTCCTCGGCGGACACCCGCTTACCGTGCTTCACCCTCGCCGCCACCCGCAGCATGTACACGTCGTGGTCGTTGTTGTGCTCGGGCCGTACGCGCCACGGAATCTCCGCCGCATACCTCGGCGTCTTGGCCGGGTAACCGGCCCGCAGCAGCGCCATACTGATCGCCGTCCCGGTGACCCGAACGTGGTACTTGCGGGCCACCTCGTCAGCGATCTGCTCACACGTCAAGCCTTGCTCGCGCAGTGTTTGGAGTTCCTGCGTGGGAGGCAGCACCTTTCCGGGCATCCTCCACCACCTTGTCCTTCCGGTCCCCCGGTCGGGATCACCCTCTGTCGGATGATCGCTAGGCCCCACCATACCCACAACTCCACCATTGTCAATCACCACTCCTGGGGGTATGTTTCCCCTGGTCAGAACCGGGTTCGAACTTGTAGCCAAGGCCGTTGTTTGGTGGCGTTAGTTGCGGCGCAGGTTGTGCCCGGTGTACGTTCGGATCACTAAACACCGAACCGGGAGGGCACCATGAGCATCCGCAAGTACCGGCTGCAAGAGGCCATCGACCAGTACCTCGGGCACCGCAAGGCCAACGGCTACTCCCCGAACACCCTGCGCAACGACCGCCGCGCCATCGACGCCCTACTGCTCGCCGCGGGGAACATCCAATGCGACAACCTCACCCCCGGCCACGTCGATACGGTCATCGAAACCGCCGCCCACCGGCTGTCCGACGCATCCCTCAACACGTTCCAGGCATCGCTGGCAGCGTTCTGCAAGTGGGGCGCGGGGAGGGGCATCCTCCCGCCCGGGCTGATGGCCGGCCGCCGCTACCGCAAGGTGATGCGGAAGGACCGCACCATCATCGAACCGTCACGGTTCGCGCACCTGCTCGACTCCGCCGGGACCAACCACCCCCGGGACCGGGCGCTGGTCGCGGTCGGCCTGTATCTGATGCTGCGCCAGTCCGAAGCCACCGACCTCCGCGTGGGCGACGTACACCTCGACCGGGGCCTGATTACGGTGCGGGTGTTCAAGACCCGCCAAGTCGATGACATGCCCATCAGCGCCGAACTCGACACCGAGCTGCGCACCTGGCTCACCCTCTACACGGCCTCCTGCGGGCCGCTGCGCCCCGAGTGGTATCTGCTGCCGTCCCGCACCTCACACGCGATGGTGCGCGGTGCTGACGGCCGCTACATCCGCACAGAGCAGAAGGCCGGTCTGCGCCCGCTGCGCCCGGTGGGCCGCCCGGAGGATGTGGTGCGCCGGGCGATGAACACCGCCGGTGTTCCGACGAGTGAGCGGGAGGGGATGCACACGCTGCGCCGTTCCGGTGCCCGCGCCCTATTCGATGAACTCACCGCATCAGGGTTCGACGGGGCGCTGCGCACCGTGCAGACGTTCCTCCACCACGCGTCAGGGCAGATGACCGAACGGTATTTGGGCATCACGATCGACCGCCACCAGCGGGACCAGGCGTACGCCGGCAAGCCCCTGTTCCCAAGTCTTGCGGCCTCCAACGTGGTGCGGTTGGATGCGCCCCATGGCGAAAGTGGTGCGCGTGCTGTGTGACCGGTGCATGGGTGAGGCGGACGGGCAGTGGGTGGTTCGCGGCCCGTCAGGGACGGCCCGCTGGGACCTGTGCACCAAGTGCGGCAACGAACTGGACAAGTTCGCCCAAGCCACCCAAAC
>Ga0315904_10012022_pt1 | contig 10974 bp, 8 predicted proteins | sample LakEriMetagenome_6_FD_203529 | JGI IMG/M metagenome (GOLD analysis project Ga0315904, IMG submission 203529) | Freshwater fungal communities from buoy surface, Lake Erie, Ohio, United States - Buoy 12 MA120 | ecosystem: Environmental > Aquatic > Freshwater > Lake | place: USA: Lake Erie, Ohio... | reverse complement strand
TACAAATTGTTCCGCAAACTACTAAGTGTGAGACGCTCAGCATTGATAAGGAATGTATTAAGCAAAAGGCGAGTGTCGTCTCTGCACTTAAGACGAACGAACCAACAAAATAATGGGTGAGTTATATGATCATTTTTCTGTAGAATGGAGAACCATGGTTTATGTATTTAGCACTTTATCGTATATTATATGAAACAATATACTATATAAATATATACAATAAGATTAATTATGTCACAGCCGGTTCATGCTTCCAATATAACAAATGGATTATATCAACCAAATGTAGAACACAACCCCGAGAACAATGCACGCACACCAGTCGAATCGACTGACCCAGTCGATGATATGACTCGCAAAATAAAGCGGGTTCGCAGACAAATTCCATTTTGGGGGGAAAATCCCAATGTTCTCCTCCAACAACCCTATATTTTTGAGTTTTTCCCTGCTCCTGGTATGACATACGAGCAGAAGTTGAATGCGATTACGCGTGCGGTGATTTCAATTGCAATGTTGAGTTTCATTATTACACAGAGTGTCCGTACATTATTATTTACGATTGTTACATTAGGCGCAATTTACATGTTATACCATTATCATAAACAAGAAATGGAGAACCTGGAAAAGAAACGCGCGGCTGAAGGGTTTACTGCCTCCCCCATCGCGAATGAACTATTTAAGAAAAATAATATGCCCGTCCCGGAAGGTATTTTCACGGAACCGGATTCCAACAATCCTTTCGGGAATGTGTTGGTTACCGACTATGATTACAATCCCAATAAAAAACCCGCCCCACCTGCGTTCAACAAGATTGTGGAAAAAGATATTTTGTCGCAGGCGAAGCGATTCGTAGCGGATGCCAACCCGGATCACCCTGATATTGCCGACAAATTGTTTAAGGATGCTGGAAGTGAACTCATGTTTGAACAATCGCTTCGTCCGTTCAACTCTAACCCATCCACTACTATTCCAAATGATCAGGCGGGGTTTGCCGAATTTTGTTACGGTAGTATGATTTCATGCAAAGAGGGCAATCAATTCGCGTGTGCTCGTAATTTGGCGAGACACACAAATTAGAGAACGCGCATAATCGATATTTTTGGGACGACCTATTTAGGTCGTTTTGATGGGTTTTGCAATGAGTCGTTTTGTTGATAATATTTTTACATCGAAAATACTATCTCTTTGTATACTATAATAAATCGCAGATACCATGGCTTCTCTTAGTCCTTACACATTTAATAATACTGCCCGAATCGGTGCAGATTCCACCGACCAATCCCAGCGTAATGGGGCAAACACCCATTATGCGAATTATATGTTGACCGATCATTTTAGTAGTACTTTAAGCGATCATCACGTGCATTTTGCCATGCAGCAACCCACAATGAATTTCAACGGGTTGGCGAATGGCAATGGCATTCACAATGCAGCGGTGGATAAGGAGTCCATGTTGAAGTTAAAGCCCACCGAGGACCGCCCTTTGGAGAAATTGCAGCTGTTTTCTCGTCCGTTTGCTACCGTGCCCTATTTAGGCAGAGGCAGCTGCGACCCTGCGTTGGAATCTCAATTGCAGCAGGGTGAGCCCGTTACCGAGAAGAAGAGCGTGTCGACAATCATGGAGAAATCGTTCGGGGCGTATTCTTTGTACCCTACGGATAGTAAAATGGAGAACCAGGTGAAAGACGCGTCCCATACAGTGGAAGAGGCGGCAATGGAGGGCTGGGTTCGAGGAGGCATGTCTACACGTGAGATGCCGAACGGCGATAATGCTCGCAAGAATCGTTAGATCTATAAATTTTAGATGGTGTATGTGTTATCAAATACACCATTATTTAGACAATACATGGGTTGGATACTTTATATGTATAAAAAATGTGATTATATATTATAAGAACCATAATAAAATGGCAACCAAACATTCATTTACACCTGTTAAAATTACACCCCCTGTACCTAATGTGGCAGCTGGTGGTGCAGCACCTCCATACACCGTTAAAACGTTACCGAATGATGCTGATGTTGCTGACATAGCCAATTTTACGTTTGTTGAATATATATATGATGCTATTGCGGATGCTGCACTGGAGGCGGATCGCACAAATGCCGATCTAGAAGAAACGGCTGCTAGAGCTAGAAGAATAAACTTTTTTAAATTTGGACAAGATGGTACGAATCCCAAGTATATTGAGAAGCATGATGCTGAATATGTTGATACAAATAATGATGTTGATATAAGTGACGATAAAAAGTACTTAATTATGAGACGCGATGGTGATGGAATGCTTGGTGGTTCAAAATCTTCCAGAAAGAGCCGTAAATCTGCCAGAAAAGGACGCAAATCTGCCAGAAAGAGCCGCAGTGCACGAGGTTCTCGATCTAAGAAGTAAACTTTAGCAATAATGTATATGAAAAAATATTTTGGTGTTGGTCAGCAGGGCATGTCAATGGTGTTTTGTTTATTTTATATTTAGATTATACGTGTGTAAACTAATATTACTAGTATTTTACAAACTGTAATTAGTAGTAATACAAAATAATATTACAAATATTTATTGAATAAAAATTATATTATATTTAGTAATTTTTATTTGTTGCGTTAGTATATAGAAATGGATCTTTCTGCTATGAAATCTCCCCAAATGGGCGGCGAACAACAACAACAACAACAACAGCAGGGCGGTGAGCAACAACAGAAGAAGCAACAGCAAAAGAAGTCACAGAAGAAGCGCCAGCAACAGAAGAAGCAGCAACAGCAAAAGAAGTCGCAGAAGCAGTCCCAGAAGAAGCGCCAGCAGAAGAAGCAGCAGAAGTCCCAGAAGAAGCGTTAAGCGTGGGATATTTCTTTTGCCATAAATAATTTTTCTAATTTATATTGATTTGAATCAATATAAATATATGCATATTCATAGTGTAGTTAGTAACCATGTACCCAAAACATCTTATTGTTCCACAATATACAACAAATACTGGATATCGGCAATGTTTGCGCCAAATATTTCAAATGAGCAAAGAAAATTACCCAAATTCAATTAAACAATTAGAAGAAGAGCTCGGCGATGATTTCGACAAAGAAACCCGCGACGAGATTGAATATGACGAAGAATCCGCTGGACTTATGATGCAATATATTCGTAATCAAACCAAACATTTGCCGTTATTTCAACGATTATATGAACTTGCTGCCGCTCGATTTCTTTCGCGCGACCATGAAATTGGGGTCGCCATTTTATATGCCTACGAATATTTGCCTTTTTTCCACGAATGTGTTTGCACCTTTTTAAATAGCCCCGACAGTCTCACTGAAAACACACCTGCATACAAACATCTGCTCGAACTGCTGAACTAGATGTTTACAGTGCATTGATGCAGTCGTTCATATATATATGGAATGTATATAATATTCGTCAAGAGACCGTGTTACCGCCGCCCAAATAATGTATATATATATATATATATTATTATTCTTATGGCTTCCACCTCAAACCGAAACACACCCGGAAATTATGCTCTTGAACAAAAAATAAATCAACATATCGACTCTTATCGAACTTATTTACACTCTGGCGCGGGGGAGGCATACACGAATCACTTACCCGGGAATGGGCTTCTAGCTGGATCCATGGCTCCCTCCCAATTGTGTGGGAATTATTGTGATGTCGAGTCGCAACTTCGCGGTATCGGGTCTACCAATTTAGTCAATCCCCAGACTCCAGTCGTGCCCCAACACCGTAGATTGGATAGCTTATCTATTATGACCAAGCTGCCGGTTTTATTACCCGAACCGCTCGTGGTAGAGAAAAACCAGCGACCAGGATATTTACAATAATCGCTAGGTGGTTCGTGTTTTTGCCGTGGTGCGATGACTATATTTACCGCGATTTTTGAATGACGTGTTTCTTTTGAAGTGCGGTGGGGTTTTATGTAATTCATCGGGCCTTATCCACATATGCTGTGTATTTGATGGTGATGGCGAATTCTGCAAATCGATTTTATTTTCCGGTGCAGTGCCCGGTTGTGGGCTATTTGTAGGCAGTGGTAGTACTCTTTCTTGAAACATGCGGTTCGCCTGTGTAAGAATGTCTGGTAATGTGCGGTCGATATTAATGTCATTTATAGAATCTATAATAAAGTCGACATATACATTCGATAATTGTTGCAATGGGACAATCGTATTGTCGTTTTTTATTTCGATTGGCATTCTTATATTTGCCATAACGAACCTGGATGTCATTGTTAGTATTAGCATTATTTTAGCGGAGTTTTTATGTGATTTTTATTCAATTACATAAAATTATACATATTGCAATATTTTCGATCATAATTTACGTCATCATGTAGGTGTCGTCGTTAACCCTGGATATATCAACACCATTATGTTTAAATGATGCATATAAATGATATACTTTTGGTGGTCCTGGTTCTGTTCCGTAATGAACCACTTTGGGGTTAACCCCTGCAAACTCTTTTAGAATCTTGGTTGTAAAATTAGCCTTTGCTGCGATTAGTTCAGCATCTAACATAATATTGGCAGGTGGTTGAGGTGGCAGTTGCGGTTGCGGCGGCAGTTGAGGTTGAGGTGGCACTTGCGGTTGGGGGTGCGGTTGAGGCGGCAGTTGAGGTTGCGGTTGCGGCGGCAGTTGCGGTTGAGGTTGTTGTAAACTTTGCGCAGCTGCCATTGCAGAGGCAATTACGATATTGTCGTTAGGCAGTTCAGGTTGTTGAGGCGGTTCAGGTTGTTGAGGCGGTTCAGGTTGTTGAGGCAGTTCAGGTTGTTGAGGCAGTTCAGGTTGTTGAGGCAGTTCAGGTTGTTGAGGCGGTTGAGTTTGCGCGGCTGCCATTGCAGCTGCAGTGACAATATCATTACCTTCTTGCACCGGTTGTTCCTGCGGTGGCAGAGTTTGTGCGGCAGCAGCAGCAGCGGCTGTCAATACATCATTGTCTTGTGGTAGAACTTGTTGTATTTGTGGTTGTTGTTGAGGTTTGGATTGAATTTGCACTGCTGCCATGGCCGCTGCTAATACAATATTTTCAGTCAGGTTTTGTTCCATTTTGACACGTTGCGTTTCCAAACGCTGTGTTTCTTCAGCCACTTGTGCTGCAGTTGCTGCTTCTGCCTCAACTCGTGCTGCTTCTGCTTTGGCCAACTTTTGTCGTGTTTCTTCAGCCTCCATTTGTGCTTCTTCAGCCTCCATTTGTGCTGCTTCTGCCACTTTTGTTGCTTCTGCCACTTGTGCTGCTGCTGCTTCTGACAACTGTTGTCGTGCTTCTTCTGCCTTCATTTGTGCTTCTTCAGCCTCCATTTGTGCTTCTTCTGCCACTTTTGTTGCTTCTGCTTCTGCTTCTTGTGCTTCTTGTGCTGCTTTGGCCAACTGTTGTTGTGTTTCTTCTGCCTCCATTTGTCTTGCTTCGTCCACTCGCTGTGCTTCAGCCAATTTCTTCTGTTCTGCTTCGACTCTTTGCGTTTCTGCAAGTTGTTCTGCTTCAGCCAATTTCTGCTGTTCTGCTTCGGCCACTCGTTGTGTTTCGGCTACTCGTTCTGCTTCTGCCACTCGTTCTGCTTCTGCCACTCGTTCTGCTTCTGCCACTCGTTCTGCTTCTGCCACTCGTTCTGCTTCTGCCACTCGTTCTGCTTCGACCAATTTCTGCTGTTCTGCTTCGACCAATTTCTGCTGTTCTGCTTCGACCAATTTCTGCTGTTCTGCTTCGACCAATTTCTGCTGTTCTGCTTCCACGTGGCGTTGTGTTTTTATGGCTGCCAATGCTACAGCAATGACAATGTTTTCGCCTAAACTCCGTTCTGCAGAAACCGGTTGAGTTTCAGTTAATTTCGGCTCTTCTTCGGTCAAATTCTTCTGCTGTTCTTCATCCATTTTCGGCTGCTCTTCTTCCACAACTCGTTGTTCTTCGGCCAATTTCTGTTGCTCTTCTTCAGCCAATTTCTGTTGCTCTTCTTCAGCCAATTTCTGTTGCTCTTCTTCAGCCAATTTCTGTTGTTGTTCTTCAGCCAATTTCTGTTGTTGTTCTTCAGCCAATTTCTTCTGTTCTTCTTCGGCCAATTTCTTCTGTTCTTCTTCCGCCAATTTCTTCTGTTGTTCTTCAGCCAAACGTTCTTCTTCCGCAAATCGCTCTTCTTCTGCCAAACGTTCTTCTTCCGCCAACCGCTGTGCCTCAAATCGCACTCGGTCTCGTATTTCCTGTTCTCGCAATCTATCTTGTTTCGCCTTTGTGTTGAACTCTGCGGTTCGTCGGTCAGCTTCTTCATCTCTCTTTGTAATGATTAGATCAGGTATTACATTAGGATCAAAAATCGGGTCAGCATTTGCGACATCAACTGACGGAATATATTTGTTGTTAAATATACGCGCCAACTCATTTTCGAAAACTTCTGTAAATTTCGGTAGTTTAGGATACGGTTTCTCAACATTGGCGTTATCTGCACTTGGTGCAGGTAGTAAAGAAGCGGGTTGTGCACGTGGTAATGGAGTGAACGTACGTGGTAATGGAGCGGATGTACGTGGATAGGGATTGGGTCTACCTATACTTGCAGTGGGTGCACGTATTTCGGGCCTGGGAATACGTTGAGTAATATTAGTTGGTGGTCGTTTGGCGAAAGACATTATGAATAGTTATATATTTATAAAATCTGGATATAATTATTCATAGATTTTATCGTCAATGAGCATAGTTTATACCAGTGAAGATTTAAATGGTACGCTCCGTAGGAGCGTCATTTCAAAACGTTACTGGTATCTTGCCATTGAATATTTATACCTTTGAAGAATTAAACCACACATTTGGGTGCGGTTTATTCTTAAAGTATCACTGATTTACAGATTTTAATTCGCCCTTAATGGCGAATTAAAATCTTCAATGGTGTAAAATGTCCCATTTTAATTCTTCAATGGTTTACATCGCGGTCTAAACTATGCTCTAAACCATTGAAGAATTAAAATGGGACATTTTAAATATTCAATGGCCAGATACCAGTAACGTTTTGAAATGACGCTCCAACGTACCGTTAGAGCGTACCATTTTAAATCTTCGCTGGTATAAACCATTGAAGAAATACACTTACATATGCAATTTATTTTACTGGTTTACCATTTATACACATCATTAATTTGAGAATTGTCTGCTGTAAAATATAAGTTACGATTCGAGGTGTCTATTTTAGAATCATCCGCAAAATGTTTGTTACACAATGTATTTACATCTAACATCGAAATTGTGTTTAATGTTTCTAATGTACCAATCGAACTGGCCGCGTTATGTATGTCAATTTCTGTAATAAGTTGCTTTATTTTATTATATATTTTGGTGGTATCAGTTGTTTTTGATTCTACCAATGTTGCTGCGACCACATCATGAATACCCTTAAATTTTGTTAAAATTTCGGCAAGTAATTTATAAAAGGTAGATTGACTTAATTTTAACGCCTCGAGCAGATTTTTCAAATCTATAAGTAACACATGTACTGGATACGATTCGCGAAACATATCGTCGGTGGCATACTTATCCCCCGAATCATAAAATAATCGTTTTAAGTTATTAATATCAATGTATTGCACCGATGGCGGATTATCTGCAAGTCTGGATACATTGAATACACCAAACACGCAAAGTACAAGATCCTTATAAACGCGATTCAGTTCACCCATTATTGTTACACTGCTTGCTTCTTTTCGATATTTCGCGCGAATGATACCTTTACCAACCGTTTCTATCAAATTAAACGATCGACGAATCGCGGGGGTTCTGGAAACCGACGTTTTAAAACAGTTTACTCCAGATGGACAATAAGATACTAAACATTCGTCAATGAAATTTGGCGAAAAATAGAGTGTGCCGCGTTGTTCGTGTTTTTTCATTAAAATATCTTTAATTGATGTTCGCATTGTATCGAGTGATGTATTAATAAATCGTCCTTCAGCGAGTCGTTCATTACATATCTTCGCCCCATAATTAATTCGCTCAATCGTTTCTGTTATGATTTTGCCGATTTGATCGAATAAACCTACATATTCATAAAATATTGTTGACTTTGGACTATTCACCGCGTTGATTATATCCGCAAAAAGTTTGATATAAACGGGATTAATTTTATCATCATCGTCGTTATCGTCATAACCCGGAGGCGCATACCGCACCTTATAGTAAGAATATAATGCTGTCCGGTTTCCAATGAAAAAAGTTCTGGCTAAATCTTCCACATTAAATTTCTTAATAACGGGAATATAATAATCATCCACTTTATCCAATATTACAAATGTGTATGTTTTCGACGACGGAATAGTTTTTGATGACGGTTTACTGCTTAGTACCTGCAAATATTTCATTATTTCAATTATAATCGCAGTTCGATGTTGTGCCGTGTTCGCAAATATAGTAGAATTCGCAGGGTCTTTAAGAGATGTAATAATATTTGTTATTACGTTCATGTACTCGTTATATTTGTATTTTTTGTCTGCTTCTTTTGTGCCAGTTGGCGAGAAAATTAAATTATAGTAGTCTTTATCATGTAAGTATTTTGGATTTAATTTCAATGGCGATTCAGTAAGTGCGGGTTCAATATGTTTTGCATTTGGTGCATTGGGAAACAATACCCATTTTTTTTTCGTATCCGCATTATTCATGTACATCATTTTCATATATTTTATCGTATCTAATAAACGTTGTGTAAAATTTGCGATCGAATCATCTGGCTCACCGTTATCAAAAACATGCTCTTTCATGAACCACGTCAATATATCATTTGAATAATTTCCAGCGTATGTTGGATTTGTGTAACGAAATTTGTCGTTCACATAATCAATCAATTTATTTTTTAATGCATCGGGCACAGGCGTTTTGCTATTTGATAGTTCTAGCATTTTTGCGTATACTTCATTGTCTTTTATTTCAACATTGGTTATGGATGCGGCCAAACATTTACTCTTATTTTCCGCGGGCAATAAGAGGTTTCTATAACATAACCCCAATTTTGTGATATAATTAATATGTGGGTGCGTGTTCTCGTTTTTCACCAGATGCCCAGAGTAATAAGGCGCTGTAAATTTATATACTGGTTTAAGATCGGCCGTTCGATATGAATTATGCGCTTCATCTGTTCCCTGATCATCAATGCCTGCATATACGCTATAAAATGGTTTTCCATCATTGTCTGCGCCACGATTCACTATTTGTTTATTCAAAAATGAGATAATTGTATTTATATCCGCACATTTAAATTCATTTTCTTTTCCGGCTAGATCCCCCACTACTAAACTATTCAAATACGTATCCGCAGCTTTTTCATCTCCTGAATAAAAATGAATAAATATTAACACGTGGCTTCGAGAACTCTGTGGATTATTTGTGGTAGCCCGGACCAATCGGTCGACATCAACCAATTCTTTTAATACTTCGCCTAGCGTATGGTTTGCCATGCTATATGTTTTGCCCTTATTGCCAGAAGCGATTTCGACGGACTCTGGGTGGTTATATGTGATTGTACCGGACGCGGATGTATTGGCGACAAATACACCATTGCGTATGGTAAATACAATTGGGTCGCGTGTTTTCTCTAGTGTTTGCATACTATCTTCACTGTAGAATTCTTTGATATTAACGACTATCCGGGTAGGGGATTTATTATTAATGCCGGTCTCAGCAATCTTTTTGCATAAATGCACAATGATTCCGTCTTCTGCTGCTTCGCCGTTTCTGGCCTTTAAATGGATTAATGACGCGGTTTTACCGGATCCAGATGCACCATATCCCAGTAAAAATACTGGTCGTTTTTTTGTACAAATTTGCTCGATTACTTCAATCATTTCATTGGATGTGCGTTCATTCGGCTTGGGAGCATCCGTTAATGGAAATACACGGTTGTAATTACCGAAAAAATATTTATTTTGGTATGTTACATTGGTTATTTCGGGTATAACATTCGGACTAACTCGCGAAGTTACATTCGTTTTAACATGGGACTTTACATTCAACTTCGAATAGTCAATCAGTTCTTGTGAAATAGCTACAGTATTATCATCCATCATTTTATAAAATGGTATTTGGAATGGACCGACAGTTTCTAATAACATGCTGGTTGATATATAATTGATTTTCGTATTCTTATTAATATGCAGATCCCAATCGATTTCGGGTATTCTTACTTGGTTCAACTTGATATTATATCGTTTGTTATGATATTTCAATATATCTTCTCTGGACAATCCCGGTTCAGTATTATTGATTTTCAAATATGTAATAACATCATTGCTATATTGCTTTGCAATTAGTATATTTATATAGGCTTTTAATGGAATATTTACATGTGCTAATACAATGGTGTCGAGCGTATTTTTTATTAGATTATAAATTTTTGGTATATCTTTTGTTCGTGCAAATATTACATCTACCACGTTGGAAAAAAATATGTCAAAGCGCGGAGGTCTACCTGCATTCTCGCTGAGTTTGAATACTTTCTCTAATATATGATTCACCAAATCAATAAAATGTAATATATGAATATATGTATCATTCAGGTTTGTAGTGCCGAATATATTATTATAAGTAGTTGAATCAGTCTCTATTATTCTGTTATATCTATCAACCATCATAATATCTCCGGACAGATGGTCATGCAGTTCATTTTGTTCGAAATTTATCTTAATATATGAAAATTGTATAAGCGGTATTAAAAACGAGTCGATCTTATAGGCGGTGGTTTTTATAGTAAACGTGTTCTCCATAATGACATGTATATTATCTACCGTAAGTGCATTAAACTTAAACATGAACGGTTGTCTAAATAAAAAATAAATATATTTTTGAAACGTTGTCACCAATTCGGGTTGAGACAGTTCGCGATTGATGCCGGGCAGGGGAGCGTTCATCTTTGGTATAATTGCTTCTTTGGCCGCAGCTTCTATGAATATTTCACCATTTACGGTCGGGGTTATTAGACGCATGGGATCTAATGTGTATTCCCAG
>Ga0315904_10012020_pt1 | contig 10974 bp, 10 predicted proteins | sample LakEriMetagenome_6_FD_203529 | JGI IMG/M metagenome (GOLD analysis project Ga0315904, IMG submission 203529) | Freshwater fungal communities from buoy surface, Lake Erie, Ohio, United States - Buoy 12 MA120 | ecosystem: Environmental > Aquatic > Freshwater > Lake | place: USA: Lake Erie, Ohio... | reverse complement strand
GGGCGAGGCCGACGCCCACGATGAGCGCCAGCCAGCGCCCTTCCGAGGGTTGGATGGCGCGGTATTCGGAGGTCATGGTCGATTGGCACTGTACATGCGTCGCGCATCGCCTGCCCGCAGTCCACATGGCGCTGGCATCATCCGGGGCTGCGTTTCTTGCGGAGCTTGCCCGTGCGCGAATCAGACCTCAGAGAGCGCCTGCTGGCCATCGTCGCGGCCGACGCCGTGGGCTACGCACGGCTCATGGGAATCGATGAGCGCGCAACCGTTGCTGCGCTCGACGCTGCCCGCGCGGTCTTTCGCCGACACATTGAGGCCGCCCGGGGCCGGGTGGTCGACATGGCCGGCGATTCGGTGCTCGCGGTCTTCGAGAGCGCCTCGGGCGCGGTGGCCAGTGCGTTGGCCATCCAGCGCGAGCTCGAAGACCTTGCCCCCGACCAGGACCGGCCCGTGCGCCTGCGCTTCCGGATCGGCGTGCACCTTGGCGATGTCATCGCGAAGGCCGATGGAACGGTCTACGGCGACGGCGTCAACGTGGCCGCCCGCCTGCAAACCCTGGCCGGGGCGGGTGGCATCGTCGTGTCGGCCGCGGTGCGCGGCTCGATCGGCAGCCGGGTGGCGGCGCGGGTCGAGGATCTCGGACCCCAGGCGGTCAAGAACATCGCTGTGCCGGTGCATGCGTTCCGGCTCTTCGAGGTCGGCGCCGGGGACATCCGCTTGGCCGGTGACGCCGCGCCGCATCAGCCGATACGCTTTTGCAGTGCCCGCGACGGCACGCAGCTCGCCTGGGCGTCGCTGGGCAGCGGCCCGCCGCTCGTGATGGTCGGCCGCTGGATGACGCACCTCGAGTTCGAGCTCGAGGCCGGCTCCTGGACGCGGCGCATGACCGATGCGTTGTCGGCGGAGCACACCCTGATCCGCTACGACGCTCGGGCCAACGGGCTGTCCGACTGGAACGTCGACGACATCTCCTTCGAGGCCTGGGTGAGCGACCTCGAGTCGGTGATCGACGCGGCCGGGATCGAGCGTTGCGCCCTGCTCGGCGTTTCGCAGTCGTGCGCGGTATCGATCGCCTACGCGGTGCGTCATCCGCAGCGCGTGAGCCACCTGGTCTTCTATGGCGGCTTCGCGAAGGGCTTCAACCGGCGTTCGCCCACCCAGGATCAGAAGGACGCCTTCATGGCCATGCACACGCTGGCCCGCATCGGTTGGGGCCAGGACAATCCGGCCTTTCGCCAGCTCTTCACCACGCAGTTCATCCCCGACTCGAGCCGCGCGCAGCAGGACTGGTTCAACGAGATGCAGCGGCGCGCCGCCTCGCCGGCCAATGCGGTGCGCTACATGAGCACGGTCGCCGACATCGACGTGACCGAGCTGCTGGCGAGGGTCGGGGCCCCCGCGCTGGTGATGCATTCGCGCAGCGACGCGCGCATTGCGTTCGAACTCGGGCGCCGGCTGGCCGCCGGCATCCCCGGCGCGCGCTTTCTGCCGATCGATAGTCGCAACCACGTGCCGCTCGAGCACGAACCGGCCTTCGGCCAGTTCATCGACGAAACGCTCGCCTTCCTGCGCAGTTGAGCGCGGCCCCGGGCTTCAGGCCTGAGCGGGGCCGTCCGCCGCCCCGAAAGCGCCGTGGCGGCCCACCCCGGAGGCGAAGCGGCTCGCGCCGGCAAGCGTTTCGCCCGACTCGATCACCCGGACGCCGCCGCTCAGTTCGTTGGCCAGGGCCTCTTCCTCGGCGAGGTCCCACTGGCGCAGCGCCGACAGCCGATCGGCGCGCAGGCAGTTCTGCGGAAAACCGGCGATCTGGCGCGCCCGCGCGATGGCCGCCTCGCGCGCCTGCCCGCGGTGTCGCTGTCGACCGCATTGCGGCAGTGGGGTCGGTTGATCGAGACGATGGTGATGTTGCCGTCGCGTTCGATCGGCACGGTGTCGTCGGTGCTCATGAATCAGCCTCCGGTGGGCAGCAGGATGGTCCTGCAAGTCTAGAGGCGTCGGTTTGGCGTGGCATCGACGGATGGCCCGCGCGGGTTTTCCCGCGCTGGGGCATGCCCCAGCTAGGCGCGGCCCCACGAGTGCGCGACGCTGCGAAGATCTGCAACTCCTCCGGAGAGCCGGCATGACGACTATCCAGGGCGCATCAGCGCTTGCGCCGGCCGTGCGGCCGATCTTGCCCGCGGCCGAGGAAACGGATCATGCCCAGGCCCCGGGCAAGCCCGGCCGCAAGCCCGGCGGCGACGAACCCTATGCCGACCCCGCCGCGCTGCTCGCCCAGGCGGCGCCGCACACGGGCGCTGCCCATGGCAAGCCGCCGCTCGATCCGGTGGGCTTCATCGGGCATCTCGGCTCGCCCGATGCGATCGTCTACACGCTGGGCGCGGCGAATCTCGCGGGCCAGCGTCACTTCGCGCTGGCCAATCCACTGACCGGCACCGCGACGCACTTCATCTCGCACAAGACCGACAGGGTGAGCATCGGTGGTCTTGCCTTCAACCGTGTCGAGGCCGTTCACTACGGGCTGGGGCAGGCGACGCGGCGCGAGGATGGCCTGGGCTGGAGCCAGAAGGTCGGCGGCGTCACCCTGTTTGCGAACCTGCGCGGCGGCGACACCAACCTGCTGCGTACCGACGCCGGCGCCAGCGGCAATGTCGGTCTGTTCGGCCCGCCGTCGGCGCTCTCGGGTCTGGCCGAGGGCATGGCGCGCTCACGCAATCCGAAGTTGCAGGCGATGGGCGAAGCCCTCGCCAGCGGCCTGCAGGTTGCCGGGGCGGCGGGCAGCGAATTCGGTGTCGCCTGGCGAGGCAGCCTGACCGTCGATCGCAAGAGCGGCGAGGTGACGCTCAACCTGTCGGGCCAGAAGATTCCGCTGGCCGATTTCGTGGAGGCGATGAAGACGCTCCCGAGCCTGAACCGGGGCTCGGCCGCGGTGGCACGGGCCAACAATGTCGAAGACTATCTGGGCGGCGCCAACCCCTATGCGCTGGCCGACTACACGCGCACGCCGCAGGGGCAGCTGCGCAACCACGGCGATCCGGTTTCGGCGATCGCGGGCGGTGTGGTCGAGCTCGGACGCTCGCTGATGCCCGGCTCGGATCCGGTGCGCACCAACGCCCAGGCGCGCTCGGTGCTCGAGATGGCGATCGCACGCGACATCCCGCCGCTCACGCCCGAGCAGCGTCGGCTCTGGTACGGCACGACGTTCGATGCGCCCCCCCTCGAGAACGTCTACCCGCTCAGCGTCGAGCAACGTCAGCTGCTGCATGCGACGCTGCGCCAGCTCGATCGCTACGGCCTCGATTTCGGGTCGCCGCTCGTGCGCTCGGCGGCGCGCGCGACAGCGGACGATCCCGCTGCGCGCGTCGCGGCGCCGCTCGATCGGCAGTTCGTGCGCGATGTCTTCGAGGGTGACTTCAGGACGGCGGCCATGAAAGGCGGCAACCATCCGCTGTTCGATCTCGCGGTGGGCCTCAATCGCTACGCGGGCATCTTCAGCAGCATCCTCGACGCCGGCACGCTTGCGCGTGATGACGTGACGATCCAGCAGATGCGCGCCCGTGCCGAGGGGCTCGAGGCCCGACTCGACGCGTTCCACGGTGGCGTGCTCAAGGCGCTGTCGATCGACGCGCGGGGGCTGGGCGCCAACGATCGGGCGCGCCTGGCCAACAGCGCGATCGACATGCTGGCCTCGGCGCTCGAGAGCCGGCTTGCCGCCAGGGGCGTGAGCCAGCCCACCAGCCAGGCGCTGCACGACACCTTCCAGTCGTTGAGCGCAGCCGAGCGGGCGGCCATCGGCGCACGCATCAACGCGGCGCTGCGCTAGGCGGGCCTTGCCCGGATGCGCAACGCGCCCGAGCGGCGCGTTCATGGGCGCGGCCGCCCGCGCGCAGGCGCCGGGCCATGCGCGCTACTATCGGGCATGACAGCGGGCCGACGGCGGCTGCCTGCCAAGCGCTCCCATGAATTCGCAATCCGCTCTCGCCCAGGAATTCCGCTTCGCGATGCTGCCCTCCGGGGCGCCCATCGCCTGGACACGCACCGGTCGGCCCGATGCGCCCACGCTGGTACGCGTGGCGCACTGGCTCACCAATGTCGAGTACGACCTGCGCTCGCCCCTGTGGCGCCCCTGGGTCGAGCGCCTGAGCCGCTCGTTTCGGCTGGTGCGTTATGACGAACGCGGCTGCGGCCTGTCGGGCGACGACGGGCGTCCCCGCGGGCTCGATCCCTGGGTCGAGGAACTCGAGGCCGTCGTCGATGCCACCCGCCAGCCTCGCGTGGCCCTGCTGGGTGTGAGCGGCGCGGCGGCCACGGCCGTGGCCTATGCCGAACGTCATCCCGAGCGGGTTTCCCATCTGATCCTGCTGGGCGGCTACCTCCATGGCCTCATGCACCGGTGCAGCACCGACGAGGACCGTGCCTTCCTCGAGGCCCAGTGGCGACTCGTCGAACTGGGCTGGGGGCGCGATGATCCGGCCGTGCGCGAGTTCTTCAGCAGCCGCTTCCTGCCCGGCGCCTCGGCCGAGGTGCGCGCTGGCATGAACGAGCAGCAGCGGCGCAGTTGCGACGGGCGGCTCGCTGCCGAGATCATGCGCGCCCGCGGGTTGATCGACGTGCGCGAACTTGCCCGGCGCGTGAGGGTGCCCACGCTCGTTCTGCACTGCGAAGGCGATCGGGTCACGCCGGTGTCGCTCGGCCACGAGATAGCCTCCGCGATACCGGGGGCTCGCTTCGAATCCCTGCCCTCGGTCAACCACGTCCCGGTGGGCGACGAACCTTCGTTCGGCCGTTTTTGCGATGCGGTGGCCGAGTTCGTCTGTGGCGCGGGCGACGCCCCCCACCTCACGCCCCGCGAGCGCGAGCTCGCCGGGCTGGTCGCCCAGGGTCTGGACAACGCCCAGATCGGCGCCCGGCTCGGGGTGGCCGACAAGACGGTGCGCAACGCCCTGTCGGCGCTCTACGCCAAGCTCGGCGTCGACAGCCGCGCCCGTGCGGTTGCCCGGGCGAGGGATCTCGGGTTGTAGGGGGCACTGCGGCCGGCCCGTGGCCCGGGGCGATCGGCCTTTCGACGGCCCCGGAGCTTGCCTCGTTACCGGCTGCCGCCGATGTAGCCGCTGCAGTTGATCTCGATGCGGTGGGGCGGGTAGATCTTGGGCGATCCCACGCGCTGCGCCTGGATCAGCGTGGAGCACGGAAACTCGCCGCTGAAGAACTCGCGCCGCGCGCGCCACACCTCGGTGTTCTCGTCGAGGTTGGTCACGTAGATGGTCATCTCCATCACGTCGTTCATGGTGCCGCCGGCGGCCTCGACGAGCTTGCGAATGGTGCCGAATACGCCGCAAGCCTGCTCGTACATGCTGTCGCCCTTGGCGGCGATGCCGGCCACGCAGAAGTGGCCGTTGTCGTGCACCTTGATGTTCGACCAGGTCTGCGGCGGTGGCGCCGCGACGTCGGGCGGGCTGTAGGTCTTGTAGGCCATGGGTGTCTCCTGGTAAGGCGGGCCTTCAATCCTCGAAGGGCAGGCCCACGTAGTTTTCGGCCAGCGCGGTGGCGGCCGCCTTCGACCCCACCAGATAGCCGAGCTCGGCCTCCTGGATGCGCTGGTCGAACTCGCCAGTGCCCGGGAAGCGGTGCATCAGGGTGGTCATCCACCACGAAAATCTGACGGTCTTCCAGACGCGCCGCAGGCAGCGCTCGGAATAGGTGTCGAGGCCGGTTTCGTCGCCGGTGCGGCAGCGCGCGATCAGCGCGCGCGCCAGGCTGCGCACGTCGGCCACCGCAAGGTTCAGGCCCTTGGCGCCGGTGGGCGGCACGATGTGCGCGGCATCGCCCGCCAGGAACAGGCGCCCGAAGCGCATCGGCTCGGCCACGAAGCTGCGCAGCGGCGCGATGCTCTTTTCGATCGACGGGCCGCTCACGAGCCGTGCGGCGGCTGCCTCGTCGAGCCGGCTGCGCAGCTCGTCGAAGAATCGCTCGTCGGACCAGTCCTCGACGCGTTCGTCGAGCGCGCACTGCACGTAGTAGCGGCTGCGGCTGCGCGAACGCATGCTGCACAGGGCAAAGCCGCGCGGATGGTTGGCGTAGATCAGCTCGTCGGAAACCGGGGGGGTGTCGCTGAGCACGCCCAGCCAGCCGAACGGGTACACGCGCTCGAAGGTGCGCAGCGCGCCCGCCGGCACGCTGGCGCGCGCCACGCCGTGAAAGCCGTCGCAGCCGGCGATGTAGTCGCAGCGCGCCTCGTGTGTGCGCTGGCCCTCGCGCCAGCGCACCACCGGCGAGCTGCCCTCGAAGCCGTGCAGGCTGACGTCGGCCGCCTCGTAGACGGTGTGCAAGCCCGCGGCCGCGCGCGCCTGCATCAGGTCGCGCGTGACCTCGGTCTGGCCGTAGACGGTCACCCGTCTGCCGGTCAGGGCGGCAAGGTCGATGCGGTGCCGCTCGCCGTCGAAGGCGAGCTCGATCCCCTCGTGGGGCAGGCCCTCGGCGAGCAGGCGCTGCCCGACGCCGGCTTCGCCGAGCACCTCGACCGAGCCCTGCTCGAGCACGCCCGCGCGAATGCGCCCGAGCACGTAGTCGGCGCTCTGGCGTTCGAGGATCAGCGCATCGACGCCGCCACGGGCGAGCAGCTGGCCGAGCAGCAACCCTGCGGGCCCTGCGCCGATGATCGCGACCTGGGTGCGCCGGCTGCCGGTGGTCTCGGACACGGCGGCCTCAGACGTCGAAGAACACCGTCTCCGCTTCGCCCTGCATGCGGATGTCGATGCGGTAGATGCTGCCGGCGGCCGCGGCGTCACGCCTGGCGATCAGGGTGGCGCGGCGCGCCTGGGGCACCGTGCCCAGCACCGGGTCGCGCGCGTTGGCTTCGGTCTCGTCCTCGAAATAGATGCGGGTGTAGACGTGGTTGAGCAGCCCGCGCATGGTCAGGATCAGATTGATGTGAGGCGCCTGGCCGTCGGGCGTGGCGCCCGGCTTGATGGTGCGAAACGCGAATTCGTGGCCGGGCAGCGTGCCGGTGCCCGCGCGGCCGAAGCCGCGAAAACCGCTTGCCGCGATGTCGGCCGGAGTGGCCGGATAGCGGCCATGCGCGTCGGCGTGCAGGATCTCGATCAGGGCGTCGGATACCGGGTCGCCGTTGCCATCGAGCACCTGCCCGCGCAGCTCGATCGGCGTGCCTGGCGTGCGAGCCTCGGCAAGCTCGGCGCCGAACAGGCTGCGCCAGCCGTAGCCGTACTGCGCCGGCACCAGGCCGTACGCGAAGAAGGGCCCGATGGTCTGTGACGGTGTCTGGCCCGGGGGCGGGGGCGCGCTCATCGGGGCGTCTCCATCGGGGTCTCGAGCGGGCCGCGCAGCACGATGTCGAAGACGTAGCCGAGCGCGTAGCCCTGCTCGGTCACGCCGATGTCGAAGCGCGAGACCAGCCGCTCGCGCGCGCCTTCGCGGGTGCTCTGGTAGATCGGGTCGAGCGCGAGCAGGGGGTCGCCGGGGAAGTACATCTGGGTGACGAGGCGGCTGGCGAAGTGCTCGCCGAAGAGCGAGAAATGGATGTGCGCCGGGCGCCAGGCGTTGGGGTGGTTGCCCCAGGGGTAGGCGCCCGGCTTGAGGGTGAGGAAGCGGTAGCGGCCCTCGGCGTCGGTGAGGGTGCGGCCGGCGCCCAGGAAATTGGGGTCGAGCGGCGCATCGTGCTGATCGGCGCGGTGCACGTAGCGGCCGGCCGCGTTGCACTGCCACAGCTCGACCAGCGTGTGGCGCACCGGCCGGCCGCGTTCGTCGGTGACCCGGCCGGTGACGACGATGCGCTCGCCCAGCGGCGCGCCGTTGCTCACGGCGTTGCGGGTGAGATCGTGGTCGAGTTCACCGATGTCTTCGTGGCCATACACCGGCTGGGCGAGCTCGGACAGCGAGTGGGCGATGGGCAGCAGCGGTCGGGTGGGCGAGCGCAGCGCGGTGGAACGGTAGGGCGGGTGCAGCCACGGCGGCTGGCTCGACCAGTCGCGCGCGTCGATGCGGGGCAGGGTGGGCATCATGCGGAGGGTGGCGCAGGTGGCGTGGCAGATGAGTGTACGGCCATCGGGTCGCGCCAGTCGCGCAGCGCCCGGTCGATCATCGATCCGGCGTCGCCGAGCTGGGCTTGCGCGTCGAAAAGGCGCCCGCGTTCGGCCTCGGGCAGGGCGGCCGCCAGCCGGGCATCCAGCTGCGCTGCCTCGTCGATAGCCTGCGACAGCGGGCAGCCGCGCCTGAGCGCATCGGCGCACAGGCGCTCCATCAGGGACTTGGCGGCGGGCCGGCCCATCGCCTGGGCAAGCGCCATCGTGACGGCCTCGGCGTACGCGAAGCCGCCCGAGCGCTGGAGGTTCTCGGCCATGGCCTGCGGGGCCACCCGCAGGCCGGCCGCGGCCTCGCCGATGGCCTCGGTGGCGCTGCCCGCGCACTCGAAGAGCGCGCCCAGCGTCCACCAGTCGGATTGCCAGTTGCCCAGCCCGCGCTCGTGCTCGCCGGCCTGCGAAGCGAGCAGGGTGGCGGCAAGCCCGGGTGCGCGCAGCCCGGCCTGCACCGCCAGCATGGCCGACACCGGATTGCGCTTGTGCGGCATCGCCGAGGAGCCGCCGCGCCCCTCGCCCGCAGGCTCGAAGGCTTCGGCCACTTCCGGCTGCATCAGCAGGGCGAGATCGCGACCGATGCGCGCCATGGCGCCCGCGAGCAGCGCAAGCTCGGCGCCCAGCCGAGCGATGCGGTCGCGGCTGCCGTGCCAGCTGATGCCAGGGTCGGCCAGGCCGAGGCGGACCGCGAGCGCCGCGGCGATGGCATCGCCGCGGCCACCGAAGGCGCCGCGCACCCCGCTTGCGCCGCCCAGCTGCACCACCCGCGCCTGCGCCAGCGCCGCGGCGAGCGCGCCGCGCGCCCGCGCAAGCGGCGACAGCCAGCATGCGGCCTTCCAGCCGAAAGACACCGGCGTAGCCTGCTGCAGCAGGGTGCGGCCGGCCATCGCGGTGGCGCGATGCCCGCCGGCGAGAGCGGCCAGGGCATCGCCTGCCCGCGCAAGTTGCGCGAGCAGCGCCTCGCCAGCGGCCGATGCCGCCAGCACCAGCGCGGTGTCGAGGACATCCTGGCTGGTGGCGCCGTAGTGCACCCAGCGGGCGGCAGGCGGGTCATCGCATGCCACCCGCTCGGTGAGCGCCTGCACGAAGGGAATGGCCAGCGAGCCTGCGCGCCGGGCTGCGGCGGCGAGGCGCTGCGGCGCGAAGGCATCGTCGGCCTCGGTGACCGGCCGGGCCAGTGCGGCGCAGATATGCGCGATGCGACGTGCCGCCTCGGCTGGCACCAGGCCGACCTCGGCCTGCGCGAGCGCGAGCGCGGCTTCGAAGCGGCCCATCGCGTGGATGAGCGCGGCATCGGCGAAGTGCCGCGATACCGGTGCGCTGGCGAACTGGCTGGCCAGCGTGGCCGCGAAGACGGGTTCGGTCACGGCGACGGGCTCCTGCGGTTGCGGCAGCCCGATCCCCGGGCCGGGCAGCAAAGGACGTGGCGTTGGCGCAGATCCGAAAGATATCCCCAGATCGGGCCGAGCGCGGTAACCTCTCGGCCACACCCCGCAGAGGAGAGGAGATCACGATGCCGTTCCCGTTCCGGATCGCCATGGCCGCGGCTGCCCTCATGGCTGGCTCAGCCCAGGCCCAGACCATCACCCTGAAGGTGCACCACTTCCTGGGCCCGCAGTCGATCCAGCACACCACGATGCTCCAGACCTGGTGCAACAACATCGCGCGCGACTCGGCCAACCGCCTCAATTGCCAGATCTTCCCCGCGATGCAGCTCGGCGGCTCGCCGCCGCAGCTGTTCGACCAGGCCCGCGACGGCGTGGCCGACGTGGTCTGGACGGTTGCCGGCTACTCGGCCAACCGCTTCGTGCGCAGCCAGGTGTTCGAGCTGCCCTTCATGATGACCAACGCCGGCGCCACCAGCCGCGCCGCCTGGGACTGGGTCCAGAAGCACGCGCTCGACGAGTACAAGGACGTCAAGCTGCTGGCGGTGCACGTGCACGGCCCGGGCGTGCTGTTCACCCGCAACAAGCCGATCACCCGCCTCGAGGATCTGCGCGGCATGAAGATGCGCGGGCCCACGGCCACGATCACCAAGATGCTGGCCAACATGGGCGCCACGCCGGTGGGCATGCCGGTGCCGCAGGTCTCCGAGGCCCTGTCCAAGGGCGTGATCGACGGTGCCGTGATCCCTTACGAGGTCGCGCCCGGCCTGAAGGTCAACGAGCTCACGCGCTTTGCCTCCGAGACCCCCAAGGGCTCGCCCGCGCTCTACACCACCTTCTTCGTGGTGCCGATGAACAAGGCGCGCTACGACTCGCTGCCGCCCGACCTGAAGGCGGTCATCGACAAGAACTCCGGGCGCGAGCTGTCGGCGTTCCTGGGCAGCACCCAGGAGGGTAACGACGTGCCCGGCCGCAAGGCCTTCACCGAGACGGCTGGCTACACGATCACGCAGATCGCGCCGGCCGAGATCGAGCGCTGGAAGAAGGCCACCGACAACATCGACGACGAATGGGTCGCCGACATGAACAAGCGTGGCCTCAACGGCAAGGCCATGCTCGACGATGCCCGCGCCCTGATCCAGCAGTACAGCCGATAAGGGCAGCGCCGCGGCCCGCGCCCCGGGGCTTCCCGGTGCGCGGGGCCGACGGCAGACGCGGGAGGCGGCATTGGCCGAACTGCTGATCACCGAATCGAAGCAGCGCCACAGGGGTTACGGCCTCTTCCTCGACGGTGCCTGCAAGACCCTGGCAGTGCTCGCCGGGATCGTGCTCGCGCTGATGGCTTTCATGTCGCTGTGGAGCATCGGCGGCAGGGCGCTGTTCGGCAAGGCGCTGGTGGGCGATTACGAACTCGTGCAGTTCATGACGGCCGCGGCGGTGGCGATGTCGCTGCCCTACGCCAACTGGGTGGGCGCCCACGTGATCGTCGATTTCTTCACCGC
>Ga0315904_10012018_pt1 | contig 10975 bp, 10 predicted proteins | sample LakEriMetagenome_6_FD_203529 | JGI IMG/M metagenome (GOLD analysis project Ga0315904, IMG submission 203529) | Freshwater fungal communities from buoy surface, Lake Erie, Ohio, United States - Buoy 12 MA120 | ecosystem: Environmental > Aquatic > Freshwater > Lake | place: USA: Lake Erie, Ohio... | reverse complement strand
TAAGACATAAATATTACCTGGGCATTCGAATAATAAATATATTTATACAAGTTTGAAAATACCCTTATTCGCAGATAATCTTTTCCAATCCAATTTGTTGTAAGGATTCAATTTTTCATATTTTTTATAAGGGGATATAAATGCATATAGTTTTGGAAATTTTTAGAAATATATAATCTATCTATTTCTATGAGTTAGCCATGATAACCACGCTTTAAAAAATAATTTACCAGTTTTACTATAATATTCTGGGTGAAATTGCAACCCTAATATATCTTTCTTCTTATGGTATAATATATCTATCATATTTTTTCTTTTCATTACAGCATCTATATTCTTTCCTACTTTAGTAACTATATCATTATGATTATATCTATATTTTGTTTTTATAACATCAAAAGGATATCTTATTTTTAATATTCTATCATATTTTTTAATATACCCAGGATTTCTTGTTTTGACATTTGAGAACTTCCCAAATCTTATTGCAATATATTGCATTCCGTAGCAAATAGTAAGTATATGTATATTTTTAGCATATTTAAATATTATTTCTGGAACTTTTGGAGAACTTCTATCAACTATGCGATAATCTGATCCTGATACTATTATAGCATCCAATTTATCATCAATATTATTAAGCAAATTTTTTATACCTTCTTCGTCATACCAATACCTAAAACACAATCTTGCTCTTTTTATAGAATTTTTAAAACGCATTTTTCTTATATTATTCAAAGTACGATTACTATACATCAATATTATCAATATTTTAGGACATCTCTTCTTTTTCATTATATCAATTATAATATACACCACTACTATTTAATTTATTATATTTAAACCCTATATTTTCATTTATTTCATAAATATCTCATAAGATAACTTTTAAATATTACTATTGATATAAATATATTTATTCTGTATAACTTCCATCTAAGTTTAAATCTTTAATCATACTAATATCATTTTCATCTAAATTAAAATATTTATATAACTTATTGTTGTTCCATTCTTGATTTAATGGAACTAATGGTATCCATATAAAGGTTTTTGAATTACATAAATTATGCGTTTGTTTTCTTAATGAAAGTAATACATGAACTAATTTACATTTTAGATAACTATATAGACTTTCTGCTTCTTGTTTACTTCTAACTTTGAATGATATATATGACCTACTATGAATTTCTTTATCATTTAGTATATATATATCAGCAAACCCACTTGTTCCTTTAAATGCAGCAGCAGGTGTTATTATTTTCCAATAATCAAAATTCTTATTAATTTTTTCATTTGATATATATTTTTTTAAACCCTTATTTTTTGATACATAACATAACACATCGCCAACAGAAGTCAATTCCTTTTCTATTTTATTATTTAAGAAAGTTCCTTGAGAACAATATAATTCCGATAAATCATTATTTTTATATTCATGAATTTTTGTAAGTAAATTATAATATTTTGGTTCAACTAATATATCATATTTATTAATATCAATTAAAGAGTTATTAAATGTTGTACTTCCTTTAAATTCTTCATTTATCAAATAATATGAAACACCGCCTTTTATTTTAACATTTTTAAATATATCATCTTGTGAATAATGCGTTATAAATACAATATTACATGTTTTCATGTAATCTCTCAGCTCTACTAATAATTTGTCAGAAGATGAAAACCATTTTGATGGTGTAATAAACATTAACATTCGTGATATTTTATTAAATTTATATACCCAATCCTGATATACAGGTTTCATATGCGGATCATTAGAATTATCTGGATCTTCATTATAAGGCGGGTTACCAATAACAGCATCGAACATTTCAATATCCCATTTTTCTTTAATATCTAATTCTAATGTATTTCCTTCATTAGAATTTAAGTTATACTCATTATAAGGGTCTATCAATAATTTACAAATAAATATATTAGTAGGATTAATATCACTAAAATACAAACACTCTTCCACAATTGTTTTATATCTAAGTTTTTCATCATGAATAGTTTCTTTAAGACCATTCATAAATTTATCAATTATATCTATAATAAATCCACCTTTACCCGCACATGGTTCAAACACTTTATTTATAGAAGTCCATAATTCAACAGGTATTTTATCTAACATTTCTTGTCTTAACTTAAATGGCGTAGAAACTTCAGCGTTACTTTTTTTCTCAAGTTCTTGCGGAATTAAATACTTATCAATAACTTTAGACAACTCTTTCATATTATTTATATTTTTGCAAAATAACTCTTTAATTGTTCTAATTAATTGGTCTGTTTCTTTATCATTGGTCATATAATTAATAAATATTTTAATTAATACCTCTATTTGCTCATTTTTTATATTTTTACCCCACCATGTTCTTATTTGATCAATTAAAATTTGCTTTTTATTTATATCATTATTAATTAAAATATTCATATCTTTTAATGTTGTAGCATTTTTTTCATGAATAGTTAGTAAAGATATTAAGATACTAACAGGTTTTAATATATCAAATGGATTAATATGATTATCTTCTTCATTTATTTCTAATAAAACTTCCTTATCATTATTAACATCACAAACTTCTATTTTTTCAATACCCTTTTTTATTATATTTGGATTTAATTCTTTTTCAATTTTATCAATTAATTCTTTTTGTTTTTCAGATGATATTTTAATATTTTTAAATATTAAATTAAACACTTCATACGAACCTTTTGAAAATAATTCAATTTTTAAATTAAATTTTTGTAATGTATTTTCTAAAGCTCTGTTTAGACGAGATGAATATAGCTCATATACATTTTCACATAAAGTAGTTATATTTGAACCAACTTTTCCGAAAGAAGACATCCAATGATCACCATTTAAATTGATAAGTCTTTCTTGTAGAATGAATTTTGTAGCTTCTTTAGGATGAAGGTCTGGTTTTATCAATGATGCATAATTAATTACAGATGTTTCAATGGCTCTATTAATATTTAAATCTACCACAAAACCGCATTTTTTATTTTTTCCTTCTGTCATACAACGGAACATCATCTGATAAATCATATCAAAACCAGTACTGTTATTTAACAATAGTACAATATCACAATTATCGATTGATACTCCCAGACTACATTGTTTTCCACTTAATACTAATACACCCTTCTTTCCACTATTTCTTGCTTTAATACGAGCATCTTCTATACTCTGTTTTGGATTATTTGTAGTTTTACTATTAATACTAATTATTTCATAGTCTGGAATAATATTATTTCTTTCCAATAGTTCTATTGTTGAAATTGAAATATTATCGATATTACATTGAGGTAAGAATGTCATAATAATCATAGGTTCGGTGCGAAAATCTTTTTCTCCAATAAATCGCGAATCTATTAAAGGATCTTTGCATATTTTTTCAATTCTCTTCATAAATACAATATCATCAGGATAATCCTTATCTGGAATTCCAAATTTATTTTTCTTTCCAAAAATTCTATACCATAATTTTAAATTTTCTTCTTCATTTTGAAACTCATTTTTTATTATTATTTTATTTTTACCATCATCTTGTTTTTTATTCGATTGTTTAAGAAGGAAACAAGCATCTAGAGACCATCCATAGTGATTATCTCGAGTATCCTTTATTATTTCGGTTACAATATCCTTATTAATTTCATCTGTTAATAACCATAGTTCTGGGTATTTTGAATATTCTGTAATTATGATATCATGAGAATATTTTGAAATTATATTATTAATACATTCGCCGTGTTTTTCTACTAATCTAATAATACTATATTCGTTTTTAATATTTTTGCAAAGTTTTATATCTTCTAAATCCCATAAAATCCAACAATCTTTTGAAATATTATAATCATTTATAGGTTTTGAATATGTTGCTGTAATCTGAACAGTAAATGACATTTTTCCATAAAATTCTAATGTTTTTTTTGCTAATTCAGTAGTTCCTCCATTATGACTTTCATCAATAAATCTCATTTCAAAAGACATTTTTTTTAACCAAACAATACTTTTAATTTTTTCATCAATATGTCTTTGTTTATCATGACCTAATTCTATTTTAGTCTGTAAGAATTGTTTAGAGCAAACAATAATATTTTTTTTTGTTAAAACAGGTTCTTTATTTTTACCATTTAATATAATAATATTAAAATCCTTTAATTGAATACAATCAAATATCTTTATTTGTTGTTCTATCGTTTCCTTTGGGGCTGTTGTAATTACCAAATAATTACATTCATCTTTATTTTTGCTATCTTCTATAATACAACCTCCTATAATATAACTTTTTCCACTTCTTTGGATATGTCCCCATAAAATTTTTTTTTTTTCATTATTCTTCATTCTAAGAGTTTTCAATACACTAAGATGTTGATGCATTTTTAAACATAATGTTGATTTATTTGAATTAATAATATTATCTAATTGTATTTCTCCATAAAACATTTTAAATTGATGATATGCTTGATTCAAATCATTCCAATCAATAATAATTGTATCTTCTTTTTCTAACAATAATTTTAATTGTTCATTAGATTTTTCTATATTTTTTTTCATATTTTCAAAATCGTCCATATTTCTAACACATATACATAATGTTTTAGTGTATCCATCTTTTTCATATTGTTGGCAATTTGTTAATATTTTATCAATATCTAACTTTCCAACCTGAGTTTTATTTAAATTTTTTGAAGTCGTACACAATAAATGTTTTTCATTATCCTTATGAATACCTGTTAAATCTGAAGAATCGCCCTTATCTTTAATATTAATAAGTTCATTTTTTTCATTATAAAATATATCCTTAATTGTTGTAAATTTTTTTATAGTTTTTTTATTAAAATTGCCTTTACATATATAATATTGTTTTATTTTATCTATTAATCCAAGACCAGCAAATATTCTTAATATAGTTTCTTGCTTATCTTTACCTATCCACGGTTCTGATAACCAAACAAATATACTATCATCACTATGTAATTGAAGAAAATCATAAACATCTTTAAATGTTTTCATTTATATATAATTATATAATCTATATATAATCAATTTTTATATATTATAAAAAAATCATAAGTAATAAATGTAGTTTGATTATAATAATATATATTATATCTGCATAAGGATTATATAAAATATTATTCTTTTTTAGGAATATTTTATTATTATTTATTATGGATACTTGTGAAGAAACTAGTTTTTCAACTATGCTAACTGATGAATACTTAATACCTAATTTCGTATATCCTTTGAGTAAATACAATACATCTTATTTGAATAAAAATATGGAAAAAAATGATAAAGATGCTCTATTAGCATCTATTATATTTGATACCAGCGGAATTAAAATCCCATTTCAATATAAACTTACAGATGAACAATTTAAATCATATAACGATCATAAACATGATGTAATAGATACTATTGTTTGGTATATGTTTGATAATTACATTTGTAAATATTTAGTAGAAACATATGGAGTATTTAAGATAATTAAGAAAGTATATGCAGAATATGGTATAGAACATACTGAACGTATTTATAAAGATAACAATACAGATGAATTATACTGTTATTATACATATTACATTCTACTAGAATATTTTGATAATATAGTATATCTTTCTAATAATAAAGAGAATATTGCAACAGACAAAGATATGGACAATTTAGAAAAAATAATGAATGATATGACAAAAATTAAATTAGATTAATAACTATATATTATTTATTTAATTCAATAAAATCTTTAACAATAATAAATTTACCCTTATATTTTACATAATCTTTTCTTGAACCTGGTATTTTATATATACATCTTTCTTTCCCCAGCACGAAAAAAATATAGAGAGAAATAAAGATATATATAAACAAAGAAATTAAAAAAATAATATTAAATAGATAAATATTGTAGTAAATGTCAGGTTCCACGCCTGCTTATGGAGAAATATCTTTCAATGATTTACAATCTGTTTTTGGCGGAACTAATCCTATAGATTTTAATGAATATTATAAAAATGCTTCTACAGGTTATACAGCAGATGTAAGTGGTATCCCTAATATAGGAACGACGATATCATTAGATAATTTTTACAGAAAATCTAAAACAGCAGCAGCACCAGCAGTTGCTGTAACTTTCAATACTGCTAGTGTTTATAATGCTAGTCAAAGGGGTGTAGTTAATGGAATTACAGCACTTAAAAATTTAACGATTAAAGGATTTGATATTGCAGTAGTCGGCGCGTCGGTGGGCGAAACTATAAATGTTTCAATTTATTGGAAAAATGGTTCAGTTACTGACACGGATATTCTTACTAATAGTTCAGTATGGACATTAACCGGTTCTACAAATTTATCTGCTGTAGGATATTTACAAGAAATACCAATAACTACAACAATTATTGTTTCTGCAAATGCTAACATAACATTTTTAATTATAATAACAACACCATCACGTTATTTAAGTTATAGTAATGGAACACAATTAAATGGAACATTTGCATCAAACAGTGATATGACTGTTAAAAGTGGATATGGTATAAATAATTTTCCTAATCCAAGCATTACAGTTGAACCTAGAAATTTTAATGGAAATATTAGATATACTATTCCTTAAAAATTAAAAAATATTTAATAATAATTTGCAAAAAATAATTAATGATATAACAAATAGCTCGCGGGCCTCTCAATAGCCCTCTGTTTTGCCTTTTCTAAGACCGCGTTGGGGACGGTTTCCCCCAGCGGTTTCCCCTCCCCCATTGTTGGTGCGAAAAATGGTTATGATTAATTATATTATTATTTATTAAGTTATCTAAGTTGTTATAGTTATTATGTTTAATAATTGCGATTCCAGAACAAATGGCGAATATGTATTTTTTATGAATATTAGAGACAAGATAGATTGTATATTTGATGTAGGATGTCGCACGGACAGCGAGTTTGTCAATTTTACAGGAGAAGTTCATTACTTTGATCCAGTAAGCGAATTTATAGAAGAATTAAAGAAAAATAAGAATGTTAATAAGGCGGCGTATTTTAATAACTTTGGTCTGGGAGAAGAGAACAAACAGACCTATTATTATCCCAAGTATCAATCATTTTATGATAGAACGAATAGCTGTTATATTAGCGATGATACCAATAAGATTTTATTGGATATTAAAACAGGTAAGGATTATATAATCAATAATGACATAAAAAATATAGATTTCCTGAAAATAGATACTGAAGGATATGAATTGAATGTTATCAAAGGGTTTGGAGATTATATAGAAAATATAAAAGTCGTACAATTTGAATATGGGAGGACATTTTTAGATAATAAAACGAAAATGATAGATGTCATAAATTATTTAGAACAAAAGGGGTTTCACAAGTTTTCATATTTGACTGCCAACGGTACCGAAATTATCACCGATTTTTCAGATCATTATCAATATTGTAATATAGTGTGTGTAAATAAAAGTTGTATATTGCCCCTATTTTAGCATTCGCGTCATAGTATTATTTTATTACAAATATATATTACGTATTTTATGTAATAGTTTGGCAAACCAAGAGAATTTTTGTTAGAATCAATATAATCTAATACATTTTCTCGCAAACTTCTATTTATAATATCTATTGTCTTTTTTATCCATTTACAAAACAAACTTTATATTATACAAAGATTTTATTTTATTAAATTATAAAATAAAAAGAATAAATTATACAAGATTAATAGATAAACCAATAAAAAACTATTATTATGTCTTCTACTATTAAGGTATCTCTCTTAGATAGTTTATATAGAGCACGAAAAAATATAGAGAGAAATAAAGATATATATATGGATTCTGAACATGAATTATTGTGCGAATACTATAAAAAATATCAAGAACAATCTAAAAAATTTCAAAATGATAAAATTAAGACAACATTTAATACTTTTAAAATAGAAAAACATATATTGTCAGAAAGTCACAATAAAGAAGATGAAATTATATTAAGGGATTATAAAATAGATTTTGAAGTATTTTGCAATAAATATAATAAAAAATTTATAAATGAATTGTATGTTTTAACTAATCCAAAAGATTATGAAGAATGGATTGAAGAACAAAATATGTTTATTAAAAGTTTAACGCCAACTGAGATATATACTCTAAGATGTCATACACACGACGGAGATATAATAATAAATTATTTTATTAGAAATAATTTACAAATAGATAAGGATATAGATGTTATAGGAAACGAAATTGAAAGAAAATCTACATTAATAGTAGAAAAAAGACAGTTTAAATCTAATAGAGATTACATCCTTTTCTATTATCAAATTAAAGAGTATTTATATGAAAAATACAAAAAAATATCTGAACTAACAAGAATAGAACTTGAAGAATATATAATAGAAAATTATAAAGATTTTGAATGGGACAAAATCTTATTATTGTATATTCGTGATATAAATAATATATTTAAAAAATGCCCAGTAGTTAAAAAATCGCTTGTAATTTATAGAGGTTCTACGAATGACTACTATTTACAAAATTCTAGAAAAGGAGTTCATATCACAAATACATTAAGTAGTCATACATTAAATCCTAAAGTTGCCGTTGGATATTCAGGAATTAATTGTTGTATAATGAGAGTAAAATTATCTAAGGGTTCTAAGGCAATATTAATAGATAATATAAGTGGGTACGAAGAGGAAGAAATATTGTTACCATTTAATACAAAGTATTACATTGATTATGCAAGACATTCAATAAATTATTATAAAAATAATATAATATGCCCTGACGAAACCATTTCAAAAAAAATAATAGTAACAGATTTAACTATTATTCCACCTAGACCGCTAAGGCAATCTATACATAAAAATAAGTCTGTTCTTGAAATTTCTACAAATCAATCTATTATCTCTAAATCATCGCCTAAATCATTGCCTAAATTATCTTCTAGTCCTAAATCATCGCCTAAATCTTTATCTAAATCTATATATAATTTTACCTTATCAAAATTATGGAGTAAATCAAGAAAATAATAATAAAATTGTAACAAGTTTTATAATATTTATAAATATTAGAAAAGATGAAAAATAATAATTTTGAATATTATATTACAGTTTTTATAATATGGATAATACTTATTTTAGGTATATTCTATTTATACACAAATATATCTTCAACATTATATTGGAATACTGAAGTTAAAAATATATACGAACAATTTAATACTTTGCAAAATCATTGGACTCCTACTACAGGCGCGCTTGATAGAAGCAAGGATTTATATTTTGAATGCACACATACACAAGCAACAAATGGAAAAGGATATACTTTTGGATGCAAATGGGGTAAAGAAAACCAATATTAGTATAATAATTTATCTGTAATATAAATTTATATTATTTATAAATATTAGAAAGATGAAAAATAATAATTTTGAATATTACATTACATTAATTATAATTTGGGTATTGCTATTTTTAGGCATATTTTATTTATATACAAATATATCTTCCAATTTATATTGGAATACACAAGTAAAAAATATATATGAAGGTTTCAACAATTTACAAAATCATTGGACGCCTACTACAGAACCTCTAGATAGAAGTAAAGATTTATATTTTGAATGTACACAAACACCTGCTTCAAACGGATATGGATATACTTTTGGGTGCAAATGGGGTACAGTTAACAGATAGAAATATAATTTGCTTATGCAAATAATTTTAGAAATTTACTACGTTCTTCACACGTTAAAGCACCGATTAAAATATTAATGCGAGAATTTACTTGCAAACTATCAGTAGAATTCATTAAACAGTCAATGGTTTTTTTCTTATTTTTTTCTAATTTTTTTTTAATAGATAGAATTCTCTCCATTTTTTTTATATTTTTTTCAGTTATAAAATCCATTGTAGCTATATCATCATTAAAGAATCTAATTAAATCATTTTCAATTTGATAATATATATAGAACATACCATCAATATCATAATCAAACCCTTTTTTCAAATATGTATTAATAACGTCTTCCTTAAAAGTTTTAAAATTAACTATATCTACATCTAATTCTTTGCTAATTGGATATCTTATTTTAGATAAGATAAGATTTTGCAAGTCTTCGTTTAAATTATCATAATATTTAAAATATTTTGATAGATCCATTATATCAACTATTATTGTTATATTATAATTAAAGTAGATATCAATATATCATATCAATTTTTTATATATTGACCATACATTTTTAAATGAGCTGCGACATCTATATCTTTAATATCTTGTAATGCCATTTTCTTATTTTTATATTTTAATAATTTTTTAGCTAATTTGTAAACAGGTTCATCCTTACTATATTTTTTTGAATTTATTATATTTAATACAGAATAATCAATTGTTTTTTTTGTAATAGAATAACATTTATTTAATTGACACTTAATAAGTTCGTCTCGTATATCAGATTTTAATATATTAAGTTTAACTTTGCTAAATTGTTCTAAGAATTTATCAGCACTCATCTTATTATTTTTATAATCTTCTCTTAACTTATTTATAGTTTTCATATCAGCGCTATTTTCTACTTTTTTTCTTTCAATTTTACATTTCTCTTTAACACATTTTTCTAAATCAACAAGTAAATTCAACAATTTAAATATAGGACTTTCCTCTTTTTCTTTTATTAATACCATCCAAATTATTCTATTCTATATAATATATATATTATATTTTTATAAACTTAAAAAAATATCATTATATAGAGTATGATAACTAATAAAACAAATAAAACAAATAAAACAAAAAGTTGTTTAGGTGAAAATATATGTTTCGAAGATAGTTTTGCAATAGACATTCTTTTTAAATCAATAAGATATATTATAATATTTATACCATTGATAATCGGTATGACTATAGGCGCTGTTTATGGAAAAAAATGGAATGAAGACAAATATAAAAATTTGAAGAAACCTGAATA
>Ga0315904_10012017_pt1 | contig 10976 bp, 7 predicted proteins | sample LakEriMetagenome_6_FD_203529 | JGI IMG/M metagenome (GOLD analysis project Ga0315904, IMG submission 203529) | Freshwater fungal communities from buoy surface, Lake Erie, Ohio, United States - Buoy 12 MA120 | ecosystem: Environmental > Aquatic > Freshwater > Lake | place: USA: Lake Erie, Ohio... | reverse complement strand
AACATCCGTTCCGACCGCAGGACATTGCCGGGGACAGCCGTTGCCCCACGGGACATCGAGACTATCACCGATTTCCCAAGTCCCCTGCAAGCGCGCTCGCTGAACCGGTCTTCCCCAGCGCTCCACCGTGGGTGACCGACCCAGGCCCTGTTCGTCGATTCGCCATTCGCGACAAAAGGGACCGTTGACAGGGCCTGCCAAGCTCACTCACCGTCACAGCTGAGCTCATTTCTCGCCAGGGAAATTGCCGGGTGGACCGGATGGGGATTCGGACGGTCGCTTCTCGAGCATCTCCAGGGAGCGCATCAGGCTTTCCCTCGCCATCTCGGGAAGAGCTCCCGACTCGGTGATCCGTTTCAAAGCGGGCAACAAACTGCGTTCCTGCCAGGCCAGGCAGTCAGCGGCCACCATGTCGGCCAGTTCGGGTCGTTGCTCAAGCAACAGCTCATAGAGATCAAGCACACGTGTCCTGGAGATTCGCTCCCCGACAGTCCCCTGCACACTCAGGGCCAGCAGGGCCGCCCGGCGTTCCACGTCGCGCCGGTTCATTGCAAGGATCTCTCCCGCAAGAAACGCGGGAAGCCCCGACTCGCCCTGCTGCTCCAGTCGAGCCACCAGCAGCGCGGCGCGGGTGCCCGATTCGCGCTGGCGATCCGATTCGGCAGTTCGCTCTGCGAGCCATCGGTCGGCCGTGGGACCACCAACAAGCCCCAGCAGCAGCGCTGTCAGGGACTCGCGCTCGGGATGACGATCGGGTGCGAGAGTCCGCAACAGGTCGGCAGCTTTCAGCTCGGTGCGACACTCGCGCATCGCCGCGTACGGGGTTCTCGAAAGTTCCCGAACCGAGGTCTCGACAACCAGTGGATCAGAATCCTCCAATGAGTCGAGGAAGAATCGGGTGCGGTTGATCCAGTTGGCCAGTGCCAGGTCGGCAGTCCGTTCCATCCGGCCCACCACCTGCAACCAGCAGGAGTGCCCTTCCGTCAACGTCCCCAGAAACCTCCAGCGCCGCGACAGGGAATCCCGTCCCAAGATGACCTCGGCCCGTTCGTCAATACGGCCCTGGGGAAGTTCTCCGACGGGAAGCAAAATCTCGGTTCCCTCGGAAAGCTCGCCCTTGAAGCACGCCCTGACTACAAACCGACGCCGTTCGACCGTGGCCATCGCCTGCACTGCCAAATCACTGTTGACCACCTGTTGGACCAAGGTCAGCGGTGCACCGGCGGGTCCCACGCAGGCCGGGCAGGCATCAACCGGGGACACCCCGAAGAGGCCACCCGCCAGCAATCCCAGGATGTGACCCAGCAGCCGTGTGAATCGACGGGGCTGTCGCCTCATGGGGCTGTTTTCCGGAAGACCGTTTTCCCTTCCTTGATCGTTTCGAGGACAGGAATGGTGGCAATCGTGGAAGGATCGACCTTCAGGGGATTCTTTTCGAGGATGACCAGGTCAGCCAGTTTGCCGGGCTCCAGGGTTCCCTTCGATCCCTCTTCTTTGATCAGGTAGGCCGCCATCGACGTCACCGCCTGCAGGGCGTGGTAAGGGGAGACCCGCTCATCCGGACCAACGATGCGACCACTGGCGGCCTGCCGGGTCACCGCCAACTCGACCAGCGGCAGGATCGCCGGTGACGGAGAGACGGGCGCGTCATGCGAATAGGTGAACTTCATCCCATTCTCCAACAGTGTCTTCGACGCCAGGGCATGCGCGGCCCGGTCCGGACCCCACAGGTGGACCACCGCGTCACCTCCCGACTTGATCGACGAGGTCAGAAAGCTGGGAATCGCCCCGTATGTCTTCATCTTCTGAATCTGGTCAGGACGCAGGTAGGTCCCGTGAATGAAAACCGGTCGATGGTCACGCATCCCATATTTCTTGACCGCTTTTTCGATCGCAGCCAACGCCTGATCGGCGGCGGCGTCGCCATTCATGTGCATGTTCAATTGCAGGTTCGAGGTCCAGAAGCGGTCGAACGCCTCATCGAGCACCTCGTTCGGGATCTGCTGGAAACCCCGGTAGTCTCCAGACTTCCCCGCAGGGAGGTTGGTATAGGGCTCGGTGAACCACGCCGTGTCGAGACTGCCATCCAGCCAGAACTTGATCCCACCCAGCCGCACCCGATTGATGTACCGCTTGTCGAGATCGGGACGGGTGGCCAACAGCTTCCTGGAGGTCCCGCCCGGGTTCTTGTTGAAATCGGCCGACACCGAGTAGGCGGCGTTGATGGCATCGTCGGTGACCGAATCCTTGGCCGCCAGGTACAGATCGATGGTCAGCAGATTCTTGTCGACCGCGTTCTTGACGATGTCGATGTCGTCATTTCCGAGCCCCAAGCCTGCTTCCATGGCAGTGGTCTGACCATAGCTGGCCCAGACCTCGGCCGCTCCGGTGACCACCCGGTCGGCCAACTCGCCGGAGAACGGCGGCCGCTGGCTGCGGACGGCATTCAGCGCAGTTTCTTCCATCGGACCGGCCAGTTCCTGACTCCCCGGCTTGCGGGTGAACGAACCCCCCTCGGGATTGGGCGTCTCAGCAGTGATACCCGCCGCCTTGAACACTGCCGAATTTCCAGCCCCGAGGTGCCCCGAACTGTCGACCACCATCACCGGACGATCGGTCGAAACCTGGTTCAGTTCCTCGATGCTGGGGTGACGCTTCTCGGCCAGATCGCGGGCCAGGTAGCCAAACCCAACCACCCATGCCCCGGGAGGCATCTTCTTCACCTGCTCACGCATTCGGGTGATGAGCTCGGCAATCGATTTGGCACCCCGCAGGTCGCCATCGATCAGATTTTTGCCGAAGTAAATCATGTGACCGTGAGTATCGATGAACCCGGGCAGCAGCGTCTTGCCCGCCAGGTCAACGACGCGTGGTTTTGCTCCGGCATGCTTCTTCCCCTCAGCGGTCGTTCCGGCGTGCAGGATCTTCCCGCGTTGGATCACGAGCTCTTCGACAAACTCGGGCTGATCCCCCCGCATTGTGAGAATGTCTCCCCCCCGAAATACGGTGGGGATCTCCTGCGCCGACAGGGTCGATCCCGCCAGGCAAAGCAGCACTGCGGCCACGACGGCAGTCACATCGAATCGTTTCATGGGCTTGAAATGAACTGGGAACGAAGAAGATGCATGACGAATGAGCCGACCGGCGTCCTCACCCTCTGCTGTCTGCTCCGCCTTCAGCACCGGGCTGTGCGAAATGCATGGCAGGGAGACTGGCAGTGCCGCGCCCCGACTGTTGTTCCATTCCGGGAACCAGTTCACCCGGGCCGGACTCAAGTTCTCCGGCCACCCCATTCCCCGGTTGGAACGGAACCAGGCTCTGGGAGGGCGCCACCCTCCCGATCCTGTCCCGTTCCCGGTTTTCCCCGGCTATGGACTGCCGGGGAATGTGTGCAATTATCGATTCCGCGGGGGCGTTCGCAACCCCACCTCGGCCATGAGCCGGTCCGTCTCGCGGTAGGCCTCCGCCACCCAGGCCTCGATCTGGTCGGGCTCGGGGGAGTATTCCAGCTCGATCGAAACGGCCCCGTCGATTCCAAGGTCCTTGATTTCCCGCAGATAGGGAAGGAAATCGACAACTCCCCGACCGGGGGGCAGGTCGCCGTGCCGTTTCCCGTCGCAGTCCGAAATATGCACGTGGATCGCCCGCCCCTGGAGGCGGCGGAGTTCCTGCGGAGCCACATTCGAGAGGCAGAGGTGTGAGATATCGATGTTCGCCTGCACTGCCGGGTGATTCACATCGTCCAGGAACCGCACCATCGTTTCGACATCGTTCACCAGCGACAGGGGAAACGGTTCCAGCTCAAGGGCGATCTGCACCTGGAGACTCGCGGCGTAATCGGCCAGGATCCGGCAGTTGCGGACCGCCGTCTGCCACTGCTCGGCGGGGGGAATCACCTCCCGATTCCAGATGTACTCCCCCAGCACCAGCAGCACATTCCGGGCTTCGTATTCGTACGCCAGATCGAGGTACGCCTTGACCCGGTCGATGCTGAACCGCTGGACGCTGGGATTGAAATCAACCAATCCGACAGCCACGCACGCCAGCGATACGATCGGCAATCCCTGCCGGTCACACTCGCGTTTGATCAGTCTCCGTTCCCGGACGTCGATGTCGAATGGGTCCGCGAAGATGTCGATCGAGTCAAATCCAAGTTCGCGTGTCCTGGCAATCCCCCAGGCGGTTTCACGCCCCGCCTGCGCCCACGCCGAATTGATCAATCCCAGTTGCATGCCATTTCAGGTTCTGAAAAGTGGAAATCTCGCTGTCACCCGCGGGCCCGGCCCCCTGGGGCCGGTCACACCCGCACATTCTCGTTCCGGGCCCGGGGAGTAAACCGGATCGCCACATCATCGATCACGAGCCACGCCCGTGATCCCGGGGGAATCTCCAATGTGCCTGGCGAGGTCTTTTCGAGGAAGATCGCCAGCCCCACCCCCATCTCGATCTCGTTGGCACTTTCATCCTGGCTGCGCAAGCGGGCCGCCAGTCGCACCTCACGAAAGACATCCAGTTCGTCATCAAACTCGAGGTCAATCGGTAGCCGGGCAAACTCCCGCATTCCCTGCCGCAGGTCCTTGGTCAATTCCTTGTAGCCAAACAGCACCGCCTGGGCACTGAAATGCATTGCCAGCAGCTCACGGAAGTGCGGCTCAACTCCCCCCGCTGCCGCCTGCAGGCTGATCTCGTACAGCCCCTGCCGGGGATTCCGAACCTCCTGGGTCAGTACCAGTCGAGTTCCCTGTGGAATCCGTCCCATGGTCCCCGCCGGATCAAACCCAAACCCCAAGGCGGCGCATCCCCGTCCCGACCTGATGCCTCGGGTTCCGGTCAGTCGCATCACGGACAGATCCATACCACCCGGTTCGTCACCCCGGCGCGGGCCCGCTCTCCAACCGCGCTCGCGGCCTGCCGGACCCAGGGGCAAAAAGACGACGTCGTCCTCAAAGCCGGGGTTGAACAGCGGTTCCTGGGTGAAGGGGGGTACCAGTGCCAGGTTGCCTGTGGCAGGGACCCGCTCGGGGGTGACGGGGGCTGATCCCAGCAGGGCGGCAATTGGAGTTCCCAACGTGGCGGCATGGGGGCGATGGACCGCGTCATGGAAGGTCGCCTCATGCCCAACCCCCAGGAGGTGCAAGATCGTGGCGGTCAGATCCTGAGGTTCGATCCTCCCGTCCCGCGGGTAACCGCCCTGCCGGTCGCTGGATCCAAAGACCTGCCCCCCGGAAATCCCCGCTCCCGCGAGGGCGAAACTGAAGACATGCCCCCAGTGATCGCGTCCCCCCTGGCCGTTGATCTTGGGGGTCCTTCCAAATTCTCCAATGGCCAAAACGAGCGTTTCGGAAAGCAGTCCCCGTTCTTCCAGGTCGTCCAACAGCGTTGAGAAGGTGACATCGAACAGGGGGCAGAGCACATCCTGCAGCCGGTCCGCATTTTGCGCGTGGGTGTCCCACATGGGATTGTTGACTGCCTCGTCACCCGGTTCCCGACACCAGTTGACATGCACCAGCCGGGCCCCCGCCTCAATCAGGCGTCGCCCCAACAGCAGTGATTGCCCCCATTGTGTGGGGCCGTAGGCATGGCGTACCGCTTCGGGCTCACGCTCCAGGTCAAACGCCTGCCGGGCCCGCCCCGAGGACAGGACATCAAACGCCTGCTGGGTCTGGCGGTCGAAATCCCGCGCCCTGACCCCCCGGTCGAGGAGCTCAAAGTGGGTCTCCACCTGTGACAGCAGGCTTTGCCGGGCTGAAAGACGCAGGGGGGGAACTTCCCGTGGAGCGGTCAGCCCCTGCACTTGGAATCCCTTCGTCGAGGGATCACACACCAATCGCTCGGGCTCCCACTGGTGCCCCAGGAATCCCGCCGTCTGGCCCGCGGGGGTGACGTTGTCATTGAGTCGCATCCAGTCGGGAAGCCAGACGGCACTGTAGGCGGGCAGTTCCACACTCGGCTTGAGCTGCTTGATGACCGAGCCCAGCCAGGGCCAGTCGGTCGGGCTGATCTCCCGCGATTGTCGACCCCGATAGGGGTAGCCGGTCAAGACCCAATACGCGCTCGCATCGTGCAGGTCATTGTGCGTGCACAGGGAACGGACAATCGCCATCTTGTCCGCCCGCGTGGCAATTCGGGGCAACAGTTCCCCAATCTGGATCCCGGGAATATTCGTCTGGATCGGGCCGAACGCCCCGCGGATCTCCGCCGGAGCGTCGGGCTTGGGATCCCAGGTCTCATGCTGCGGCGGCCCCCCCTGGAGCCACACGACCAGCACATTCTTCGCCCGACCGAACATCGCGGGGCGTTCCACAGTGGGTTGTGCCGAAGCCTGCCCCCCCAGGAGTTGCGGCAGGTTGATCCCCCCCAGACCCAGTCCGCCGACGCGCAGCCATTCCCGACGGCTCACTCCCTGGCAGTTCCGTACCGGATCCGAGAAGAGGGAAAACATCGTGAACACTCACGGCTCGGGACTGCACTGAGATCTGCCGCGACGCACTGGCCGATCACTTCGGGATGCTATGCCATCCCTTGAGACCGGGCAACCGGACAACGCCGGGAGGGAGCGCTGCCGAATTGCCCGGGACACCACAACTGGGCACAATCTGCGGTCTGTTCCTGACACACTGGCACGGCCCCCCCATGACCCCCACTTCGCCCCTCATCATCCCCCCCCAACCGTGGTTGCTGCATGGCTGGGTCGAACACTCACGGATCCTGCTCGATTCGTATCGGCACTGGGTTGGCCATGAATTGCTCCCCCGGAACCGAAGTGCCGAAGAACAGGCTGAGGCACTTTTCGAAGCCCCGTTTGTTGTGGTCTCGCACGGTACTCAGCCCGATCCGATCCTGAACTACGGCAATCGCACCGCGCTCCAACTCTGGCACATCACGATGGATCAGTTGCGGCAGACCCCCTCGCGACTCACTGCGGAGCCATTGCACCGAGATGAACGGGCCAGGTTGCTGGACCGGACGACACGTCAGGGGTTCGTCGACGACTACCAGGGAATCCGCATTGCCACGACAGGTCAGCGTTTTCTGATCCGCCAGGCTACGGTTTGGAACCTGCAGGATGCCGGGGGACTGCCCGTGGGCCAGGCGGCGACATTCTCCCACTGGGAACTGCTGCAGTCGGCCCGGACAAACGGCAACCCCGACCTCACGCCTGACTCAGATCGTGACTGCCGCTGATCGTGACTGCCTTATACCGTGACTCCCAGGGTTCGTCGCACCCCGGAAAACGGGTCATCTCCGACCCGAACTCGACTGAATGCCCTCGAACGGAAATGGACCGGTTGGATCAAGCGTCGGGGATCGCGCTCAGAGCAGTTCGGGGAGAGCCTTGTACTTGTTCTGATCGATCAGGAACTGAGGCCGACCCTGGAGATCACGCAGTGTCATGTGATCGACGTTGATCCCAAGGTTGTGGTAGAGCGTGGCGAACACTTCCTGAAAGTGGACCGGCCGATCGGTGGCGAATTCGCCCAGACGATTGGTCGCTCCAATCACCTGACCTGCCTTGATTCCGCCTCCGGCCAGCAGCGCACATGACACCTGCGGCCAGTGGTCGCGACCAGCATCCTTGTTGACCTTCGGGGTTCTCCCGAACTCACCCCAGCAGACCACGCTGATGTCGTCCAGCATCCCGCGCTCTTCGAGATCCTGCACAAGGGCGACCAAACCCTGATCGAGCAGGGGCATGTCTTCGCGCCCCTGTTGGAAATTGGCTCCGTGCCAGTCCCACCGACTGAAGGCGAGCGTCACACAGCGGGCTCCAGCCGAGATCAGCCGTCGGGCCACCAGGAAATTATCGATCAGCCGCGGCCCACCATCATCCCGCAATTGGTTGACTCCCCGACCGTACCGATCGCGCAGTTTCTGGTCTTCCAGGTCGAGGTTCAATGCTTCAGCCAGCTTGCTCGAGGTCAAGACCCCGAAGGCCTGCTGGGTGAAAGCGTCAGTTCCGGCAAGTTGTCCCGACGAATCGCAGTCCTTGCGGAACCGGTCGAGGGCCGTCAGCACCGCCCGACGGTCTCCCAGCCGATCGAGAGTGATCCCGTTCAGGACCAGATCGTCCTTCCCCTCGGCATTGGGGGTGAACGGAGCATGGGCGATCCCCAGGAAACCCGGAACCCCATTGTCGGCCCAGGGCATGTGTCCCATGCGGGGTGACAACCCCACAAACGGAGGCATGGCAGGATCAACCGGTCCATAGACCTTCGACAGCACCGAACCAATCGAGGGAAAGCCCCCCCCGGGTTGGCGATCGCGCTTGTTCCAACCCGTCAGGCACTGGTAGGCGTAGTGGTCGCCCCCCGCCCCCACCATGGATCGAATTGGAACGAATTTCTGCATGTTCGCGGCAATCTGCGGAAACATCTCGCAGATCTCGATCCCGGGAACACTGGTCGGAATGGCGGAGAATTCTCCCCGGATTTCCGACGGGGCATCCATCTTCACGTCCCACATGTCCTGGTGGGGAGGACCACCAGGGAGGAAGATCATGATGACCCCTTTGTGACCCCCCTGCTTGCCGGTTGCCTGCTCGGCCTTCAGGACGTCTGGAAGGGCCATGCCTCCCATCGCCAGGCCACCGATCTTCAGGAATGAACGCCGGGAGACCCCATCGCAGAACCGGGATGAGGAGCCAGACGACCGGGGACCAAGTATGGTGAGCATGGCGGGACCCGTCGGTGGAGGGGTGAGTTGGGGGGGGGGAGAGAGCGATCGACACTCCTTGATCTATCGTACCCGGACCAGGGGGTCTGTCAATTCCGATCCCTGCCGAATCGTACAATCCGTACAGGTCTTGCCATCGGGCCGAGACTCTAATCTCCCCTTCGAACGAATCCCCTGAATGGCCACGCGTCCACCCTTTGCCAGAGATCTTTGCCAGAGACAGCACGTGTTCTGTCGGACCCAGGGATGTCAAACTCACCGGGGATGAATACCGGCACACAATTGCGGAGTCGATCGGGAACCGAGACACTACAGTCCGCGTCGCGGCAGCAACCCTTTTGCCTATTTCTTTCAGGATCGACTTTTGGCCACCTCACCGGAACCCATCCCGGCTTCTGTGGATCAGGACCGCGAGTTGCTGCATCGGCTGGGATACGCCCAGGAACTCAAGCGGCGGATGAGCGGGTTTTCGAACTACGCCATCTCTTTGTCGATCATCTGTATCCTGGCGGGCGGGATCACTTCCTTTCCTGTTGGCCTGGGGAGTGTTGGCGGGGCCAGCGTGGGACTCGGTTGGCCCCTCATGAGTCTGGTCGCGCTTGCATTTGCCGCCACGATGGCTCAACTGGCCTCGGCCTTTCCGACGGCGGGAGGGCTGTATCACTGGAGCTCGATGCTGGGAGGACGGGGCTGGGGCTGGGCCACCGCCTGGTTCAACCTCATCGGGCTGATCACCGTGATTGCCGCGATCAATGTTGCCACCGTGCAATTCACACTCGCCGCGTTTGCCCCCCTGCTGGGGCTTGATGACGCCTGGGTGGGGGAGTTGCTGGGTGTGCTGATGGGGGATGCCCCGGTCCGGGCGTGGCTGCTCGGATCGACCGGAGGTGGTGCTTTACTGGCAACCCAACTGCTGGCTGTGACCCTGATCTCCGCCTCGCACGCCCTGTTCAATCACCGCGGAATCGAACTGACCACGCGGCTCACCGACTTCAGCGGCTACCTCATTCTGGTCGTTTCGGTCCTGCTGACTGCAGCCTTGCTCTGGTGGGCCCCCGGGTTTGATGTGCAGCGGCTTGTGACCTTGACGAATGTGACGGGTCAACCCGAAGCAGCACCTGTCTGGCCCCGCACCGAGAGCCTGGGCTGGGCATTTGCCCTGGGACTGTTGCTGCCGGCCTACACCATCACCGGATTTGATGCCTCGGCCCATTCGTCGGAAGAGACGGTGGGGGCAGCTCGGGCGGTCCCGCAGGGAATCATCCGATCGGTGCTGGTCTCCGGGCTGATGGGCTGGATCATGCTGGTGGCGGTGGTGCTGGCGATTCCCGACATGGACGCCGCAGTGCAACAAGGGTCGAACGTCTTTTTCTGGACCCTCGAACAGACGTTGCCGGTGTGGCTGCGGTTCAGCTTGTTGGCGGCGATCTGCCTGGCGCAGTACCTGTGCGGTCTGGCAGCACTGACCAGCACCTCGCGGATGGTCTACGCGTTTGCCCGCGACGGGGGACTGCCACGGTCCGACTGGCTCCGTCAGGTGTCGCACCGGTTCCGAACGCCGGCCGTGGCAGTGTGGGTCGCCGCGGCCATTTCTGTGGCCATCACGGCATTGGTGCCGTATTTGGCCATCACTGCCGTGGCGGTGATTTTCGTGTATGTGTCGTACCTGATGCCAACGCTGGTCGCCTTGGGGGCCCATGGCCGGACCTGGACCGAGATGGGGCCCTGGTCGGTTGGCGCCCTGTATCGACCACTGGGAGTGCTGTGTGTTCTTTCGGGGGTGGCCTTGATTGTGATTGGGGTACAGCCACCGAACGATATTGCCCAATTGGTAATCCCGTCGACAGTTCTGCTGCTGACGGGGTATTGGTGGGTTTGGAAGCGGAAGCACTTTCGGGGTCCGCCGACTGGAGGCATTTCCGCTCAGCGGCAGGCAGAGATTGCAGCCGAAGAACGGGCACTCGATCTGTAGGGGAGGGGACCTCTCGGAATTCCTCCGCGGCTGACGATCGGCTGCGTCCCCTGACAAAGCCGGACCAGAGTGGCGGGCGGGCGAGGACGAGCAGACGTCAGCCGCCCGAAAGAAGAGACTGTTTCCGCACACCAATTCCTCGGGGGAGTTGTGATGCCGGAGGGTGTAATCCCAATGGGCGACGAACCCAGCCTGCGGAAATGGGACTCCCGGAACAGGAGGCTGCCGCAGATCAGAAGGGCGTGCTGGGAAGGGACGTCAAAAAACCCGACCCGAGCAGACGCTCGGGTCGGGTGATGTATGCATTGGTTGGAGAGCGAGAAACAGGCGA
>Ga0315904_10012015_pt1 | contig 10976 bp, 8 predicted proteins | sample LakEriMetagenome_6_FD_203529 | JGI IMG/M metagenome (GOLD analysis project Ga0315904, IMG submission 203529) | Freshwater fungal communities from buoy surface, Lake Erie, Ohio, United States - Buoy 12 MA120 | ecosystem: Environmental > Aquatic > Freshwater > Lake | place: USA: Lake Erie, Ohio... | reverse complement strand
CACTCGGCCATCCATGGCCCGCCGAGGCTTCGTCGATCGGAGTGAACGCCAAGGGTTCACTCGATCGACTCCCACCGCTTCCTGCGGCGAGTCATCTCCCGGTCCACTCGGCCATCCATGGCCCGCCGAGGCTTCGTCGATCGGAGTGAACGCCAAGGGTTCACTCGATCGACTCCCACCGCTTCCTGCGGCGAGTCATCTCCCGGTCCACTCGGCCATCCATGGCCCGCCTCCTCTGTATCGGCAGTGCCTGACCGTCGTGCCGACCCTATAACCCGGTCTCTGACCGTCGCGCCCTCCTGCCTGGAAGCCCGAATCGTCAGATGAGGGAATACGCGTCGCTTCACTCGACGCCATCCGCGTTCCGCTCGGCTCACGCCGGCCGCCAGCCGCCGTTGACGTTGATCACCTGGCCCGTCACGAACGCCGCCTGCGGCGAGAGCAGCCACGCCACCGCCGCCGCGATGTCCTCCGGCTCGCCCCAGCGGCCGAGCATGCTCTCCCGCACCGCCCGCCGCTGCCATGCCTCGCTCGCCCCCACGCCCCAGGCCGTGCGGATCCAGCCCGGCGCCACGCAGTTCACCCGCACCCGCGGCGCCAGTGACTTCGCCGCGCTTCGCGAAAACGCCATGACAGCCCCCTTCGCCGCCGCGAACAGCTCGCCGCTGTCCCCCTCCATGCCCGTCGCCGCCTGGTCCCAGCCGATCGTCACGATCGCCCCACCGTCGCGGTCTGCCATCCACCGGCCCAAGGCGCGGGCGAGCAACATCGTGCTCCGCACGTCTACCTGGAGGAGCTCGTCGAGCTTCCGCTCGTAGGGCCACTTCGCCGGCTCGCCCGTGAGCACGTCGGCCCCGGCCACGAGGGCCACGGCGTCGAGCCGCGGCAGCGTCTGCATCACCTCCGCCGCCAGACGCTCCGCGCCCTCGCAGACCGCAAGATCGGCCAGGAACGTCCCCGCATGTTTCCCTTCGGCCGCGAGCAGGCGGGCGACCTCCGCGGCTCCCGCGGCCGATCGGCCGTGCACGGCCACGCCCCATCCCGCCCGCGCCAGCTCAAGGGCCACGGCCCGGCCGATGCCGCGGCTCGACCCGGTCACCAGCACCGTCCGCTCTTGCCCTGCGCTTGTCATGTCGGCGTCGTCCTCGCCGACCATGGTATCCGGCCTCAAGCCGAACACGAACGACACCCGCCACGTGCCCCCAGGTCCGCCGGCGGTACGGCGACCAGCTCGAGGAACCGACACTCTCGAGGGCTAGCCCGGTCAGTGGTTCTCCTCGATTTCGATCACCTTCGTCTTGCCGTTGGTCCGAATGACCTTGCCGTTGTGCCGAATCTCAATTCCCCGAGGCTCGGGGCGGCCCGACGCCATCAACCACAATGTCATCACGAGCCCGACCGCGACACCGGCGAGGACGAGCACCGTCGCGCAGCCTCGCCCCATCCCATCCTGCCGGCCCGGCAGGGCGGGCAGCGGGGGTATCTCCAGGGAGTCGCGGTGCCGCCGCAGGGCCTCGCGGACGAACGTCGAATCGACGTTCAGCTCACGGGCGATGTCGAGCACCGTGTCGTGGCCGAGCATGTTGCGGCCCTCCGCCTCGAGCTGCGTGGCCCGGCGGATGATCGACTGCACGTCGGCCGCGGGCACCATCCGCCGCGGCTCGGCCGCCGCCATCGCGACCGTCTCGAACGCAACGTCGTCGGCCGCTGGCGGCCCGGCAGCGACGTCGGCCAGCGCCGCCAGCGCCGCGGCGGCCGACGAAAACCGGTCCGCGGGCTCGCGGGCGAGCAGCTTTCCAAGCCAGGCAGCGAAGGCCGGCGGCACGTCGCCGCGGTGGGCGTCGATCGGCACCGGCGGCTCGGTCGCGATCCGCCGCAGAAGTTTGAGCGGGCTGTCGTCGGGAAATGGCGTCGTGCCGGTGAGCAGCTCGTAGAGCGTGACGCCGAGGCTGTAGAGGTCGCTCGCCGCGGTCGCCTCCTCCCCGGCCGCCACCTCCGGGGCCATGTAGTGGAGCGTGCCGATCACCGAGCCGCTGGCCGTGAGCGACTGCCCCTGCTCCAGGCTGCGGGCGAGGCCGAAGTCGGTGAGCTTGTAGGTGCCGTCGCCCGACCGCAGGATGTTGCCCGGCTTCACGTCGCGGTGGACGATGCCCGCCGCATGGGCCGCCGCGAGGCCGCGGAGGGCCTGCCGGCCGCAGTCGGCCACGGTGCCGACGGCCGCCCGGCCCCGGCGACGCACGACTTCCTGCAGGCTCGGCCCTGCGACGAGTTCCATGACCAGAAACGGCGGCGCGGCGAGCGGGTCGAACTCGTAGACCTGCACGATGTGGGGCGAGGAGAGCTGGGCCACGGCCCGGGCCTCGGCGGCGAAGCGGCGGAGCACGTGCTCGGCGCCGCCGAAGCGATCGTGGATCACCTTGATCGCCACATCGCGGCCCAGGCTTTCGTCGCGGCCGCGGTAGACCGTTCCCATCCCTCCCCGGCCGAGCACGCCGGTGACGCGATACCGGCCGATCCGCTCGGGCCCCACGGCCGGCTGCGGAACCACGCCCTGCCCGAACGGCGGCAACGGTGGCGGCGAGCCTTCGTCGGGCCCCGCCCACTGCTCCATGAAGATCGCGAGCAGCAGATACACGAGGAGGCCGGGCACGATGCCCGAGAGGATGATGGCGATCGCCGCCAGCAGACGGACCTGCCCCACGTCCACGTGCCGCTTGCGGGCCAGCCGCCAGCAGACGCCGAGGAACCGCGGGCCGGAGGCATGCCGGCCACGGGTGGCGACCCACAGCAGGAGCACCGGGATACCGAACACGATCGCCAGGATCGCCAGCACGAACAGCATCACGATCAGACCGCCTGCGTCCACCGACACGTTCATGCCGCGCTCCATGTCATACCGCGCGAGCCGCCGTCAATCAGCCCCGCCGGGGAACACACCGCTCCAGCCGGGAGCACTCCTGGGAGTTGGGAGCGGAGCTGACGATCGTGCGGAAAGTCGGTGGCACGTCTCAAGAAAATCACCGGCCCTGGCTGCCTGGTCCGCCCGACAAGTCGGTTCCGTGCTTCCACGCCGAATCCCCTCTTTTTGTGTGTCGCGCGCTTTCGTGTCGTAGGAGTGTCCGTCCAGCTGACCAAGGCAGTCAACGCGATCATGCTGCCGGTCGGAACGATGCCGCCAAGACCTGCGTGAGCCGCGGCGATCAGTTCACTCGACGACTGCTTGTTTCCTGAACTCGGCAGGCAGACGATCGACGAAAGGTTTTGGTGCGGCACGCAGGATCGCAGGAAACTCCTGGGCCGCCTTGTCGCTGAGTCCACCGGAATCCTCGACGCTCATCAGCTGGACCAACCGCACGGTGGCTTGGCCATCGTAGTCCCAGAGATTGGATGCTCACGCTTCCAACATTCACCCTTCGTGAGTGAATTCCTCAGACATCCCAACCCCTATTCCATCGCAGACGGGATTCCACCTCGCGGCACCGCCGTTCGAGCCGCCCGCAGCGGCTCCGCAGGTCGGCCACGTCCCGCGACGTGAAGCCTCGCGGCAGCCGCCAGTCGGCCCGACTCGGGAGCCGGCCGGGCCGGGCCTGGCCGAGGAGGATCGCCGCCACGAGATAGATCGCGGCCGCGGGCCACCAGCCGGAGAGCCATGCCGCCACGAGCACCGCCAGCCGGACCCAGAAGGCCGCCAGGCCGAGCCGGTCGGCCAGCCAGCGGCAGACGCCAAACAGCAGGCCGGACCGGCGCCGCGGGCGATCGTCGTCGAGCCAGGTTTCGTCGTACATGGTTCGGTCTCCAAGGGGCTGACGTGCATGGCCAAGATGCCGCGGGCCGCGGTCAGTCGCGGCGCCGCTCCCGCTTCAGCGCCTCCAACTCCTGCTCGATTTCGTCGCCGCCCCGCAGGGCCTCGAGCTGCTCGACGAGCGACGCCTTCACCGCATGGTTCACGAGGCTCGCCTCCGCCTCCATCCGCTCGATGCGGTGCTCCAGCTGGTCGAACCGCGCCACCGCGTCGGCGCTCTTCGCCCGGCGGAGCGTGGTCTGGGCCTGCTTGTGGTTGCGGGCCCGGATGTGCCGCTGCACGAGCAGGCGGTGCTTTTCGCGGGCGGCCTGGAGCCGCTCCTCGACGGCGGCGATGTCGGCCTTGTATTGATCCACGATTTCCGCACAGCCGGCCGCCTCCTGCCGGAAGGCCTCGGCCTGCTCCTCGAACCGCTTCTTCTCCCGCAAGGCCTCGCGGGCGAGGTCGTCGCGGTCCTTGTCGATCGCCAGCCGAGCCCGATCCGCCCACTCGCCGACGGCGGCCGCCGCGGCGGCCGCTGACCGTTCCGCCTTCTTGCGGGCCGCAATCGCCCCGGCGCAGTTCGCCTTCACTTCGACGAGCGTGTCCTCCATCTCCTGGACCATGAGGCGGATGAGCTTCTCCGGGTCCTCGGCCGCGTCGAGCATGGCGTTGAGGTTCGAGTTGACGATGTCCTTCAGGCGGGTGAAGACGCCCATGGCGTGCTCCTTGGGGCTGCGAGACTGGGAACGGGAGTCAGGTTTCGGCCGCCCGCGGGCCATGTGACTCGCGAACAAAAGCCTCTCAAACGAATCTTGTGCCAATGGCCAAGAAAAGTCGTAAGTCCATAATTTACAACGACTTGCGACGCACGCACAAGTGGTGATCGATTGATTGAATTGGCTTTAAAAGCCGAAGACTGACTTTTGTTGCTTATTATTGGTATTAACGACCACATCAATCATCGACGATGCACGAAGCCCTCGGCCAATCCGAAGCCTTTCTCGCGTTCACCGAGCAGCTGTCCCGCGTGGCCCGTGTGGACCGGCCGGTGCTCCTCATCGGCGAGCGGGGCAGCGGCAAGGAGCTCGCCGCCGCGAAGCTGCACTACCTCTCGGGCCGCTGGGAGGCGCCGCTCGTGGCCCTCAACTGCGCGGCCCTCGCCCCGGCCCTGATCGAGGCCGAGCTCTTCGGCCACGAGCGGGGCGCGTTCACCGGCGCCCTCGCGGAGCGGGCCGGCCGGTTCGAGGCGGCCGACGGCGGCACGCTCCTGCTCGACGAGATCGGTCTCATCCCCATCGAGGCCCAGGAGAAGATCCTCCGCGCCGTCGAGTATGGCAGCTTCGAGCGGGTCGGCAGTTCCCGGCCCACGAGCGTGGACGTGCGGATCATCGGCGCGACCAACGCCGACCTGCCGGGACTCGCCCGCGCCGGCCGCTTCAAGGAGGACCTGCTCGACCGGCTCTCCTTCGAGGTGCTGCACGTGCCGCCGCTCCGCGAGCGGCGCGAGGACATTCCCCTGCTCGCCCACCACTTTGCCGCGAGGATGGCGACGGAACTCGGCCTGGAAGCCACGCCCGCATTTTCACGGGCCGCCGCTCAGGCCCTGCTCGACCACGCCTGGCCGGGAAACATCCGCGAGCTGAAGAACGTCGTGGAGCGGGCCGTCTACCGGGCCGACGGCGGCCGCGTCGAGGAGATCGTGTTCGACCCGTTCGCCCGCCCGGCCCGTGAGGCGGAGACGGCCGCCAGGCAGCCCCCGCCCGACGCCGTGCCGACGGCGGCCCCCGCCGCTCCGCCCGACGCGGCTGCGAGCCCGCCCGCCTCGGGCACGCTTCGCGACGCCGTCGCCCGCGTGGAGATCGACATGCTGCGACGGGCGCTCGCCGAGTGCCGCCACCACCAGCGGCGGGCCGCCGCGCGACTTGGCCTCACCTACCACCAGTTCCGCGGGCTGTACCGCAAGCACGCCCGGACGCTCGCGGCTGGTTGATCCGGGTGCGGCTGCAGTCGCGGCCCGACGGCGTAGTCCGCCCCCACGAATACCGCGACGCCATCGATTGAGATCCGATGTGATGTTGAACAGCATCACGCATCATGCGAACAACGATCGACATCGACGGTTCGGTCCTCGCCGAACTCAAGGTCCTCGGCCAACGCGAAGGGAAGTCACTCGGCCGACTCGTGTCCGACCTTCTGGCGGCGGCGCTGGCGGGCCGCAGGCAAGGCCTTGAACCCGTCGCCAAGGCGATCCACTGGGTCGCCAAGCCCAGGCAGGCGCGGGTCGATCTGGCCGACCGGGATGCGGTGTTCGATGCCATGGAGCCACGGCTCCAGCGAGCTTCGCGATCGACGTCAACGTCCTGCTCCATGCGTCGGATTCGACGTCCCCGTGCCATGAACGGGCCGCCGCCTTTTTGCGGTCGATGATCACGGGCGGCGAGATCTGCTATCTCGCATGGCCGACCGTGATGAGCTACCTGCGGATCGCGACGCATCCCCAGGTCTTCGCAGCCCCGCTCTCGCCGGCGGAGGCCGAGGGCAACATCGACCGCCTCCTCTCCCAGCCTCATGTCCGCTGCGGAGCAGAGGGCGACGGCTTCTGGCCCGTGTACAGACAGCTCTGCCGCGACGTGCCCGCCCGCGGCAACATGGTTCCCAATGCCCATGTGGCGGCGATTCTCAAACTCCACGGCATCCGCACGCTCTCCACCCGCGACCGGGATTTCGCGAAGTATGCCTTCCTCCGCGTCATCGACGCCCGTCAGGGTGCCGCCCGCAGCGGCAGCTCGTAGCAGGCGGCCTCTTCCGCGTTGCGGACCAGCAGCCGATCGCCCGCCACGGCGGGATTGTTCCAGGTCTGGCCCGAGAGGGCCGCCAGCCGGCCGCGAACGACGTGCTTCGCCGACACGCATTCGACCGCGACCACCTCCCCCGACTCGGCCTGCACGAGCAGCACCTCGCCCACCCGCAGCACCTGCCCCTGCCCGTAGCGGCCTCCCTTCCAGGCCCGCTTGCCGTCGGCGAGCCGCACGCACTCCAGGATGCCGTCGGAGAGACCGTAGGCATGGCCGTCGTGAATCACGACGTTCGTGAACTTCGTCTTCAGCAAGGCCGGCTGCGACCAGACCTGCTTGAACCGCAACGGGTCGGTCTTCGCCTCGGCCGCGAACACCGCCGCGCCGATGCCGTAGCCCTTCGAGATGAAGATGTTGCCGTCGGCGAGGACGTGGGGCTGCGAGCAGGAGGCGTCGGAATTGGAATGGCCCGGCCAGGGAAACGACCAGACCTCACGGCCGTCACGCGGGTCGTAGGCCGCCACGCTCCCTTCATTCACCGTGAGCACCACGTCGCGGCCGCCGATCGCCACGGGCGCGGGCGACACGTAGCTGATCTGTTCATCGCCCCCGCGCCAGACAGCCACTCCCGTCGTGCGGTCATAGGCGACGAGCGACACGGCACCGCCGCCGTCCTTCGCGAGCGGCCCGCCGCCCGGCACGATCACGAGCGACTCGGTGACCAGCGGCGAGCCCGACCGGCCCCAGGCCACGGCCGCGGCGTGGGCGGGGAAATCGATGCCCAGGTCGTCGAGCACGTTCTTCCGCCACAGCACCTTGCCCGTCGGCCCGTCGATGGCGTGCAGCCAGCCCGTGGCGCCCGTCGCATACACGACGCCGTCTCGGATCGTGGGCGTGGACCGTGGCCCCACGCCGCCGAGCACCGTCTCGTGACGGCCGCGGACCGGCACCGCCCATTCAGCCGCGCCGTCCGCCATCGCGTAGCAGGCCACGACCTCCTCGTCGCCCCGCTGCTCGAGCGTCACCGCGTGGCCGTCGCAGACGGCGAAGCCGCTCCAGCCGGCGCCGATCGGCCGCCGCCAAATTTCGCGGGGCGGCCTTGACTCCCAGTCGGTGGCGATCGCGGGCCCGTCGAGGGCCGCATCACCGGCCGGCCCGAGGAACCTGGGAAAGTCGCGTTCGCCGGCCGTCCAGGCCGCGGCGGCCTCGGTTCTCCCCGGCTCCGCCTTTGGCAGCAGCTGATCGCGGGAGGGCGCCCACCGCCAGTTGAACTCGGGCACGAGGTCGCCCGACACCCGCTCGATCCGCAGCGTGCCGGCCGCCACCACGACGGCCCCGAGCAGCCCGCCGAACACCATCTGCTTGAGCGGCTTCGCGTGGCCGCTCTCACGCAGGAACCAGACGAGCAGCGACATCAGGCCCGAGAAGGCCAGGATCAGCGTGATGATGTTCCGCACCGCCTGATCGACGATGCTGCCGACGATCGGCTCGAGGAGCCCCGCCCGCACGAGCACCGCCGCGGTCGCCAGCGACGCGAGCGTGATCCAGATCCGCCGGGGGGGCCAGCGCGACGGTAGCGGGGCGGGTGAACGGCCGGGAGCGATCTGATTGCGCATGCCTGGGAGCCGCCATAAACGGCCCGGAGGAGTGCAGCGTATGACACACGCCGCGTCGCCCCGGATTGTATCGATTGTCCGCGGCTTGCGCCCAACCCTCCACGCGTCGAGTCTCCCGCGACGGCCGGCTTTCCTTGTCGCTCGCCGGCGCCGCGACTAGACTCGGCCACAACTTCTTTGATCGTGTTTTTCCGGCCCCGCAGGGATTCGGTATGCCGACCACCAATGCCTCCGATCCCGCCGCGAGCCCACCTGCCGCCGCCACCGCGGCCCAGCCGGGCCCGTCCACCGTGGCCGTCCACGCCGGCGAGGCCCGCGACAAGCCGGGCCACTCGATCACCGACCCGATCTTCGCGTCGAGCACCTACACCTTCCGCGACACGCAGTCGATCATCGACTTCATCGAGCAGGACCAGCCGCGCGAGGAGTACGGCCGCTACGGCAATCCCGGCGAGCGGGTCGTGGAGCGAAAACTCGCGGCCCTCGAGGGGGGCGAGATGGCGGTGCTCTTCGCCAGCGGCATGGGGGCTCTGGTGGGCCTGCTCATGGCCCATCTCAACGCCGGCGAGGAGATCGTCTTCTTCGACGAGTGCTACCACCGCAGCCGTGAGTTCTGCCGTAAGCACCTGACGCGGTTCGGCGTCGGCTTCCGCGAGGTGAAGAGCTGCGACTACGCCGCCATGGAGGCGGCGATCACGCCGCGGACGAAGTTCATCGTCAGCGAGTCGCCGACCAATCCGCACTTGAGCGTGGTGGACATCGCGAAGTTCGCGGAGATCGGCCGCCGCAAGGGCGTGCTCACGCTCATCGACGCCACGCTCTGCACCCCCTACAACCTCCGGCCCCTCGACGCGGGCGTCGATTTCGTGCTCCACTCGGCCACGAAGTATCTCGGCGGCCACAACGACCTGCTCGCCGGCGCCGTGATCGGCAGCCGCGAAAAGCTCGAGCCCGTGCGGAAGCTCCGCGGCATCATGGGGGGCGTGAACTCGCCCCACAACGCCTACCTGCTGGAGCGCGGCCTGAAGACGCTCGCCCTGCGGATGGAGCGGCACAACGCCAACGGCCTCGCCGTGGCCCGCTTCCTGGAGAACCACCCGCGGATCGAGCGGGTCTTCTACCCCGGACTCGAGAGCCATCCCTACCACGCCGTGGCGGCCCGCTCGATGCGCGGCTACGGCGGCCTGGTCACCTTCCTCGTCAAGGACGCCGACTGGCGGGCCACGGCCGACGTCGTCGATGCCGTGCGGATCCCGCGGATCGGGCCCAGCCTCGGGGGCGTGGAGTCGCTCATCGAGCAGCCGCTGGTGATGAGCTACTGGAACTATTCGCCCGCCGAGCGGGCCGCGTTCCGCATCCCCGACAACATGATCCGCATGGCCTGCGGCATCGAGGACTCGGCCGACCTGATCGCCGACCTCGCCCAGGCACTGGGCTGACCGCGGAAGAACGCTCTGGGGCGATCGGTCGCAGCCGGACGCCGGCGAAACGCGATCGACAGACTCGCCGGGGGCTTCTGGTGACCGCCAGGCCCGGATGGCCGGGTTGACTGTGAGCGGGCGGAGGCCCGCCAAGTGAATCGCAGCCCGATGCCGCGGACATCACCCCGTCATGCTACGGTGTGTCACATCAACCAGGTCGAGGAGCCACACATGCAGTTCCGCACCCGCGCGATCCACGTCGGCCAGGACCGCGATCCCGCCACGGGCGCCGTCGTGCCGCCGATCCACGTCGCCAGCACGTTCGTCCAGCCCGACGCCTCGATGTCGACGGCCTACGACTACGCCCGCACCGGCAGCCCCACGCGGCACGCCTTCGAGCGGACGCTCGCCGACCTCGACGGCGGCGTGCGGGCGTTGGCCTTCGCCTCGGGCATGGCCGCCACGCACTGCGTCACGCAGTTGCTCGTCCCCGGCGACCGGATCGTCACCGGCACCGACATCTACGGCGGCACCTGGCGGCTGTTCAATCGCGTGCTCGCCGCGCAGGGCATCGTGGTCACCGCCGTCGATACGTCCGACACCGCGGCCGTCGCGGCGGCCGTCGTGCCCGGCACGAAGCTCGTGTGGATCGAGTCCCCGGGGAACCCGCTGCTCTCGATCACCGACATCGCCGCCTGCGCGGACATCGCCCACGCTGCCGGGGCCTTGCTCGCCTGCGACGCCACGCTCGCCACGCCCGCCCTCACGCGGCCGCTCGAGCACGGGGCCGACATCGTGATGCACTCGGCGACGAAGTCGATCGGCGGCCACAGCGACCTGCTCGGCGGGGCGCTCGTCGTCCGCGACGCGGAGCTCGGCACCCGGCTCCACTGGCTGCAAAACGCCACCGGCGCCGTCATGGGACCGCTGGAAGCCTTCCTCTGCTCGCGGGGGCTGAAGACGCTCGAGCTGCGGGTGCAGGCCCAGTCGGCCACCGCGCTGCAGCTCGCCGAGTGGCTGGCCCTGCAGCCACAGGTGCGCCGCGTCCTCTACCCCGGCCTTGCCGGTCACCCTGGCCACGCCCTGGCAATGCGGCAAATGAGCGGCGGCTTCGGCACGATCGTCAGCTTCGAGATCGACGGCGGCGTGGAGCAGGCCCGCCGCGTCGTGGAAGCGACCCGGCTCTTTCAGTTGGCGGTGAGCCTGGGCGCCGTGGAGAGCCTGATCGAGATCCCCGCGCTTATGTCGCACGGCTCCTACGACCCGGCGGCCCGCAAGGCCGTGGGCATCGCCGACGGCCTCATCCGCCTGGCCGTGGGCCTCGAAGCCTTCGCAGACCTCCGCGACGACCTGGCTTCCG
>Ga0315904_10012014_pt1 | contig 10977 bp, 9 predicted proteins | sample LakEriMetagenome_6_FD_203529 | JGI IMG/M metagenome (GOLD analysis project Ga0315904, IMG submission 203529) | Freshwater fungal communities from buoy surface, Lake Erie, Ohio, United States - Buoy 12 MA120 | ecosystem: Environmental > Aquatic > Freshwater > Lake | place: USA: Lake Erie, Ohio... | reverse complement strand
CGACAAGCTGTTGATTTGCGCGCCTCTGCTCTGGCTGGCCGGTCAGGGCAGGCTGCCTCTGGTGGCGGTTTGGCTGCTGTTGGCCCGTGAGTTGCTGGTCTCGGGTTGGCGGGCGCAGCAGGGCAGCGGTGGCCCCGCCTCTTGGGGGGGCAAGGCGAAGACGATTCTGCAGTTCCTCTCCCTGTTGCTCCTGCTCTGGCCCGCCTCCTGGCCCCTCCCAACGCTGGCTTGGAGCGCTGGCTGGTGGTTGTTTTGGCCGTCCCTTGGGCTGGCGCTCAGCTCAGCTGTTGGCTACCTCAAGCCCCGTTGAGGATGGCTCGATCCCTTCTCCAGCGCCAACGCCATCGCCATCGCCATCCTCTCGGGCCCACGCCCCCGGTTCGCTGCTGCTGAGGGGATCGGCGGCGATCCCCTCCACCTCCCTGAGGTAGCGCGCCAAGCCATCGCCATGGCCATGGGTGAGGAACACCTGTTGGGCGCGACTCTCCACGATGGTGCGCACCAGGGATGGCCAATCGGCATGGTCGCTCAACACAAAGCCCCGGCCGTAGCCCTTGCGGCGCCGCACGCCCCGCACCGCCATCCAACCGCTGGCAAAGGCTGTTTGCGCCTCGGCGAAGCGGCGCATCCAGGGGCTTCGCTGGGCCGAGGGGGGCGCCAACACCAGCCGGCCGGCCAGGCTCTCCCCTTTTGGCCAGGCCGACAAGGGGCGGGTCGGCACCATGGCGATGCCCGCTGCGCGGTAGGGCTCCATCAATCCCTGAATGGCCCCATGCAGCAACACCTCCTGGGTCACCCCAAGGTCGTGCAGTTCCGCCAAGATCCGTTGGGCCTTGCCGAAGGCGTAGCAGAAGAGCACGGAGGGCTGCTCGGGGGCCTGCTGCCACCACTGGAGGATCTCCAGGGCCACCGTTCGGCCCGGCGACCACCGGTAGATCGGCAGGGCGAAGGTGGCCTCACTGACGAACACATCGGCGTTCACCTGGTGGAAGGGCGCACAGCTGGGATCAGCGTCGCGCTTGTAATCGCCGCTGATCAGCCACCTCTCCCCGGCGGCCTCGATCAGGATTTGCGCCGAACCAAGCACATGGCCCGCGGAATGGAAGGAGAGGCGGGCTCCCCCCATAGGCAGGGTTTCCCCATAGGGCAAGGTTGTCAGAGCGATGTCGGCACCCAACCGATGGCGCAGCACCCCTTCACCTGCAGCACTGGCCCAGTAGGCGCCGCTGCCCGGACGGGCGTGGTCGGCATGGGCATGGGTGATCAGCGCGCGAGCCACGGGCCGCCAGGGATCGATCCAGGCCTGGGCAGGCACGCAGTAAAGGCCTTGGGGCGTGAGCTGCAGGGGCCCGTCCCTGGGCAGTTTTGGCGGCGAGGGAGCGGGCTCAGGCACTCATGGCCAACATCCGCTCGATCGGCTGGAGGGCGCGCAAGCGGAGGTTGTCCTCCAATTCGATGCGTGGCTGCAGGGTCTCCAGGCAATGCCAGAGTTTTTCGAGCGTGTTCAACCGCATGTAGGGGCAGACGTTGCAGGCGCAGCCATCCACGCCTGGCACGGGATAGAAGGCCTTGTCGGGAACCTTCTGCTGCATTTGATGGAGAATGCCTGGCTCGGTGAGCACCAGAAAAGCGGGGGCTGGGCTGGTCTGGGCCCGCTGCAACAGACGACTGGTGGAACCAATGAAATCAGCCAGATCCAGAAGATGGGGCTGGCATTCCGGGTGGGCGATCACCTCCGCCTCCGGATGCTCCAGCTTCAACCGCAATAGGGCTTCCTCGCTGAAGGTTTCATGCACGATGCAACTGCCGGGCCACAGGGTGAGCTCCCGACCGCTCATGCGAGCCACCCAGCGTCCGAGATTTTGATCCGGTGCAAAGAGGATCGGCTGATCCTTGGGCAGCTGTTGCACCAGTTGCACGGCGTTGCTGCTGGTGCAAATCAGATCGCTCTGCGCTTTGACAGCGGCGGAGCAATTGATGTAGCTCACAACAACATGGTCGGGATGTTGGGCGCGAAAGGCCGCAAACGCATCCGCCGGGCAGGCATCCGCCAGGCTGCACCCAGCCTCCAGATCGGGCACGACAACGATCTTTTCCGGATTCAGAATTTTTGCCGTCTCCGCCATGAAATGAACGCCGCAGAAGGCAATCACTTCAGCCTCCGTGCGGGCAGCTTGGCGAGAGAGCTCGAGCGAATCGCCGATCACATCCGCCACATCTTGAATGGCGGCGTCTTGGTAGTAGTGCGCCAGAATAACGGCGTTCCGTTCTTTTTTCAGAGCCGCAATGGCTGCTGGCAATGCTTCGATGGGCGGAGGCACCGGGGTTGAGGAGCAATTTGAGCGAGGCGCGACTGGCCCGTGGGGCACCACAGCAACCTGATTACCTCCCCGCTCATCGGGGTTGTCTTGTGCTGAACGCTCCATGGAGACAAGCCTAGTGGGGAACGAGGTCGCTCCTCAACGTCGGGACCTTCGCCTGGCGATTGCCGGTGATCTCCATGATCAATGGGATCAATCCGATGAGGATCTGTTGTTGGCCCTGGCACCAGACGGGTTGCTGGTCGTGGGGGATCTCAGCAACGGTCACACCCGCATCCCCCGTTCCCTGGCCCGTCTGTCACTGCCGTTGGCCTGTGTGCTCGGCAACCACGACAGCGGCCGCGACCCCTCCGGAGAGGCCCTGCGGCGTCAGCTGGCTCTTCTTGGCGAACGGCACTGTGGCTGGGGCTTGCGGGAACTGAGACCCCCCGGTCTGGCGGTGGTCGGCGCCAGGCCGGCAACGGCGGGCGGAGGTTACAAGCTCTCTGATGCGATGCGCTCCGTTTATGGACCTGTGGAGCTCCAAGACTCGGTGGAACGCATCTGCGCCGCTGCTCGAGGCGCCGATCCCAGCCTGCCGCTGGTGTTGCTCGCCCACTGTGGGCCGGCGGGTTTGGGCAGCGAGGCCGGCGATCCCTGCGGGCGAGATTGGAAGGTGCCCCCGTGTGATTGGGGCGATCAGGATCTGGCCCTGGCCATCGAGCGCATCCGCCGGGAGCGCGCCCTGCCCCTGGTGGTGTTTGGGCACATGCATCACCGGCTGCGGCGCTCTGGAGGTGAGCGCACGACGTTTGTGCGAGACAGGCGCGGCACGATGTATCTCAACACGGCCTGTGTTCCCCGCCATGCTGTGGACCATTTGGGGCGAGCCCTCCGTCATCTGAGTTGGGTGGAGCTCACGAGCAACGGTGAGGTGAGGCGGGTCGCTCACCGCTGGTACGGTTTGGACGGTTCACTGCTTTATGAGCAGCTGCTCTGGCCGCAGCCCAGGCCCTGACCACACCAATGTTGCTCTACGCCTGCATCAGCAGCCACGGCTATGGCCACGCCTCCCGGACGGCGGCCGTGCTCTGTGAGTTGGCCAAGCTGGCGCCGAACTGTCGGCTGGTGCTCTCCACCGCAGTGGATCCCGCCTTTCTGAAGCTGGCCATGGGGGACACCCCCTATGAGCACAGGCCGTGTCGCTGGGATGTGGGCATGCTGCAGGCCAATGCCTTGGATCTTGATCCGCGAGGCACGCTTGAGGCCCTGGCCACCTTGGAAACCCAGTTGCCGGCCCAGGTGGAGGCGGAAGCCTCCTGGCTGGCTGCCCAGCCCAGACGCCCCCTCATCCTTGCGGATGTGCCCCCCAGCGCGGCCCGCCTGGCTCAACGCTTGAGTTGCCCCTTGATCTGGCTGGCGAGCTTTGGTTGGGAGGCGATCTATCGCCCCCTTGGCGATGCCTTTGCTCCCTGGGCCGACCAAGCTCTGGATCACTACCGTCAGGGCGACCTTCTGCTCCAGTGCCCGCTCTCTCTCCCCATGGATTGGGAGCTTCCCATGGTGGAGGTGGGCCTCACCTGCTCAACCCCCCGCCACGATCCTGCTGAGGTTGCGAGGCGTCTCAACCTGCCAGCCGATCGGGATCGCTGTGTGCTGATCAGCTTTGGCGGTCTGGGGATGGAGTTGGATCCGAGCTGGTTGGCCCTTTGGCCGGAGCATGTCTTTGTCGGAGTGGATCCCCGCGTGCTTGAGGCCCCTAATGGGCGACTGCTTCCCGCAGATCTCCGTCCCCTCGATGTGATGCCCTTGGCCGCCCGCTTGATCACCAAGCCTGGGTACAGCAGCTTTTGCGAGGCGTTTGTCCAAGGGGTGGGGCTCCATGTCGTGCGGCGGGAGGGCTTTGCCGAGGCACCCGTTTTGGAGAAGGGCCTCAGGGAGGAGGGCTGGCACCGGTTGCTGGAGGAACGCGACTTCCGGAGCGGGGCATGGGAGCTGGATCAACCGTTGCTGGCACCAAGGGCGCCCCGAATCAGGCGCGATGGGAGCAGCCACGCCGCGGAGATGCTGCGCCGGCTGTTGGGCAGGTGATTAACAGTTCCAATCGTTAGCGAAGAAACGGTTGGAGATCCTTCTCAAAAATGTCGAAAGAATCCCATGGCTAGGAAGATTTGAGCCGAAGCGTGCTCCGCTACTGCAAATGGACGGTTGCTTGAGCGTCACGAGATAGATCGACACCCAAAGCCGAGCTGGCCAAATTAGCGCGAAGTTTCTGGCCGCTTCTCTCATTTTCAGGAATCTGTTCGCCCTCACACACAATGCTGCCCGAGTTTTGGGAGCAGCCCAGCGAACATTTTTCTGAAACTCCGTATTCACCCAGTGATGCGATCTGTCCTCTGCTTGCAATCCATTGTTCAGCTCACGACGACTTCCACTGGTCTCAGCCCTTCTCGGTTTGGGATTGTTTTTTCTGCCCGCCCACGCCACCGAATCGTCGGAATCGTGGCAGCAGGTTTTGCCCCAGCCAAGACCTCTGCGCCCCCTTGCGCTTCTCCCTCCTCCCCTGCCATCGGCGTCCCCTACCTTTGCGATCACGCCTGAGCGTCGCGCTCTCCTGAACACCATTCGCTACGCCGAAGGCACTTGGACCAATGGCCAGGACGTTGGTTATCGGGTGATGTTTGGCGGCAGCCTGATGCCCTCCCTCGATCGGCATCCAGACAGGGTGATGTATTCCTCTCGCTATGCCAGTGCCGCGGCAGGTGCTTATCAATTCATGCCGTTCACCTGGAACATGGTGACACAAAAGCTTGGCCTTTCCGGCTTTGGTCCTGATGTTCAGGATCAGGGCGCTCTTTATCTTATTCAGCGACGCGGCGCTCTGCACCTGGCCGATCGCGGTGAACTCACGGAGGAATTGGCAGCGAAGCTCTCTCCCGAGTGGGCATCTTTCCCCACCCTTTCAGGCTCTAGCTATTATGGCCAACCTGTGAAGCGTTTCGATGATCTAAGGCGCTTTTACGAAGACAATCTCAGCCAGCTCCGTCAGTTGCCCCAGCAACAATGGGAGCGGGTGGCTATCCAACAAACCAAATCTTGCCAAGCTGATGATTTGGATTGTCATCTCGAATCTATTCGCCAAGCGAATCGCTAGAATCGCTTATTAATCTCCCCCATCTGTTTGGCTGCTAAAAACATCAGATCCCGACGGGATCTGATGTTTTTTTAAAGGGAAATTCCTCCGATCACAATCCTCCTTCATGATTTGCCCTCTCCGAAGCGTTCTTTGCCGAGGGTGATTTGAGCCAGCAGGTAGGCCACCACAGCCGCAGCCGCAAATCCCAGCCCATTGCGCAACAAAGGCAACACATCGCTGGTGCGGGTAACGATCGGAGCCACACCGAACACGGCGAAAAGGATCAGCCACAACGGCGATAGCAACAACACCCAGATCCATTCGATTTTCCTACCAGCCTGCCTTGGAAAGGCAGCAAACCCCACGATCAATCCCCCCAGGATCGAGGTGCAAAGTGTGAGCAGCCACTGTTCCTGGGGCAAGCCGGGCACCACCTGGCAGCCACCTGTGACCAAACACCCTTTGACGGCATGCAACGCATCCAACACGGCCCCATCGCGGCCGTGCTCGCGCACGTAGTACTGGTTGCCATAGCGCGTTTGCAGCTCCACCCAAAAGGTGCGTGGCATCAAGGCAAACAGGGCATCCCCCACGTTGAAGTTCAATAGATTTCCACCCCTCTCATCCGCCACCAGCAACAAGCTCCGCTCGTCCAGATTCCAAAAGTCCTTCACTGCCAGACCGGGGGTGCGGTCGTATTGGGTGAGCACGCGAAGTTTCCAGCCGCTGGTCGTTGCAAAGTCGTTCAATTCCGCTTCCAGGGAGTTGCGCTGCCCATCGGTGAGCAACCGGGCAAGGTCGATCACCGGAGTGGGGTGATCGGGCAACAGATCAGGATTGTCATCCGCATGGGCGGCGACCGTCCAGGCCGGGGCCCAGCTGAGCAGGAGCGTTAACAGCAGTCCCATCACTCCCCTGGCCATCCGCCAACCCATCCCCTCCTTTGCACTGGCGCTCATGATGGACCTCTCCCCTCAAACCATGTTGGGGCATTCTCTCTGATGTCTGTCTCCGTGCCTGCGTGGCTAGCGGATCGTCTGGAAGGTGCAGGGGGGAGCGTGCCCTTTGGCACGTTCATGCAGTGGGCTTTGCACGACCCCAAGCACGGCTACTACGGAAGTGGCCGGGCCCGAATTGGCCCTGGCGGCGACTTCGCCACCTCCCCCTCCCTGGGGAGTGAATTTTCGGCCCTGCTGCTTCCCCAGCTGATCGAATGGCTCGAGCAACTCCCGTCAGAGCGCCTCAGCTTGCTTGAGGCCGGCCCTGGCGAGGGCCAACTGGCCAGCCAGTTGGCGCTGGAACTGGTGCAGCTGCGGCCCGATCTGGCCGCTCGCACCGAGCTGGTGCTCCTGGAGCCCAATCCGGGCATGGCGGTTCTGCAACAGCAGTCGCTTCAGGGGGTCCCCCTATCGGTTCGTTGGACGGATTGGGATGCCCTCCACCTGGCCCCCGTCACGGGTGTGGTGGTGGCCCATGAGGTGTTGGATGCCCTGCCGGTGGAGCGTGTGCTTTGGGATGGCGCATCTTGGCGTTGGCAGCATGTGGCCATAGACGCTGGGAGCTTGTGTTTGGTGGCGGGGCCTGTTCTCACTCCCCAGGACTGGGACAGGATTCCAGCCCTGGATTCCTCAGCAGGTGGACGGGAGCCAGGATGGTGCACGGAAGTGCATCTCGGTTTGGGGACCTGGTTTCAAGCCTGTGCAGCAGCGCTGCGGGAAGGGGTGCTCTTGGTGATGGATTACGCCCTTGAAGCCCGTCGCTACTACGCAGCTTCCCGCCCGGACGGCACCCTGATGGCCTATCGAGACCAACAGGCCATGGCCGATCCCCTGCAGGAGCCTGGCAGCTGGGATCTGACGGCCCACCTCTGCCTGGAGGCGGTGCGGGCGGCTGCCCTTGGCGCTGGCTGGACCGTGCTTGGGGAGCGGCGGCAGGGCGAGGCCCTTCTAGCCCTCGGCCTGGCCGACCGGTTTGCGGCCCTCGGCGAATCCTGTGCCGGGAATCTGCCGGAGGGACTGCGGCGCAGAGAGCAACTGTTGCGGCTGGTTGATCCCCTCGCCACGGGAGATTTCCGTTGGCTGGTGTTTGGGCGACCCCGCCCAGGAGGCTTGGTCCCATCCCTGACAAGCCGCTGTCTGCAAGACCCCCCGCCGCTCGGCTGAGCCGTTGCCAGCTTGGTGGCCCAAGCGTCAGTGGGCGGGCAGCTGGCTGTGGGTGCGGAGGGCTTCGAGAATGGTGCCTTCATCCACGTCTTCGCGCACCACCACCTTGCCGATGGCCGTGGGCAAGACAAACCGCACCAGCCCTTGTCGCACCTTCTTATCGCTTTGCAGGGTGTGCAGCACGGCTTCAGGATCGAGGAGAGGCACCTGCAGTGGCAGGCCAGCCGCAGCCACCAGAGCCCGTTGGCGGGCTTCCGCATCCGCATCCCAGAGGGCCATGCGACGGGCGATCGTGCCAGCCATCAACATGCCCAGTCCCACGGCCTCGCCATGGAGGTAGGTGTTGTAGTCCGTCAAGGTTTCCACCACATGGCCCAGGGTGTGGCCGTAGTTGAGAACGGCCCTGAGCCCACCCTCCCTCTCATCGGCGGCAACAACCATCGCTTTGGCAGCCGCAGAGCGTTCCAGGATCTCGCGCAATAACGAGGGGCCGATAGCCTCCAGGCTGGCCAAGCCCTCCTCCGGCTGGCGAAGGGCTTGGGTCTCCAAAGCTTCAAAGAGCTCGACATCGCCAATCACGCCATATTTGATCACCTCGGCCATCCCGGCTCGAAACTCCCGTGTTGGCAGGGTGGCGAGCAGCTCCGGATCGATCAACACGGCCTTGGGTTGGTGGAAGGCCCCGATCAGATTCTTGCCCCCCGGATGGTTCACCCCTGTCTTCCCCCCGATGGCGGCATCCACCATGGCCAGAAGGGTGGTGGGCACCTGGACCACCGCGATGCCCCGGAGCCAGGTGGCAGCAGCAAACCCCACCATGTCTCCCACCACTCCACCCCCGAGGGCCACCATCAAGGAGCTGCGCTCGAGCCGGTGGCGATAGGCGGCGTCATGAATCATCGAGATGCTGGCAAGGTTTTTTTGCTCCTCTCCCGCTTCCAATACCAGGCTTGTGACCTCCAGCCCGGCGTCGCTCAGGCTTTGCTCCGCCCGCTGCCCGTAATGCTCATAAATGAGGGGATTGCTCACCAGCAGCACCTTGCTCCCGGGCCGAACGGCATGGGTGGTGACCCAGCGGCCCAGTCGGGCCAGCCCCCCCTCACCGATCACGATGGGATAGGGATCGTGGGGAAGGGCCACCTGCAACACCCTCTCGGATCCAGACACGGTGGTGGCTTGGGCACACATGGGGGGAGGCTCGTAAGCTCTGGCGATGGCCCCATTCTCTGCTGCAGACCCCGCCGCTGAAGGCAGCAAGAGACCGCAAGCGGTTGGCTGGATCGTGCCCTGGTTGTTCCTGGCGCCGGCCCTGCTCCTGTTGACGCTGTCTGTGTTGCTGCCTGCGGCCATGGCCCTGCTGTTGAGCTTCACCAGCAGTGGCCTGGATGTGGACGCACCACTGCAGTTCATCGGACTGGCCAATCTGCGCCGCTTGTTCAGCGATCCGATGATGGCGCGGGTGACGCTCACCACGTTTCTCTATCTGCTGGGTGTGGTGCCTCCCATCGTGCTCGGCTCCCTCGCCTTGGCGGTGCTTGTCAATCGCCGCCTCCCTGGCATCCACCTGTTGCGGGGGGCTTACTACACCCCCGTGCTCGTTTCCCTGGTGGTGGCGGCGATCGCTTTTCGCTGGCTGTATGCGGAAAATGGCTTGATCAATGGCTGGCTACGGCAGTTGTTGGGCCCTGCCTTCACCCCGATCGGATTTCTCACCTCCCCAGCCCTGGCCTTGCCCTCGGTGATGCTTGTCACCTTTTGGAAGGGGTTGGGGTATTACATGGTGATTTTTCTGGCCGGTCTGCAGGGGATCCCGGCGGAGCTTTATGAGGCGGCTGCCCTAGACGGTTGCGAGGGTTGGGCGCGCCATCGCCATGTGACCCTGCCGCTGCTCTGGCCCTACATCAGCCTGGTGGCGGTGATTTCTGCCCTAGGGGCAACCAAGGTGTTTGATGAGGTTTTCTTGATGACCCAGGGTGGGCCAGCCGACGCGACGCGCACGCTTGTCTATTACGTCTACGACCAGGCTTTTGGCGAGCTCGAGATCAGCTATGCCTGCACGGTGGGCTTGGCCCTGTTTTTGATTGTGTTGATCCTCAGTCTCTTGCGTTCCTCCATCGCCGGCGATCGCCCGCTCGGGTAACACCCATGCGATGGTGAGGGTTTGTCAGATCAGCGGCGTGACGACCAGCGCTTCCATTGGCATCGTGGGCGGAGGGCAGCTCGCCTGGATGTTGGCTCGGGAGGCTCAAAAGCTTGGTGTCGAGCTCCATGTGCAAACGCCTGATCCACGGGATCCCGCCGCAGAGGTGGCGTCGAGTGTGGTGCTGGGAGCCCTGGATGATCTGCAGGCCACCCGGACCCTCGCCCAGAGAGCCGAGCGAATCAGCTTCGAGAATGAGCTGGTGTCTTTGCCAGACCTCGAGCAGCTGGAGAGGGAGGGCATTCCCTTTCTCCCCTCCCTCGCCTCCCTCGCCCCCCTGCTGGATAAGCGCAGCCAACGGCAGCTCCTGAATCAACTCAATCTGCCCACCCCCCATTGGGCACCGCTGGAGGATGCCCTCCCGCCTGCGCCACTGCTCCCAGGGGAATGGGAGCGGGAGGGCTTTGAGCTGGGCTGGCATCCCAACCCATCCGTGGCTGAGGGGAGCTCCTCCCCCGCCAGCCTCCTGCCCCCCCAAGGCCCCCGCTTGCCTGAGGGCCTCACGTTTCCGGTGATGGCCAAGGCGAGCCGCGGCGGATATGACGGCAGGGGAACTTGCGTGCTGGCCAGTCTCGCGGAACTGGAGGAGCACCTGGCCAGGGTGGACCCCGCTGACTGGATTCTCGAGGAGTTGGTGCCCTTTGAGATGGAGTTGGCCCAGGTGGTGTGCCGCGATCAGCGTGGACAGGTGAGCTGTTTCCCCTTGGTGGAGACCCACCAGCGCGATCAGGTTTGCGACTGGGTGGTCTACCCCGCTGCCGTGGCCCATGCGGTGGAAGCCTTCGCCCGCAATGTGGCGATGTCGCTGGTGACATCGCTGAACTATGTGGGGGTGATGGGGATTGAATTCTTTTATGGCCCCCGCGGGCTGCAGGTGAATGAGGTGGCCCCGCGGGTGCACAACTCCGGGCATCTCACCCTGGAGGCCTGCCGGACCAACCAATTTGCCCAGCAGATCAGGATCGTGGCCGGCTTGCCCATGGGGCAGACCGACCCCAACGTGCAAGGCGCTTTGATGGTCAACCTTCTTGGCTATGGCTCACCAGCCAGTCCGGATGCCCGCGCCGACTACCAATCCCAACGCGCCGCCCTGGAGGCCCTGGAGGGGGCCAAGCTGTATTGGTATGGCAAGCAGCCTCGCCAGGGGCGCAAACTCGGTCATGTGACGCTTGTGTTGCA
>Ga0315904_10012012_pt1 | contig 10978 bp, 17 predicted proteins | sample LakEriMetagenome_6_FD_203529 | JGI IMG/M metagenome (GOLD analysis project Ga0315904, IMG submission 203529) | Freshwater fungal communities from buoy surface, Lake Erie, Ohio, United States - Buoy 12 MA120 | ecosystem: Environmental > Aquatic > Freshwater > Lake | place: USA: Lake Erie, Ohio... | reverse complement strand
AGCGGTGGCCGCGCCCTGCCAGCCCGAAGCGGTGGCCGCGCCCTGCCAGCCCGAAGCGGTGGCCGCGCCCTGCCAGCCCGAAGCGGTGGCCGCGCCCTGATCGCCCGAAGCGGTGGCCGCGCCCTGCCAGCCCGAAGCGGTGGCCGCGCCCTGCCAGCCCGAAGCGGTGGCCGCGCCCTGCCAGCCCGAAGCGGTGGCGCCTTCGTTATCTCCCTTGGCGACCGCCCCCTCGCTCCACTTGGCGCGATCGAACACCCATTTGACCGCGCGCTGCGCCAGATCGCCCAGGCTGAGCTCGACCCCGATCGTGATTTTCGCCGACGCAAGCTTGTCGCCCTCGACGTGACGCGCGCCGTCTTGCGTGACTTCGCAGAAGCGATTGCCCGCCGGGGCGTAGTAATCGAACACCGAGAGCGGGTGATGCTCGGTCGGGCAGGCGTGGAAGCCGTTTTCGCACGCCCTGATCGCGCCCGCGACCTCGTAGGTCTTGCCGATCTCGAATTGAAAGTCGCGGCACTTGAGATCGGCGTCGAAGCCCTTGATCGAGACGATGGGGGCGTCGGGAGCGGGCGCGTCGGGCGCTGCGGCGGGGGTGTCGGGCATGTGGCCTCCGGGGTTGATGGAGACGAATGTAAGTTCATCTTACCTCAATGTCAAGTCCAACTTACATTGCCTTTCGCGCCGCGCTGTGGCGCAATCCCGCGAAGCTGACGGAAGGAGGCTGCCATGCCGCTGTTTTTGACCATCGTCGGGTGGGGTTTCGTGGCGTTCGGCGGCGTGGCCTGGGCCGGGCTGGCGATGGACAGGCCCCCGGCGCTTGGCGCGTTTGGCGCCCGTCCGCCGGCGCAATTACCTTCGGCGATACAGGAAACGCCGATCTTCCTGGCGATCGGCTTCGGGTTCGTCTTGATCGCGGCGGGCGCGATCCTGCGCGCGATTCAGGCGAGCGGGGCGCAGATCGGCGCGTTGCGCGAAGATATGGGGCGCGGGCCGCGCGCAATGTCCGTCGCCGCCCGATCGGAAGCCATGCCGGCCGCACACGCGGCGCCGACGGGCGACATACCCGCCGAGATCGCCGAGCTGGTCGCGCGCGCCGAGTCGCAAGGCTGGCGCATCGAGCCGCAGGCCAAAGGCGGATGGCAGGCCACGCGGCGCGGTCATACCCAGGTGTTTCAGTCGGTCGACGAATTCCGCGACTGGCTGGCGGGTCGGACGCGCTAGCGCTCGCGCGCTTCGTGCGCCGAGCCAGACAAACACCCGGCGCGCGGCCCAAAAACGTCCCGTCGTAGGCACGGATTTGTTCCGCAGGGTTTGCTGGACTTGACGCCGCTCGCCTTCGTGTCAGCGGGGGTGAACCGGGTGCGCGAACACCCGAACCGCCGCGGCGCTTGCACGCCGCCCCATTTGCACGGGCCCGCCGGTCCAGCTAGCGGACGGGCCGAGTACAGGGGCGTCGGATTAAATGGGCCTGAAGCGTCGTGTGACGCCCGCGCCGGCCTTAAGCCGCGCGCGGCAGATGTTCGACGACCGTGCCGACGATTTGCGCCCGCCGCGCCGCAAGGTCGAGCCGATCGGGCTCGCCGCTCTCCGGGCGCCCCTCCAGCAGCAGCCGGCGCGGGTGGTTCTTGGCGTCGAGCTCGATCTTCACCAGGCGCTTCAGCGTGACGCGGTAGTCGGGATCGTTCGAGTCGGTCAGCTTCACGATCACGTCGTCGGCACGCGGGCGCGGCACGCGGTCGGGATCGATGACCACCCTGTCTCCGTGGCGATAGGCGCGCGCCATCGAATCGCCGACCACTTCGAGCGCGAACACCCGCTCGCCGAGCGCCCTGGTCGATATGATCGGGTCGTCGTCGGTCGCGTCGAACGGGTAGGGCGGTTCGGCGTCGAGCCAGGGCCCGGCGGCGACGCGCCCCACGAAGGGCACGATTCGCGCGAGGGGCCGGCCCTCGGGGTCCAGCAAAGCTCGCGCGGCGGGATCCACGATCGTCAACTTGGCGCCTCGCCCCGCCAAGCGGCGCATCTGATCGAGATGGGCGCGCAGCTTCGCGACATACGCTTCGGGCGTATCGGGCTTCGGCGCGGACCGAAGGTCGCCCGCATCGGCCGTCGCGATATCGATCCGCCGGGGATCGCCGACGCCCAAAATCAGCCAGTCAAGACCAGCGCCCAGCACCCGCGCCAAACGGGGCCACCGCCACGCCTCCGGCATTAACCCGGCCTCCCAATTGGTCACGGCGACGCGGCTGACGCCCATCGCTTGCGCCGTGCTCGCTTGGGTGAACCCGCGCGCTTTGCGTGCGGCTTCGATGCGCTTGCCGCGCGCCAAGTCGGGCGGGCTTTGATCCGTTTGCCGAGTCACCATGTAGAATACTGTAAGATGCGCTTACGAAACGCCATGTAAGACCCATTGACATTTAGGTAAGTCCAACTTACATTCGGGGCCATGAACGACGCCCCGCCCTCCGCTGACCCGCATTCCCCCGTTCCGGCCGCACCCTCGCCCGTCGATCGCGCGATCGAGGCCGTGGGCGGCGTGGTCAAAACGGCCGCCCTGTGCGGCGTGACCCCGCAGGCGGTCTCGCAATGGACCCGCGTTCCGGTCGCGCACGCCGCCAAGCTCGCGGCCGAAAGCGGCATCCCGCCGCACGAGCTGCGCCCGGACGTGTTCCCGGCGCCGGAACCCGCGCCCGGTAAGGCGGCGTGATGTTTCGCGATCCGCACCGTCCCGACCTGGAGATCAACGAGGGCGGCGTCGCGTTGCTGGTCGTCGCTTTCGTGTGCGGCGCGCTGATCGGCATACCCGTGGGCATGTGGTGGGCGCCGTGATTCTTGGTGGCCCCCTGATCGTCGTCGTCCTGCCACCGGAGGCGCGGGCGGACGGCCTACGCCGCCAAGCCGAAACCGTCCGCCGCGCTTCCGTCGATCTACTCAGCAAGGCTCTCTCCTTCTCCGATGCGTTGAATTCTCGCATGCGGAGCCGGTCGTGCCTAACGAGCAAAGTTGCAAAATCGGTATCGGGGAGCGCGGCGCAATGAGTGCGGCGATCGCGATCAATTGCGAATTGCGGGAGCGCATTCCGCTAGCGTTACGGGCAACGAACGCGCCCGCAAAAGTTCTTTCGTTTCAAGCGGGCGTCTCGAAACGCACCATCGCGGGTTTGCAAAATCGGGAACATGTCATTTCCGCGTCGGCGCTTTTGGCGCTCGCGCGGCAGTACCCGCACGTCAAGGCGCTGGTCCTTGAATTGATCGGGGAGACCACCGATCGCGCGCCGGATCGCATCCTGGAGGAAATCAGAAAGCTGGTGAGCAAATGATTCCGGACCCGCGCCATACCGGCCCGCGCGGCTCACAATGGACGCCCGAGCGCGACGCCGAGCTCGCCGAGCTTTGGGGTCAAGGCGTCGTCACCGCCGAGATCGCGCGCCGCATGGGCGGCGGCCTGACCAAGAGCGCGGTCGTCGGCCGCGCGCATCGCATGTGCTTGCCCAGTCGGGCAAACCCGATCAAGTCCGCGGCCCGTTTCCCGCGCGGTCGCGGCGGCGCCGCAACGCCCTGCGGGCGCGCCACGCGGCATTTGACGCCGGCGGGGGCGTCGACCGATGCGGCGGCGTTGCCCGATCTCAAATCGCCCGCGAAGGCGGGCCACGACGTTCCGGAGTCCGGCGTGGGCCGGGCGTCGGGACAGCGACATCTGATGTCGCAACTTGAAACGACCCGGAAGGGCCGTTTCTTGGGCGTTTCCTCCCTGAACTCGGCCCCGGTCGTCGCCAGCAATGGCGCCGCCGGGGTCCTTTTCGGCGAGCTGCGCCCCGACCATTGCCGCTGGCCGCTGTGGGGCATGGAGCGCCCGGCCGAGTGCACGTTCTGCGGCTGCCCGAAAGCCGAGGGCCGCCCCTACTGCGCGGGCCATGCGGCGCGCGCGTTTTTGCCGCCGAAGCCTATCGGCCCGTCGGCCGTCAAGCCGGACTGGAATGCCGCCGTCGGCGGCGGAAAGGCCTTCGAGAAATGAGCGCGACGCCCAACCCCGTCACCATCGTCGCGCGCGCCTGCGGGCAGGCGCTGGGCGTGTCGATCGCCGAAATCCTCGGGCCGAGCCGGCGCGCGGAGATCGTCGAAGCGCGCCACATGGCGATGGCGCTGGCGCGCGAGTACCTCGGCTGGTCGCAGCCGAAGATCGCGCGCGCCTTCAAGCGCGCGGATCACACGGTCGCGCAGCACGCGCTGAAGACCTGGCCCCGTCGCGCCGGCCGGCCGCATCTGGCCAAGGCACTGCCTCTCGTGCGCGCGCGCATCGATCAAGAACTCGCCGCGCGTCGCGCGGCCCTCGCCACCGCTTCACCCCAAGCCTGAAAAAGGAACCCGACATGGCCACCAAGCTCACCGCCGCCGGCCCCAAGACCGACGCCGATCCCTCGCCCAAGCGCGGCCGTAAAGCCAAGCCCGCCGAGCCCGCGCGCGTCTACACCGACGAGCAGCGCCGCGAAGCGCTCGAAATGCTCGAAGCCAAGCACGCCGAACTCGAGACCGCCAAGGCCGCGATGAGTCGCGTCAACGGCGCCTATCGCAAGCAGCTCAAGGAGGCCGCGAAGGTTCTCGGCAAGGAAACCGCCGATCTGATCTGGTTGCTGGCGGCCAAGAAGCGCGACGCGGGCGACATCGACCGCGAGACGCGCCGGCGCAACGAATTGGCGCGCTTCGCGGGCCTCAAGCTCGGCACGCAGCTCGGGTTGTTCGAGGTCGAGGGCGGGGAAAAGCGCTCGATCGGCGATCAGGTCGAGCGCGACGCGCACGCCGCGAAGGGCGGCAAGAGCAAGCCCGGCGACGGCGAATCCATCGCGCTGGCCAAGCAGCAAGGCACGGCCGATGGCGGCGCGGGCAAGACCTACCAGAACTTCTACGACGACGGCACGCCCGAGGCGCTGGCCTATCAAGGCGCCTATGCCGACGCGCAGAAGGCTCTGGCGATGGGCTTGGGCGGCGCGGCCGATCCGGACGCGCAACTCGCGGCCGGGGTCGCGGCGGTCAACGACATCCGCAAGCGGTCTCGCGCCAAAGCGGGCGCCGCGCCGGCTTCGGTGAATTGAGCGCGGGCGCCGTGACCGTCCTCGCCCTCGATCTCGCCACGTGCACCGGCTGGGCCTGCGACGGCCCGCCGGATGCGCGCGGCAATCCCCGGCCGTTTGGCGGCTCGTTCGAGCTGCGCGGCTCGGCCTATGGCGACCGCTACGTCGATCTGCGCGACCGGCTGGTCGACATGATCGCCGTTCACCGGCCCGACGTGGGGGTGTTCGAGGCGCCGCTGCCCTTCGCCGGCGGATCGAACTTCGCGGGCGCTTCGGCGACGTCGCAAACCGTGCGGCTACTGCTCGGTCTCGCGGCGGTGGCCGAGGAAACCCTCACCCGCGCGGGCCTCGCGGTCTACGAGGTCAACGTGCAGCAGGTGCGCAAGCATTTCTGCGGCGATCCGCGCGCCAAGAAGGACGACGTGATGCGCGTCTGCCGCACGCTCGGCTGGAACGCGAGCGACAACAACGCGGCCGACGCGATGGCCGCCTGGGACATGGCGCGCGCGGCGCTGAAACTTGGCGGCGCACCCCGGCCGATCCTGGCGGGGGTGGGGCGATGACCGGCCTGCCGCTGTTCGATCACGCCTTCGCGCGCCTGTCCCGCGCGGCCCGTTCGCGCCCGTGCGCCGACGGGGCCGCCGCCGCCAAGCGCCTGCGCCGGTTCGTGCACGCGATGCTCAAGGCGGAGGTGGGGGCGTGATCGACGTGCGCCACGGAGACTCGCGCGAAGTCATAAAGACGCTTGCCGATGCGTCGATTGATAGCGTTGTCTGCGACCCGCCATATGCGCTGGTTTCTATCGTCAAGAGGTTCGGCGGGAAGAACGCAGCGCCCGCAAAAGATGGCGACGTTTACGCGCGGTCCTCGCGCGGCTTTATGGGCAAGCAATGGTACACGGGCGAGGTCGCTTTCGACCCTGCATTCTGGCGCGACGTTATGCGCGTCATGAAGCCCGGCGCGCACCTGTTAGCGTTCGGCGGAACGCGGACATATCACCGCTTGACCGTTGCGATTGAGGATGCGGGGTTCGAGATACGCGACCAGATCGGTTGGCTCCACGGCTCGGGGCTCCCGAAATCCCATAACCAGGGCGATGGATGGGGCACGGCGCTCAAGCCCGCATGGGAGCCTATCGTTCTTGCGCGCAAGCCGCTGATCGGCACGGTCGCGGCGAACGTACAGGCGCACGGGACGGGGGCGATTAATGTTGATGGGTGCAGGGTCGAATGGAGTGGCCCGGAAGATGCAGCGGCGGCGGCGGCGGCGGCGACGGGTTTCGCCGATAGCAGAGCGCGCGGAACCGCCAAGCAATCGCAATCAATCGGCAGGGAATCACGCGACGGGACGAACACATACGATCCCGCCGCGCTCAAGGGCCGCTGGCCCGCGAACGTGATCCACGACGGCAGCGAGGAAGTGCTGGCGGCGTTTCCCGACGCGCCCGGCCAGCAAGCCGCAGTCGGCCCGCAGCATGGCGCCAAGAAATCGGTCAACACCTATGGCGACTACGGCCCGCGCGACCTGACAGAACCGCGCCTCGACACCGGCACCGCCGCCCGTTTCTTCTACAGCGCGAAGGCCGACGCCAGCGACCGCCTCGGGTCCAAGCATCCCACGGTCAAGCCCGTTGACCTTATGGCCTACCTATGCCGCCTCGTGACGCCGCCGGGTGGGACCGTCTTAGATCCGTTCGCCGGATCAGGGACAACCGGGATGGCCTGTATGCGCGAGGGCTTCAAGGCGATCCTGATCGAGCGCGAGGCCGAGTACGTCGCCGATATCAAGCGCCGCATCGCGCACGTCAGCGGCCACGACGCGCCGCTGTTCGGGGGCACGGTTGCCCCCCCCCGAAACCCGGACGGAAAATCTACGGGGTCTTCGCGGACGAACGATCGGACCGATCGGAACGAAACGGTGACCCCATGCGCCTCGTGATCCTCGAATCCCCCTATGCCGGCGACGTCGAGCGCAACGTCGCCTATGCGCGCGCGGCGATGCGCGACTGCCTTGAGCGCGGCGAAGCGCCGCTGGCTTCGCATCTGCTTTACACGCAAGACGGCGTGCTCGACGATTGCGACCCCGCGCAACGCGCGCTTGGCATCCGTGCGGGCCTCGCCTGGGGCCCGAAAGCCGACGCGACGGTGGTCTACACCGACCACGGCTTGACTTCGGGCATGCGCGCGGGGATCGAGCGCGCCGAAGCGCAAGGCCGCCCGGTCGAGTATCGCAGCCTGTCGCGCGACGGCGGCGACGAAGTCCTCGGGGTGGCGCCATGACCGCCGCCCTCGCCCTCGTTTCGCAAGAGCCCGAGACGCGCCTGCCGCCGCACGATTTCGAGATCGAGATGGGGCTGCTCGCGGCGTTAATGGCGAACAACCGCGCCTTTGAGCGCGTGGCCGACATCGCCCGCGCCGAGCATTTCGCCGACGGCCGGCACGGGCGCATCTTCACGGCCATCGCCGCGTTGATCGAACAGGGGCGCCAGGCGAACGCCGCGACGCTCAAGAGCTATTTCGACCGCGACGCGGAATTGGCGGACATCGGCGGGGCGGGATATCTCGCGCGGCTGCAGGCCAACGCGATCACGGTGGTCAACGCCAAGGACTACGCGCTGCGCCTGCGGGATCTGTGGATGCGCCGCGAGTTGATCGGCCTGGCCGCCGACATGCGCGAGGGCGCGCATCGCTTCGAGGTCGATCACGGCGCCGATGCGGTCGTCGAGGAGATCGAGCAGGCGCTGTTCCAACTGGTCGAGCGCGGCGAGTCCGGCGGCGGGCCGGTGTCCCTCGGGGCCGCCGCCGACGAGGCGATGAAACGCGCCGAAGCGGCCGAGAAGGGCGAGTTCAAGGGCTTGCGCACGGGCCTCGCGGCCCTCGACGAGAAGCTCGGCGGGCTGGAGCCCGGCACGCTCACGGTGCTCGGTGGGCGCCCTAGCATGGGCAAGACCGCGTGCGGCCTCGGTATGGCGTTGCACGCGGCGCAAGCCCAAGGCGCCGGGGTCGCGTTCTTCTCCCTTGAAATGCCCGCAGCGCAGATCGCCCGGCGCGCGCAATGCCAGCTTTCGGGCGTGCCGCTCGAAGCGATGCGCACCGGCCGCCTCGGCGCCGACGCCTGGAGCAAGCTCACCCAAGCCCGCGCGGCCTTCGCCGATCTCGCCTTCGCGGTCGACGATCGGCCGGCGATGTCGCTGACGCAGATCGCCGCCGCGTGCCGGCGCCTGAAACGCAAGAACGCGCTGGGGCTGGTCGTCGTCGATCACCTGACGCTGATGTCCGCGGCGCGCGGCCTCGAAAGCCGAAAGGTCGAGGCCGTGGGCTACAACTCGGGCGGGCTCAAGCGCCTTGCCAAAGAGCTGGGCGTGCCGGTGCTGTGCCTGTGTCAGCTCAACCGCGATAACGACAAGCGCGAGGAGAAGCGGCCCCAGCTTTCCGATCTTCGATGGTCCGGCGAGATCGAGCAGGACGCCGACGTCGTGATCTTCGTCCACCGCGAGCACTACTACCTGACGCGCAACGAGCCCGTGCGCTCGATGAAGGAAAAGGACGCCGAGTATTTAGACCGGCGCCTGCGCTGGAACGACGCGTGCGACGCGCATCGCGGCAAGGCCGAGCTCATCGTCGCCAAGAATCGCGACGGCGCGGACGGCGTGCTCACGACCGCCTTCGACGGCCCGACGGCGCGGTTTTCCGATTTGGATAGCGGAGACGACACCCCATGACCGACGCCCTGCCACCACCGCCCGTACCGCCCGACGCCGATCTCAAGGACTTCCCGTATATGCCGATCTTTCGGGCGCGGCTGTTCGGCTCGACATTTCACGCGCGCGCGACGGACGCCGAATGGCGGGCGGGCGTCACCCTCTGGCTCAAGAGTTGGGAGCAGGTGCCCGCCGGGTCGCTCCCCGACGACGACGTGGATTTGTGCAGACTGGCGGAGCTTGGGCGCGACCTGAAGATATGGCGGCGCATCCGCGAGGGCGCGATGCGTGGATGGGCCAAGGCCAGCGACGGGCGCCTGTATCACCCCGTCGTCGCCGAAGTGGTGGCCGAGGCTTGGGCGAAGCGCGCAAAGGCGACCCGCCGGGGCAAAGCCGGAGCATCCAAACGATGGAGCCCGAGCAATGCTCCAACCATCAAAACGGATGGAGCAAGCATAGAGCAAGCATCGCCCGGAGATAGATCAAGCAATGCTCAAGCAATGCTTGGCGATAGCAAGGGAAGGGAAGGGAAGGGAAAGGAAGAGAAAGACTCCTATCCTGAGACAGAGCGCTCTACGACCTCGCGCGCGACGCGGCTGATCGAAATCTTCGACCGCGTCCGAACCGAAATCTTCGGACCCGAGCAGGCGCGGGCCTGGCCGCAATCCGCCGACGCGGTGCACGCTCAGCGCGCCCTCGACGCCGGCTGGACCGAGCACGCCGCCGAGCTGCTGTTCCGCGACCGGATGGCCAAGCGCCGCGAGCAGGGGAAACCCCCGCCCGGCGGTCTGGCGTGGTTCGAGAAGCCTTTCGCCGAGGCGAGCCCCGCCGCGCGCACGGCCGAGGATGTTTCCGACGCCGATCCGCGCGCCAAGGCGTTCGTCGCGGCGGGCAACGCCTGGCTGGCGCTCGACCCGGAAGCGCGGCGCAAAACCCCGAGGCCCACGCGCGAAGCGTTCGGCTTGCCGCCCGCGAGCGAGGCCGCGCCATGACCGCGAGCCCGGTTCGCTCGTGCCTCGCGCGCATCGTGCCGTCGGGTCCGACATCCGCCGGATCGCTCGAAGCCCTTCGCCAGCGCGCCTGGGCCGAGCAGGGCGTGGTCGTGCTCAACGTCGCTGAAATCGGCGACGAGTGGCTGCGCCAAGCGATCAAGAACGAAGCCGTGAAACGCTGGGGACGGAGGATGAAGCGATGAGCAAGCGCCGGAAGAAGTCGCCCGCTTTGCCGCCCGATTTCGTGGGTGCCACGCCCGAGCGCATCGCCCGGGGCGAGGTCATCGTCGAGAACTTCCTGCTGGACGGTGCGCGCGGCATCCGCAAGCGGCACAAGGTCGATCGGTTGGCCATGTACCTTAACCGGGGAAACATCGACCGAGACCAGCACAAGGCCGGGCAGCGCTTCATCGACGACGCCGAGGCGGCGCAAGTGTCGATCCCATCGCTGCTCGATCCGAGCCGCGTGGGTGGGGGCGACGGCGCCGACGCGCGCATGGTTCGGGCGGGGCTCGAAGCCAACATGGCGACCCGACGAATCGCCCAAGCCATCCAGGCGATGGGCATCGTCAACAGCCGCGCGGTGATCGCCGTGTGCCTCGCGAACACCCCCGCCGACCTGTGGGCGCAGATGGCGCGATATCGCCCGAAAGACGGGATCGGCGCGCTACGGATGGGGCTCCAGGCGCTGGTCATCCACTATGGGCTTGACAACTCGACGCGCAAACTGTAGACGGATCGGCACAGTTAACCATTGCGCCCGCAGCCTCCTTGGCCGGCGGGCGTTTTTATTCGCGGGGCGCGCGCGATGAAGACCATCGGCCAGCGCGTCGCGAGCACCGTACGCCAGCGCGTCGCGGTTCAACCCAAGACACCCGACCCGCACTACCTCACGCCCGAGCATGCCGCTTGGCGCGCCGCCGTGATGCGCAACGCGCGTTTCGCCTGCGAGCAATGCGGGCTCAAGGGCGAGAAGCTCTACGCCGATCACGTCGTCGAACTGCGCGATGGGGGTTCGGCCACCGACCCCGCGAACGGCCAAGCGCTTTGCGCCTCGTGCCATGCCCGCAAGACAGCCAGGGAACGCGCCAGACGGCACGGCGCACCCGGGCCGCTACACCCCTAGCCGACGCCTCGCACTTGCGTTTGTGCGGCCACCCTGGCGCGACTGCGAGGGGGTGGGGGGTGTCAAAGTCTGGGCGGTTTGGGGTTGGTGAC
>Ga0315904_10012010_pt1 | contig 10978 bp, 7 predicted proteins | sample LakEriMetagenome_6_FD_203529 | JGI IMG/M metagenome (GOLD analysis project Ga0315904, IMG submission 203529) | Freshwater fungal communities from buoy surface, Lake Erie, Ohio, United States - Buoy 12 MA120 | ecosystem: Environmental > Aquatic > Freshwater > Lake | place: USA: Lake Erie, Ohio... | reverse complement strand
GGGCCAGGTTGGCGCGCGAGCGGCGGATGAGTTCGGGCAGCCCGCCGATGGCGTCGGCCCAGGCGAGCGCATCGAGGTAGTCCTCGTTGGCGAGCATCGACGGCGTGTTGATGGTGGCGCCCTCGAATATCTCCTCGAGCAGCTTGCCGCCCTTGGTCATGCGGAAGATCTTGGGCAGCGGCCACGGCGGCTTGTAGGTCTCGAGCCGTTCGACGGCGCGCGGCGACAGCACCAGCATGCCGTGCGCGGCTTCGCCGCCGAGCGCCTTCTGCCACGAGAAGGTGCACACGTCGATCTTGTGCCAGGGGATGTCCATCGCGAACACCGCGCTGGTGGCGTCGCACAGCGTGAGGCCGGTGCGGCGCTCGCTGATCCAGTTGGCGTCGGGCACGCGCACGCCGCTGGTGGTGCCGTTCCAGGTGAACACGATGTCGTGGTCGGGGTTGGCCTGGCTCAGGTCGGGCAGCTGGCCGTAGGGCGCGTTGAACAGGCGCGCGTCGGCGAGCTTGAGCTGCTTGACGATGTCGGTGGCCCAGCCTTCGCCGAACGATTCCCAGGTGAAGACATCGACCGGCCGTGCGCCAAGCAGCGACCACATCGCCATCTCGTAGGCGCCGGTGTCGGAGGCGGGCACGATGCCCACCCGCCAGCCTTCGGGGATGCCCAGGATGCGCCGGGTCTCGGTGATGCTCAGGGCGAGCCGCGCCTTGCCCAGCGCCGAGCGGTGCGAGCGGCCGAGCACGTCGGTGCGCAGCGCGGCCACGCTGTAGCCGGGGCGCTTGGCGCAGGGCCCCGACGAGAAATTCGGATTGGCGGGTTTGACGGTGGGTTTCAAGGCGTGAGTCCTGTGGGCATGGGGGGCGCGGGTCGGTTGCGCGGAGCGCGCGCGCGGACGCCGGGCGGCGCGCGATTTTAGCCGACTCGGGCGATGAGGGTGCCGCGCGCCGCAGCGTCGCCTTCGACGGCAGACAAGGGCGCGCGCTGTGTAGAATTCCAGTATTCGATCACCATGCCCGAACTTCTCGCCAACCTCAACGAACGCCAGCTCGCCGCGGTTACGCTGCCGGCGCAGCACGCGCTCATCCTCGCCGGTGCCGGCAGCGGCAAGACGCGCGTGCTCACCACCCGCATGGCCTGGCTGATCCACACCGGCCAGGTCAGCCCGCAGAGCCTGCTCGCCGTCACCTTCACCAACAAGGCGGCGCGCGAGATGCTCGTGCGGCTGTCGGCGATGCTGCCGGTGGCCACGCGCGGCATGTGGGTGGGCACCTTCCACGGGCTGTGCAACCGGCTGCTGCGGGCACACCACCGCGACGCCGGGCTGCCGCAGTCGTTCCAGATCCTCGACTCCCAGGACCAGCTTGCGGCCATCAAGCGGTTGCTCAAGGCCCTCAACGTCGACGACGAGAAGTTCCCGCCGCGCAACCTCGCCCACTTCATCAATCACGCCAAGGAGGAGGGGTTGCGGCCGGCCGACGTCGAGGCCCACGACGACTGGACCCGCCGCTGCGTCGAGCTCTACGCCGCCTACGACGACCAGTGCAACCGCGAGGGCGTGGTCGACTTCGCCGAACTGCTGCTGCGCTGTCACGAGCTCCTCGAGCGCGCGCCGTTGCTGCGCGAGCACTACCAGCGGCGCTTCGAGCACATCCTGGTCGACGAATTCCAGGACACCAACGTCCTGCAGTACCGCTGGCTCAAGCTGCTGGCCGGTGGCGGCGCCTCGGTGTTCGCAGTCGGCGACGACGACCAGAGCATCTACGCCTTTCGCGGCGCCAACGTCGGCAACATGGCCGCGTTCGAGCGCGAGTTCCGCGTTCCCAACCTCATCAAGCTCGAGCAGAACTACCGCTCGCACGGCCACATCCTCGACTGCGCCAACGCGCTCATCCGGCACAACGCGCGCCGGCTGGGCAAGGAGCTCTGGACCGAAGCCGGCGAGGGCGAGCCGGTGCGGGTGCGCGAGGCGCTCACCGACGCCCAGGAGGCGCACTGGGTGCTCGACGAGCTGCGCGCGCTGGTCGCCGAGGGCTGGGCGCGCGCCGACGTCGCCGTGCTCTACCGCTCCAACGCGCAGTCGCGGGTGATCGAGCACGCGCTGTTCTCGGCCGGCGTGCCCTACCGCGTCTACGGTGGCCTGCGCTTCTTCGAGCGCGCCGAGATCAAGCACGCGCTCGCCTACCTGCGGCTCATCGAGAACCCCGACGACGACGGCGCGTTCCTGCGGGTGGTCAACTTCCCGCCGCGCGGCATCGGCGCGCGCTCCGTCGAGGCGCTGCAGGAGCAGGCCCGGCTGTCCGGGGTGAGCCTGCTCCGGGCGGTCGCCGCCCTGCCGGGAGCTGCCGGTGCGCGCCTGGCCAGCTTCACCGCGCTGCTAGGCTCGCTCGCCGCGGGCTGCCGCGGGCTGCCGTTGCCCGAGGCGGTCGGCGAAGTCGTCGAGCGCAGCGGCCTGGCGGCTCACTTCCAGGCCGACAAGGACGGCGCCGAGCGCCTCGAGAACCTGCGCGAGCTCGTCGCCGCCGCAGCGGCCTTCCTCGCCGAGGAAGGCATCGGCCGCGACGTACCCGCTGCCCTGGGTGTGGTCGCCGCGGCGGCTGCCCCCGCCGCCGGCGCTACCGTGCTGCCCGCGGCCGACGCGGTGCTCGGCCCGGCCGAGCCGGGCGCGGTCGCCCTCAGCCCGCTGGCCGGTTTCCTGGCTCACGCCTCGCTCGAGGCCGGCGAGAACCAGGCTGCCGAAGGCAGCGATGCCGTGCAGCTGATGACCGTGCACTCGGCCAAGGGCCTGGAATTCGACGCGGTCTTCATCACCGGGCTCGAGGAGGGCCTGTTCCCCCACGAGAACGCGCTGTCGGAGGCCGACGGGCTCGAGGAGGAGCGGCGGCTGATGTACGTTGCGATCACCCGCGCGCGCAAGCGTCTGTACCTGTCGTTCACCCAGACCCGGATGCTGCACGGCCAGACGCGCTACAACCTGCGCTCGCGCTTTCTCGACGAGCTGCCCGAGGAGGCGCTGCGCTGGCTGTCGCCGCGCACGCAGGCGCCGCGGGCCGCCTGGCAGGCCGGCTACGGCGCGGCCTGGGAGGGGCTGGGGCGTGGGGGTGGCGGCGGCGCGGCGCTTGCCCGCGACGCCGACGGCGGCCGCGCCGACACCCAGACGCGCCGCCTGGCGCACGGCTACGAGCGCGGGCTGGCCTGGCGGGTGGGGCAGGCGGTGTCGCACGCGCGCTTTGGCGACGGCGTCATCGTCGACCTGGAGGGCAGCGGCGACGACGCCCGCGCCCAGATCAACTTCGGCCCGCACGGCGTCAAGTGGCTGGCGCTGTCGGTGGCGAAGCTCACTGCCGTCTGATCGGCCCGGCGCAAGCGCCTGCCCGCGGCCGCCAGCGTACGGTCAGTCGGTGACCACGTCGCGGTAGGTGGCCCAGAACGAGCAGTACAGGGCCGTCAGCACCAGCAGCGAGGTGGGCGAGAGCACCAGCGACATCAGCAGCGGCGAGCCGCCCAGCAGGCCCTTGAGCATCTGGATGAGCAGCGACGCCACCAGCGCGACCGCCACCCAGCCCAGCGCGAACTGCAGGAAGGCCCAGCGGTTGCGCATCACGGCCACCAGGCTGAAGAACAGCGCCTTGAGCGGCGGCAACCCGTGCCACGCGCAGAACAGCGGCGCGAACCACAGCGCCATCTGCACCGGCGTGTAGGCGAGCAGGAACAGCAGCGAGGCGAGCAGCAGCGAGGGGTCCTGCAGCGAGGGGTCGTCACCGGTGGCCTGCCCGGTGGCGATGCGCAGCAGCGTGCCGCTGTCGGCGAGCGAGGCGACGGCCAGCGCGGCAAGCGTGGACATCGCATTGATCACGCCCAGCGCGAGCAGCGATCGCCATTGCCGGCGGACGGGCTCGCGCAGTCCGACGAACAGCATCTGCGGGGTGGGCTGCTCGCGCCGCTGCGCCGCGCGCGCCGCGTGCATCACGCCCACCGACAGCAAGGGCGTGGCCAGCATGGGCGCGAACGGCCCGATCAGCGGCACCAGTGTGGTGAACATGAGCACCAGCAGGTACATGAACGACAGCGCCAGCAGGGCGAGCGGGGCCTGCCGCAGCAGCCGGAAGCCATCGATGACCCAGGTGCGGCCGCGGGCCGCCGGCAGACGGACGATCTGCATCAGGCCTCCCCGGCGAGCGCGGGCGCGGCGCGCCGCCGCGCGAGCAGCACGCGCTCGAAGTGCGTGGGGTCCTTGGGCGTGACCATCTGCGCCGGCCGCGGCAGGTGCAGATCGAACAGGCGCGACAGCCAGAAGCGCAGGGCGGCTGCGCGCAGCGCGAGCGGCCAGGCCTCGTGCTCGGCTGCGCCGGGCTGGCGCACGGCGCGGTAGGCGGCCAGCAGCGCGGCCAGCCGCGGCGGGTCGAACTCGCCGGTGGCGTCGTCGATGCACCAGTCGTTGCAGGTGACGGCAAGGTCGAACAGCCAGGTGTCGACCCCTGCGAAGTAGAAGTCGATGACCCCGCCCAGGGCTTCGCCGTCGAACAGGACGTTGTCGCGGAAGAGATCGGCGTGAACCGCGCTGCGCGGCAGCTCGCGGTACTGCGGCGTGGCCGCGAAGCGCTGCTGCTCGGCAAGCTCGTCGGCGAGCAGCTCGCGCAGCGCGCCCGACAGGAAGGGCGCCACGCGGGGCACGGTCTCGATCCACCATGGCAGGCCGCGCAGGTTGGGCAGCTTGCCGGGGAAGTCGGCGGCCGCCAGATGCATGCGGGCGAGCAGTTCGCCCAGCTGCGCGCAGTGGGCTGCATCGGGCGCGGTGAGGGCCACGCCGCGCAGCCGGCTCACGAGTGCCGCGGGCTTGCCGCAGAGGCTGCCCAGGAGCCCGCCGGTGCGGTCGGGCACCGGATCGGGGCAGGGCACGCCGCGTGCCGCGAGGTGGCGCATCAGCTCGAGGTAGAAGGGCAGCTGGTCGGCCGACAGGCGCTCGAAAAGGGTGAGCACATAGCGGCCGCGCTCGGTGTCGACGAAGAAGTTGCTGTTCTCGATTCCCGAGGCGATGCCTTCGTGGGCCCGCAGCTCGCCGAGGTCGTAGCCGGCGAGCCAGCGCTGGAGCTCGAAACGGGAAACCGGCGTGAAGACGGCCATGGGACGGGCGCGAGGACGGTGGGAGGAGGGCGACGGCGCATCGGCGTGCCGCGCGCGCGGCCGTCTCGCGCACCGGCCGCGCATGCAGCCGGATGCGCGCGGAGAATAGCAGGAAAGACGACCGGACGCGGGCGTGCCCCGCGCCGTGCGGCGGCGCCGCGGCGCCCTACAGCGACAACAGCCGTTCGTTCTCGCGCGCCGTGGGCCCGAAGCCGCGCGACTGGTAGAAATCGAAGATCGCCTCGACCACCTGCGCGGGTTCGTCGACCACGGTGATCAGGCGCAGGTCCTCGGCCGAGATCAGGCCGTTGTCGAGCAGGCTGTCGCGCATCCAGTCGAGCAGGCCGCGCCAGAAGGCCGAGTCGACCAGGATGATCGGGATGTGCCGGCCGACGCGCGTCTGGACCAGCGTGAGCACCTCGGCGAGCTCGTCGAGCGTGCCAAAGCCGCCAGGCACCGCGACGAAGGCCGACGCGTACTTGGCGAAGGCCACCTTGCGGGCGAAGAAGTGGCGAAACCGCAGCGAGATGTTCTGGTAGGGGTTGCCGGTCTGTTCGTGGGGCAGCTCGATGTTGAGCCCCACCGAGGGCGACGGACCTTCGAATGCGCCGCGGTTGGCGGCCTCCATGATGCCGGGCCCGCCGCCCGAGATGACCGAGAAGCCGGCCTCCGAGAGCTGGCGCGACAGCTCGACGGTGAGCTCGTACCAGCGGTGATCGGGACGGATGCGGGCGCTGCCGAAGATCGAGACCGCGGGGCGGATCTCGGCCAGGCGCTCGGTGGCCTCGACGAACTCTGAGATAATCCCGAGGATATGCCACGACTCTCGCGCCTTCAGCGAGGTCGAGCGCTCCTGGCTCGGGATCGATCGCAATGGCGGGACGTGCTTGCCGCTGGACATGACTGAGAAGACGCTCCTGCTGGTCGACGGGTCGAGCTTTCTGTATCGGGCTTTTCACGCCCTGCCCGACATGCGCAGTCCGAGTGGCGAGCCCACGGGGGCTGTGTACGGCATCGTCGGGATGCTAAGGCGTCTGCGCGCCGACGGCAAACTGCACGAGGGCGCCACCCTGGGCGGGGTGGTCTTCGATGCGCCCGGGCCCACCTTCCGCGACGACTGGTATCCCGAGTACAAGGCCAACCGCAAGGCGATGCCCGAAGACCTCGCGCGCCAGATCCCGGTCATCCACGATCTCGTGCGCGCGCTCGGCTGGCCGCTGCTGATGCCCTCGGGCATCGAGGCCGACGACGTCATCGCCACCCTGGCGCGGCGGGCCGGTGCGCAGGCGATGCGCACCGTGGTGGCCACCGGCGACAAGGACCTCGCCCAGATCGTCGACGAGCGCACCGTGCTCGTGAACACGATGACCACGCAGGGCGGCCCGCCCGAGCGGCTCGACCCGGCCGGGGTGCTCGCCCGCTTCGGCGTGCCCCCCGATCGCATCGTCGACTGGCTCACCCTGGTGGGCGATGCCGTCGACAATGTGCCCGGCGTCGAGAAGGTCGGCCCGAAAACCGCGGTCAAGTGGATCCAGCAGTACGGCTCTCTCGACGGCGTGGTGGCCCACGCCGATGCCATCGCCGGGGTGGCCGGCCAGAACCTGCGCAAGGCCCTCGACTGGATACCCACCGCGCGGCGGCTGGTCACCGTGAAGTCCGACTGCGATCTCGCCGGCCACCTCGACGAGCCCCTCGAGCAGGCGCTGGCGCTGCGCGACGAGGACGCGGCCGCGCTGCGCGAGCTCTTCATGCGCTGCGGCTTTCGCAGCTGGCTGCGCGAACTCGACGACGCCGCCGGATCGGCGCATGGCGCGCTCGTGCCGGCGCGCGATGGCCGCTCGGGCGCCGCGTTCGCCGGGTCGAGCGCCGCCGGGCCCGAGGCCCAGGGCGCGCAGCTGCCGGCGCCGGCCGTCGATCCGGTCCACGAAATGGTTGCCGACGAGCCGGCCCTTGGCGTCTGGCTCGAGCGCCTGCGCGCCGCGCCGCTGGTGGCGCTCGATACCGAGACCACCTCCCTCGACCCGATGGCCGCCCGGCTGGTCGGCATCTCGCTGTCGGTCGAGCCCGGGCACGGCTGCTACATCCCGCTCGCGCACGATTACGCCGGCGCGCCGGCGCAGCTCGACGCCGCCTTCGTGCTCGAGCGGCTGCGCCCCTGGCTGGAGGACGCCGCCGCGGCCAAGGTCGGCCAGAACCTCAAGTACGACGCGCATGTCTTCGAGAACCACGGCATCCGTCTGGCTGGCATCGCGCACGACACCCTGCTGCAATCCTACGTTCTGGAGGCGCACCGCAGCCACGACATGGACTCGCTCGCCGCTCGCCACCTCGGCCGGCGCACCATCACCTACGACGAGGTTACCGGCAAGGGCGCGGCGCGCATCCCGTTCAGCCAGGTGCCGCTCGAGCAGGCCACACGCTATGCGGCCGAAGACGCCGAGGTCACGCTGCATCTGCACCGCACGCTGCATCCGCGGGTGGCGGCCGACCCGGGCCTGGCCTTCGTCTACGAGCGCATCGAGCTGCCGGCCCTGCGGGTGCTGCAGCGCATGGAGCGCACCGGCGTGCTCATCGACGCCGGTCTGCTGGCCGCGCAGTCCGACGAGCTCGGCCGCCGCCTGTTCGAGCTCGAGGCGAAGGTCCACGAGGCCGCCGGCCAGCCCTTCAATCTGGGTTCGCCCAAGCAGCTCGGCGAGATCCTGTTCGAGCGGCAGGGCCTGCCGGTCCTCAAGAAGACCGCCAGCGGCGCTCCCTCCACCGACGAGGAGGTGCTCGCCAAGCTGGCCGAGGACTACCCGCTGCCGCGCCTCATCCTCGACTGGCGCGGGCTCGCCAAGCTCAAGAGCACCTACACCGACAAGCTGCCGCGCATGATCAACCCGGCCACCGGGCGGGTGCACACCCAGTTCTCGCAGGCGGTGGCGGTCACGGGCCGGCTCGCCTCCAGCGAGCCCAACCTGCAGAACATCCCGGTGCGCACCGCCGAGGGCCGGCGCATCCGCGAGGCCTTCATCGCGCCGCCCGGCCACAGCCTGGTGTCGGCCGATTACTCCCAGATCGAGCTGCGCATCATGGCGCACCTGTCGGGCGACGAGGGGCTGCTCACCGCCTTCGGCCAGGGCCTCGACGTGCACCGCGCCACCGCCGCCGAGATCTTCGCGGTGCCCGCCGACGCGGTCAGCGCCGAGCAGCGGCGCTACGCCAAGGTCATCAACTTCGGTCTCATCTACGGCATGAGCGCCTTCGGCCTGGCGAGCAACCTGGGCATCGAGCGCGACGCGGCGCGGCACTACATCGAGCGCTACTTCGCCCGCTATCCGGGCGTGCGCCGCTACATGGACGACACCCGCACGCTCGCGCGCGAGCAGGGCTACGTCCAGACCGTGTTCGGCCGGCGCCTGTGGCTGCCCGAGATCAACAGCCCCAACGGACCGCGCCGGCAGGGCGCCGAGCGGGCCGCCATCAACGCGCCCATGCAGGGCACGGCGGCCGATCTCATCAAGCTCGCCATGATCGCGGTCCAGGACTGGATCGATGCCGAGCGCGCGCCGGCGCGCCTGCTGCTGCAGGTGCACGACGAACTCGTCCTCGAGGTGCCCGACGAGGCCCTGCCGGCGGTGCGCGAGCGCCTGGCCGCCCTCATGACCGGCGTGGCCAGCCTGAAGGTGCCGCTCGAGGTCGAGGTCGGCGCCGGCCCCAACTGGGAGCGCGCGCACTGACGCGCGCTCGCCCTGCCGCCATCGCCTCGCGCCCTTGCTGCCCGGAGCCGCCCATGACGACCGATCTGCGACCCCATGCCGACGAGCTCGCCAGCCTCATCGGAGCCTCGCCGCTGCGTCGGCGCGGTTTCGTCGCCGGCGGCTTCGCCGCTGCCGTCGCTCCCACCGGCGCGCTGCGCGCCCAGACCATCGTCACCGATGACGCCGGCCTGATCGGCGAGGAAGTGCTGATCACCGCCGCGGACGGCCGGCGCATGCCCGCGTGGCGCGCCCAGCCAGCCGGCCGCCAGGGGCTTGCCACGGTGCTGGTCGTCCATGAGGCCTACGGCGTGCATGAGCACATCCGCGACGTCTGCCGTCGCTTCGCGAAGGCTGGCTGGCAGGCCGTTGCGCCCGATCTCTTCTTTCGGCAGGGCGACCCGCGCCGCTACGAGACCACCGCCGAAATCTTCGCGCAGGTCATCTCGCGCGTTCCCGACGCCCAGGTGCTGTCCGACCTCGACGCGGCGGCCCAGTGGGCGGCCGGCAACGGCGGCAGCCGCGAGCGGCTCGGCGTCACGGGTTTCTGCTGGGGCGGGCGCATCGTCTGGCTGTACGCCGCGCACCGCCCGCGACTGAAGGCCGGCGTTGCCTGGTACGGCCGGCTGTCGGGCTCGTCGAACGCGCTCACCCCGCAGCATCCGCTTGACGTCGCCGAGACGCTGCGCGCGCCGGTGCTCGGGCTGTACGGCGGGCGCGACGACGGCATCCCGCTGTCGGTCGTCGAGGAGATGAAGCTGCGGCTGTCGTTCGGCCGCGGCGCCTCGCAGATCTCCGACTTCGTCGTGTACCCCGACGCGCCGCACGCCTTTCACGCCGACTACCGGCCCGGCTACCGCGCCACCGAGGCCGCCGACGCCTGGGCGCGCTGTCTGGCCTGGCTACGCCGCTTCGGCGCCTCCACATGACCCTGCTCCACATCCTGCTGGCCACCTTCGCCGCCGGAGCGCTGAGCGTGCTGGCCGCGGCGCTGATCGCGGTGCCGCGTCTGAAGGGCATCGTGCAGCGGCTGGTGAGCCTGTCGGCCGGCCTGCTGCTGGCCACCGCGCTGCTGCACCTGCTGCCCGAGGCGATCGAGTCCCATGCCGATCTGCACGCGCTGTGCGCGGTACTGCTGGCCGGGCTGGTCGGGTTCTTCCTGCTCGAGAAACTCGCCATCCTTCGCCACAGCCACCACTACGAGGGCGACGGGCATCACCACGAGCACGGCCACGACCGTGACGAGGCCGGCCCCGGCGGCAGTCTCATCCTCGTGGGCGACACCATCCACAACTTCGCCGACGGCGTGATGATCGCGGTGGCGTTTGCCACCGACATCTCCCTGGGCTGGCTGACCGCGGTCGCGATCGCCACCCACGAGATCCCGCAGGAGATCGGCGATTTCATCCTGCTGCTCAATGCCGGCTACAGCCGTGCCCGCGCGCTGATGTTCAACGCGCTCTCGGGGCTGGCGGCGGTGGCGGGCGGGCTGTTCGGCCACTTCGCGCTGGGCACCGCCGAGGAAATCCACCCCTATGTGCTGATGCTGTCGGCGGCGAGCTTCATCTATATCGCGCTGGCCGATCTCGTGCCCGACCTGCATCGCGAAAGCCGGCGCGCCCGCTCGGGCTGGTTGCGTCAGTTCGCCCTGATGGCTGTCGGCATCGCCGTCATCGCGGTGCTCACCCGCTCGCTGCACGCGCACTGAGCGCCGCGCGGCTCAGGCCGGCGGCACCAGGGCGCTCACCAGCTGCTCGAAATCCTGCTCGCCCGGCGCGGTGTTGTCGAAGCGCACGAGTTCCGGATAGGCCGCAGGCTCGGGCACGAAGCGCCGCTCGCGGTAGGCCTCCCAGTGCGCGAGCTTCCAGGCGTCGCGCGGATCGGCGCGGCGCACGATGCGCTCGCGAGCCACCGTTTCGTCGAGATCGACCCACACCACGCGGATGGTGACGCCGGCCGGCACCGGGAAACGGCTGCCGTCGTGCAGGCGATGGTCGCGGACCTCGCGCGAGAACGGACCGACCACCAGCACATTGACCCCGAGCGCCAGGTTCTCGGCCGCCACCCCGACCAGGCCCGAGTACTCGGGATCGCGCAGGTGGTTCAGATAAGTGGGGCTG
>Ga0315904_10012008_pt1 | contig 10979 bp, 25 predicted proteins | sample LakEriMetagenome_6_FD_203529 | JGI IMG/M metagenome (GOLD analysis project Ga0315904, IMG submission 203529) | Freshwater fungal communities from buoy surface, Lake Erie, Ohio, United States - Buoy 12 MA120 | ecosystem: Environmental > Aquatic > Freshwater > Lake | place: USA: Lake Erie, Ohio... | reverse complement strand
CGCTGCGTCGCCTCGGGTAGCCCGGTCAGCGTCCATTTCCTCGTCGTCGCGTTGTAGACCTTGGTCGGCTTCACTTCGCCCTCTGCCTTCCTGCGCCGTAAACGGCCTTTGCACGCTGTGTGTGCGAACACAGCAGCAGCAGGCGGCAGATGCGTTGAGCGGTCGGACTGACGCGCCCAAATGCGTCGCAGACCAGGAATCGCGGGTGCAGGTTTCCGTCACCAAGCACGACGTGGAGTTCTCCACCGCATTCGTTGCCGGGCCGGTTCATCCACCGCGCCAGAATTGGCCAGAGGCGCCGGCAGTCTTTGATCGGTCTGGTCACTTCGCCCTCTCAGGTGGCAGCACATCCACCACGGTCTGTCTCGGCAAATTGGGCCGCGCCTCGGGGCTCTCCACCACGACGCGCACCACCCGCTCGACCGTCGATTGCTCGGTGACGCTGACGTCGACGGATTCCTTCGCCTTGCCATAGACCCTCTCCGCCAGCCACTTGGCCGCCGCAAAACGCTGATCGGGGTCGGCCTTCGACGCATCCTCGAGCACGCCTTCGATCTCCGAGAAACCGGGCACGATCGCACCCGTCGCCTGCGCCACGATCACCGCGACAGCAGCCGGGGCATAGCGGTCCGCGAAGTCCGGCAAACGAGTTCGGCCCGGTCCCGGCTTGGTCCCTGGCGCAAAAGTGCCCTTCTCGCTGCGTAGAAGCCCGTCTGGACCGACTTTGGCCGTAACCTGTGTCTCAGGGCGGGGAAGTGCCCCAACGCGCCTCACAGGGGCTTTAGTTTCGTCTGACATGGCATACCACCTGTAGTGTGTAGTCTATCCACCTAGACACAACCTGTAGTGGTGCCGTTTCCACGGTCCACCACAACCAGCCGTTCCCGCCAGCCTGATTATGTCAACTCGCCCTCTTCTTCAGGGATTGACCTCTCCCGTCAACGCTCGCTCACGTCATCCTGAGGCTGTTTAGCGCGAGGCCAAAACGCATCCACGACGTCGACCGCGCACCTTGTTGGCCGACCATCCCCAAAGCGCACGAATCGGCTCCCGTCGACGGCAACATAAGCCGGATCCAGCAGCGCGATCGCCTCGCCCCACTGGACCGCGACCACGAGCCGGATCGCCGCCTCCCGAGATTGCTGGTCAGCCATCGATCACCCCCATGACCTGACTAGCCTCCGCACACCAATACTCGACGTCGTTATCTACAATCGGGCCAGCAAGCCCCCCATGGATGACGACGGTTTGGTTGACATCGCAGTTGTAGACGTCGAATCCCCTGCGCACAACGCGCCACCGCCCATCCGCCAAGGGGCCGGGTTTGCGGACGACGATCACGCCGTCGAGGGCCCTGATCGGGATTTTGGGCTCGATGGCGGTGATTGTCGCCAGCTTGATCTCGCTCACTGGCCACCACCCTTGAGCTTGGCGAGTTCGGCTTCGAGCTGCGCGATGCGGTCTTTGGTGGCGGTGTCCTGCTGCGCCCGCAGCTTCTTGTCCCACTCGGCCTGCTCCTCGTCGGAAAGCTGGCGCTCTTGGTCGACGTAGAACCCCTCGACGTAGAGCTTCACCCGCTGCACCCCAGCTGCTTTGGCGACATCGAAAGCCTCAGCGAAGATCTTCGCTGTCTCGTCGACGCTGCGCCATTCGTCGTCAAGCGCACCACGAAGGCGGCTCTCCAAATCAAAAGACACGTAGATCCAGCTGTTCTGCTTCGTCGTCATCGGTTGTCCCCTTTGCTGCCCTCGTCGTCGCACGATTCGCGATCGGTGTCCACCGTGATCGACTCTCGCCACTGTGAGGGGAGCCGCTGGTAGAGGCCGCGCCGGTGGAGTGATCTGGTCACCTCTTCGGATGTCAGGGTCTCCCGGAGATCCTGGATCCACGTCAGCCACTGATCTTGCCGCCAGCCCCGCTGGTAGTCCTCCGCCACTTCGAGCGGGATCGCCCGTCCAGGGGACACGTCCACCAACAGGGCGAAGAGCTCTTTTGCTGCCCTCCGCTGGTCAAAAACCCCGCGCAGCGGGATCTTGATAGATTCTTGAGATCTTAGAGGAGTCCCTTTGGGCGAAATGGGGGGTCCAAAATGGCTTTCCAACGCGGGACCCTCACCCCCCCTTTTTGACCTTTCGGCGAAAAGGTGCGTCCCTTTGGGCGAAAAGGGTCCCCCCCCTTTTTCACCTTTTGTCGAAATGGGGGGACAATGTAGGTCCTGCGCAATCGCACGGGCGTTCAGGCTGAAAAACAGGCGGGGGCGGTCCGCTTTCACCCCCAAGCGCTCGGTCAGCCAGCCCTTCTTGCGGAGCACTTCCCGAGCTCGCTCTTGCTGCTTGCGGGACAGGCAGGTGGCGTGGGTGATCTGCTCCACTGACTCGGAGATCTCGCGCTCGCCGCCCTTGGTCCAGAACCAGAGTTGGCAGAGCAAAAGCGCGCTGTTGATGTCGTTGTCCAGCGCCTTCGCCACGACGTTGCTGAAGCCGATCGTGAGGCCACCTAGGCCGAGGTCATTTGCGATCACGGGTCACCGTGGCTGCGCTTGCACGAGGCTGCGGCCCATGACACAACGTCACGAGCACGATCCCAGAGCGCCGCGAGATACCCGCCAAGGTTCGCGGCGCTCTCTTTTTGCCCCACCACGCGGCCCAAAACAAGCTACGTTGCCCGCATGGGGACAAAGATCGCAGCACTCTACGTGCAGACTGGCGGCGCATACTTCGGACTCGACGGCGTCGATCCGTGGGATGAGGCCCGAGACGCTCGCCGCTACGACGGGGCCGATCCCGTGGTGGCGCACCCTCCCTGCTCTCGCTGGTGTCGACTCGCGGGACTTGTGGAGGCGCGGTGGGGCCACAAGCGGGGCGACGATGGGGGCTGCTTCGCTGCCGCCCTCGCTGCCGTCCGCCGCTGTGGGGGTGTGCTCGAGCATCCGGCCTACTCCGACGCATGGGCCGCCCATGGGATGACCGCTCCACCACGAGCGGGCGGGTGGATCCTCGCCGACACACATGGCGGGTGGACGTGCCACGTCGAGCAGGGGCGCTATGGGCACCTCGCGAAAAAGGCGACGTGGCTCTACGCCGTCGGGTGTGATCTCCCGTCGCTGCGGTGGGGCAGTACGTCCGACCACCAAGAGGGTGCGGTGAGCTGGTGTGGCAACCGCACAAACTCGGGCGGGGAAGCTCGCCCTCGCGTCGGCAAGAAAGCCGCGTCTGCTACCCCGCCAGCGTTCCGCGAGATCCTGATCGCCATGGCCCGGTCAGCGCGATCACCCTTGCGCCCCACCAGCACCGTCGGCTAGCGTCGACCTGCCGGCGGGTTCTGCTCACGGCACGGAGGCCCCTCGTCGTTGGTTTGTCCCCCCTCGCTGCCGTGCGGGGGGTTTCTGTCTTTGGGGCTAGAGATCACTCCTGCGGGGCCAGAGATCACTCCCGGAACACTAAGGATCACGCTTACTCCCGCGCAGATCCGGCATTGCGACGCGGTGATCCGTGGTGCACGCGCTTGCCTCTTGACGTTTCGTACAGAGCCGCTATGATGGGCGCAGGGACAAACAACGGGCCGCGAGCCCACAACGGAGCAGAGACCATGAAGATCACGCACACCAACGGCACTGTCGAGCACGCCTCCTCCTTCGCCGCTGCCCTCGAACTGCTGCGCACCGACTACGGCGACGACGTCGTCTGCTACGACGACGAAGGCTCCGAGGTCACCGGCGACGAGGGCATGGAGCACGTCACGCGCGCGCTCGTGTGGGAGTCGGAAGAAGACTCGCGCGACGACGCTGGTGCCAAGGCTGTCGCCAAGATCACCCGCTGAACCACCGACGACAACTAAGCCCGCAGCCCCGGTTAGCCCGGGGTTTCGGCGTGGGACCAACCAACACTGGAGATGCGCGATGTTCACGATCACCAACCCCGACGGCACCCAAGAGACGGGCGCCATGGCTGCCGAAGATTTCATCATGAACCTCGTCGCGTTCTCCGACTGGGAGTGGCTCTGGCATGAGTCGGTCCGCGACGAGGACATCACCCCGCGCACCTGTGTGGAAGTCCGGATCGCCTGACCCCCACCCCACAACCAAGCCGCATCGCCCGTCAGCCGGGCTTTTCGGCGTAGGAGGACACCAACGATGACGCAGAATTTCCAAACCAACAGCCACGCAACGCTCACCCTTGATGAGGGGTTCAACGATGCGTGCCAAGCGTGTCCGCGCTGCAAGCGTGCCCCGCTGGGCGCGGTCTACCAGACCGAGCACGGCGATTGGTCTGCTCTGGTCTTCTGCGGGTGTGAGGATCAATGGGGTCCCGTCGACGACACCCGCCGCGCGCGATCCACCAACATGTGGGCCGCGATGCGCGAGGCGTGCCGCAATTGGCGAGTGGCTGACCACATCCTCGTTCGCCCCCCGACGGGGGAGCCCGGCGAGTACCGCGTGCTCCGCATGAGCGATCGTGACCCGGACGGGTTCGCGCGCAGCACCTACGCATGACCCGCACCCCAGAATTTTCGAGCGCATCGCCGGGAAAGCCCCGGCTTTCGCCGTCAGGAGGACACCAACGTGAACGACAACGACCGCAGAGACCTCGCCCGTGTGCTGCTCCGTGCAGCGTCGCAGGCCCTGGAGTGCGCGAACCCCGAGGATTTTTCGGGGCTCCGCCAAACGACATTCCGCGAGATGAACCGCATTTGGGTGGGCTTCACGAGCCATCGCGAGGCCATCAACTTCAGCGACACCATGCGCATCCTGAACGGCCAAGTGAGCGCCACGCTCTTTGCGCAGATCGCCGCCGCCGAGGCCAGCCGCCAGCTCGCCGAAGTCCGCGCCACATTCCTCGCCCTGCCAACCAAGGAGACCCCATGAGCCCCCGCAAAAAGAAGAAGCCCGCCCGCCAACCCTGGCACCACCGACTCCCCCGCGACGCCAAACACGCGCAGGTCTACGTGCGCGTGTCGAGGGCCGACCACGCCGAGCTCGGCAGGTTGGCCGACAAGTTCGGCGTCACCATGAGCGACGTCGTGCGTGTGCTCGCGTTCGATGGCGACGTCGACGCGAGGCTGGATGCCGCCCTCCACGCCGCCAACGTCAACGAGCTGGGGGTGGCGTGATGGCTGGCAAAACTGTGACTGTGACCGTTTCTCGTCGCACCGCGTGGCGTGTGTTGGGTCTCGTCGAGATGGAGGCCGAGGAACAGGGCTACGGCAATTTCCCAGGGGGAGATCCGCGCGACTTCACCCCCGACCCCGAGTGCTCCACCGACGAGGAGCGCGCGGCGCACGCGAGAGATTGCGACGCCATGAACGCCGGTGGTCAAGCGCTGATGCCGTCGACGGCGAGATGGGAGAACGGCTCCCACTGGCACGAGTCGGGCTATGGGCTCGGCACCTACGTGATCCGCAACCCGAAGTGGATTGCCATCCGCGACGAGCTGCGCGCGGCGATGAAGGACGGTGCCCAATGACGACGACGACCAAGCCCGCCGACTGCCCGACGTGCATGAACCTCTACCCGTGGACATGCGCGGAACACAAAGGGGCGGGCGCACCGACTGTCGACGACGGCAGCGACGAGGTGCTTGAGGAGATCGAGCGCATGATCCGCGTCTGGCTGCCAAACAAGACGGGGCCGATCGACCTCACGCAAGCGGTGGCCAACGCGCTCTATGGGCACAGCTGGGCCTTCGCTGACCGGATGACCATCCGCAGCCCCGCCGACTGGATGGCCATCGCGAAACGCCGCTCTTGACAATCCGTACAGAGCAGGCACACTAGGCGCGGGACAAACCAACGGAGATCACGATGCGCCAGTGCGAATTCTGCGATCGCTACCAGCACGACCTCGACGACGACGGCTACCCGTACTGCTGCGGGGAAGCTCAACAGGCTTGGCGCATGGAGCGCGAGTGCGACGACGTGCTTGGGGAAGACCCGATCCACGACGACAGCTACTTCGCCCAGCTCTGCGCCAGCCTCGAACCCTACTGGCCCTTCGCCGACGCTTTCTGCGGCGACGACACGGGCCACGACAACCCGAATTTTTTTCCCGTCACGACGACGGAAGAGGATCTGCTCCCATGGTGAAACGTGTTTTCCTCGACATTGAGACCATCCCCACGCGCCGCGCCGACGAGCTCGCCCGCATCCGCAAGGAGCAGGAGAGCAAGAACGCGGCCTTGAAGAAGCCCCATCCTGCCGAGGAAGTGGAGGCCAAGATCGCCGAGGAGATCGCAAAGACGTCCCTCGACGGCGCTTCGGGTCACGTCGTCGTGATCTGCGCCGCCATCGACGACGGGCCAGTGATCTCGTGGGTGGACGTCGACGACGAGCGCACCCTGCTCACCCGCTTTGCTGATGAGATCACGCAGGCCCTCGGCGGGCACTCAGGGATCGTCGTCGGGCACAACGTCAATGGATTCGACAAGCCGTTCCTGCGGCAGCGCGCGATGGTGTGTGGCGTTCACCTTCCGGCATGGCTCACCCGCGCCGAGAAGCCGTGGGATGCCGCTGCCACCGACACGATGCTGATGTGGACCGGAGGCCAGCCGGGCAAGTTCATCGGCCTCGACCGCCTCGCCCGCGCGCTCGGTGCCGGTGAAAAGCTCGGCGACATCGACGGCGCCAACGTCGCGCAAGCCATCAAAGACGGGAGGATCGCCGAGGTGCGCGCGTACTGCGCCCACGACGTCATCCTCACCCGCACCTGCTTTGTTCGCATGAACCCGGAGAATTTTTGACCATGACCGACACCAAAGCCCTCGCCGTCGTCGAGCAACCCCAAGCCATCACACGCCACGATCAGGCCCTGCTTCGCCCCATCGCCCGCCCCGCCGAAGTCTTGTCGGCCATGAGTGAGACCCGCGTCCTGCTGCGTGACACGCTCGCCGAGGGCATCGACTACGGCGTGATCCCCGGCACCGACAAGGGCCGCGACAAAGGCCCGCCGAAGAAGGCCCTCCTGAAGCCCGGTGCCGAGAAGATCGCCGCCGCCTTCGGGTGTCGCGCCGACTACGAGATCGTGACCGCTGAGGTGGACCACGACCGCGTCACGCGCCGCCCGAGTGAGTGGGTGGAGGCGCCACAGCCGTCGCGACCGGAGCAGGAACGGCTCAAGGCCGAGGGCAAGGGCCGCAGCCGCAAGGTCAACGGCGAATGGGTGTGGCAGGTGAAGGGGCAGGGCGAGTCCATCAGCTACGGCCTCTACCGCTTCGTTGTGCGTTGCTCGCTTGCCCGTTTTGACGGCGTCGTCGTCGGCAACGGCATGGGCGTCTGTTCCACGATGGAGAGCAAGTACATCAGCCGGCCCAGTGAGTGTGAGAACACCGCGCTGAAGATGGCGATGAAGCGCGCGCTCGTTGCCGCCGTGCTCGGCACCTTCGGGCTCTCTGAGGCATTCACGCAGGACGTCGGCGATGATGAGGACGACGAGGATGTGCGCCTCAGTGAGCGCCGCGAGGCTGCACCGGCGCCGCCTCCCCCGCCTCCTCCTCCGCCGCCGCCCAAGCCCGTCGACTTGAAGCAGGTTCGCGACCGCGTTGGCGCGCTCTTCACGACGCTGGAGATGTCGACCAAAGAGGCGCGCGTCGACTTCATGCGCCGCATCACCGGCAAAGACAGCGGGTTCGAGCTCGCCGACTACCTCGACGTCGAGGAGGCACTCAAGAGCGCCGCCGCCGCCAAGGTTGCGCCCGACGAGGTGCAGCCATGACGACGCACACGCCGACGCGCAACACGGTGTGCACCGACGACACTGGCGACCTGATGCAGCCATTCGGCAAGAGGGCAGTGCGGCGCCGGTGGGCGTTTCAGCTGAACGACAGGGATAGATGGCGACTGGCGGACGGGGGCGACGTGATCAGCAGGCACCACACCATCGCCGACGCCGTCCTCTGGGTCGCTGAGGGCAAGCGATGAATATCACCCTCTCCCCCGACGACGTCGCGAAGATGATCGCGGAGCACTTCAAAGCGAAGGGCCAGCGCGTCAACCGCGTGATGTTCTGCATGCAGGCGACGCCGCAGACCTTCGACCCAGCAGCGGAAACGAGTTCCACCAAGGTCGAGGTCACCCACATCGAGGTGACCGTCGACCCGCTGCCGAAGCGGAGGAAGCGATGATCTGCGCCGTCTGCCAACACAAGGGCTCCGACGTCGAGAGCGACCGCTGCTTCTTCTGCCGCGAGGGGTGCACGCCGGACCTTGCTCGCCTCGGGCACGCGATGCTCAAGGCGCAAGGCAAGGCAGCCCCCTCCGCGAAGCCAAAGCCCGCCAAGCGCATGATCTACCAAGTGGACGCCCAGTACGCGGGAGCGACAATGAAAGCGGCGTACGAGCGTTTGGCTGCGTTAGATGCGGTGCCGAAGTTCGACGCCGACCAACTGCGAGTGATCGTGGAGTGCCTCGCCCGCATTCGCGCCGAGCTCCAAGGCAGTGACGTGGCCACCTACACGGTCGCGGACTGCACTGCGCGAGGCGAGCTGCTGACGGTGTGGCGACCGACGCAGATCGCGACGATGATCAAGGGCGCGACGCTGGACCCGTTTTGGCGCAGCAAGAGCCTCGACCTCAACGTGATCCTCTCGCGCGCACAAGCGTTCTACGTCGCCGGCCAAGGCAAGGCGAAGAAGCCAGACACTAAGGTGATCCTCATCGAGCGCTGGCACCGGGCCTACAAGGCGCTGCTTGAAGCCAACATCGGTGCCGCGATGGATTTTGAGCGGAGCGCTGAATCGCTCACCAACGCCACGACGGCGGATCTGCAAGTTTGGCTGTCGACGTTGCTGGCAGAGTGTGAGAGAAGGAACATCGACACAGGGGACAACCAATGAAGAAGCCGAACGACTGCAACATGTCACGCGACGCCGTCCGCGCCGCTCGTGGGCGCCGATGAGCGAGGCCAAGCACACGCCCGGCCCGTGGAAGCGGTCGTACCGAAACATCACCGCCAACGGCGTCATCGTCGCGCGCGTGTTGCCCGCGGAGGGCGGCGCCGAACAGGAAGCCGCCAACGCCCACCTCATCGCCGCAGCACCCGATCTTTTGGCTGCGCTGGTCGACGTCGTCAGCATCCACGAGCAAGTCGAGTGCGCCTATGCACCCGCGCCGTGCGCATGTGATCGCTACGCCCAAGCCCGCGCCGCCATCGCTCTCGCGAAAGGTGGTGCGCGATGACCGCCGCCCTCAAGCCGTGTCCGTTCTGCGGGGGTGAGGCGACCGCCGTCGTAGATGGCGCCAACATCGTCGGACGCTGCCGGTCGTGCATGGCAGAGGGCCCGTGGTGCGTGCTCCATGCCACCGCCGTCAACGCATGGAACCGCCGCGTCGTCGACCCTGCTCTCGCCACCTTCGCCGCGACGCTCAAGCACGCCGAGGCTCGCGCAGAGAAGGCAGAGCAGACGCTGCGCGTTGTGCGATCTCACCTCGCCACGGCGCTCGCCATCGTCGACGCTCCCACCACGACGGAAGGGGGTGCGGAGTGAGCAGCACCACCGAACACCTCGACTACGCCGAGACGCCCGCGCAGAAGAGCCGCCACGAGCTGGAACGCGACCTCACCCGCGCGCGGGGCCGGATCGCAAAGCTGGTGAACGATCTCGCCGAAGCCAAGCGCGACAGCAAGAACCGCGCGGCAGCTCTGGCGAAGGCACGCACACGCATCGCTCAGCTCGAACGCGCCAACGCCACGATCCACAAGTCGTGGGCCGAGAGTGCTGTCGAGGCCCACGACCTCAGGGGCCGACTCTCCACCATCAAGCAAGCCCTCAACACCTGACCCGCAACAACGAAAGAAGGACACATGGCAGGCATCAACAAGGTGATCATTGTCGGAAACTTGGCTCGCGATCCCGAGGTGCGCTACTCGCAAGGCGGGATGGCCATCTGCAACTTCAGCGTCGCCGTCAACGAGCGCAAGAAGGATGGCGACCAGTGGAAGGAGCACGTCGAATTCTTCCGCGTCAAGGCGTTCGGCAAGCAGGCTGAGAACGCCGGCCAGTACTTGCAGAAGGGCAAGCAGGTCTACGTCGAGGGCCGGCTGGAGACGTCGAAGTACAAGGACAAGGAGGGCAACGAGCGCACCTCCGTCGACGTCATCGCGAGCACGATCCAGTACCTCGGCGGGAAGGGCGATGGCGCAAAGACCGCGACGACGAGCAAGCCGAAGGACGCGGCGCCCGAGCAGGCCAGCAACGCCGTCGACGGCGATGACGATCTTCCCTTCTGAGGTGAACCATGAGCCTTGATGTCTACCTGAGAATTGCCGTGCCGATCGACCCCGACGCGCACAACTGCAACTGTGAGCACTGCGAGATTCGTCCTACGGGTTTTGAGACGGTGTTTGATCGGAACACCACGCACAACCACAACAGGATCGCAGACGCGGTGGGTATCTACCGTCACTGTTGGCGTCCCGATGAAATTGGGGTCACGACGGCGTCGCAGTTGATTGAGCCTCTCCGCGCTGGCCTTGCCCAACTGAGGGCCACACCAGAGGCGTTCAAGCACCTTGAGCCGGGCAACGGCTGGGGGTCGGTGGCGCACTTCACGGACTTTGTCGCCGCGTACCTGGAAGCATGCGAAGCACACCCGACCGCAACCGTGTCGGTGAGTCGATGAACGAGCCTTTCGACATCGTCACGTCGACGAGCGTGATGGCCAGTCGGCGAGAGTGGGCGAACGTCGCGATTGGGTTCGCGGCGGGTGCTGTGCTCGCTCTCGTGGGTGTGCTCTCGCCGACGCTGTGTCAGTGGGTGTGGCGTGTGCTGATGGATGATGAGCCATGAGGCGCGCCGCCAAGGTCGACGACAACCACCGCACGATCGTCGCCGCTCTCGTCAAAGTCGGCTGTCTTGTGCAGTCGCTGGCGGGAGTCGGTGCCGGGGTGCCTGACCTTCTCGTGTGGTCGCCATTCACCAAGCGGCTGCATCTCGTCGAGGTGAAAGACGGTGACAAGGTGCCGAGCGCGCAGAAGCTGACGCCGGCCCA
>Ga0315904_10012007_pt1 | contig 10979 bp, 10 predicted proteins | sample LakEriMetagenome_6_FD_203529 | JGI IMG/M metagenome (GOLD analysis project Ga0315904, IMG submission 203529) | Freshwater fungal communities from buoy surface, Lake Erie, Ohio, United States - Buoy 12 MA120 | ecosystem: Environmental > Aquatic > Freshwater > Lake | place: USA: Lake Erie, Ohio... | reverse complement strand
TTCATAAGCGAGCCGATCCTGATCTTCGCGCGCGATGCCCCAGGTCTTGGCCATGTCTTCGCAACTCTCGCCCATGCTCTTGCCGGTGCGCGGTTCGGCCACGCCGGGAAATTCGGGTTTGAATTCACCGAAGGAAAAACCTTTCAGCGCGGCCTTGATGCGCTCGCCGAGCGTGCGCGCACGGTTGAGGTCGAGCAGACGGCGGCGCAGTTTTTTGCTGACCGCGATCGGCACGTCCGAGGTGGTGTCGGAACCGCCGCCGATGCCGGCCTCAATCTGGCCGACTGCGATTTTATTGGCGACGGTAATCAGCGCATCCAGACCGGTGCCGCAGGCGCGGGTAATGGTGATGCCCGGCGTGTGCGGCGACAGACCGGACGACAAGGTGGCTTCGCGCGCCAGATTGAAATCGGAGGAATGCTTGAGCACGGCGCCCATGGCGACTTCACCCAGAATTTGGCCCTGCAGTTGGAATTTTTCGACCAGACCGCCGAGTACCACGGTGGACAGGCCGAAATTGCCGACATCGAAGTAGGCGGTGTTGTTGCGGCAGAACGGAATCCGGACGCCACCGAGAATGGCGACACGACGCGTGGACGACATGGAATGGCTCCTGATGGGCGAATGGGGGGTCGGACAGGGCATAATAAGTGACCGTGCCCAGTGCATGGATTTCTCCAAACTCCCGAGTATGGTAGCGCATGATTGAGCCCGTTTACAGCTTCGGCCTATTGGCCCTGGAACTCTGCCCCGGCCAACACCTGCCCTCCGCGCAGCTCACGGTGGCCCAGTCCGAACGGCTCGGCAGTCTGCTGGCCGAGGATCTGCGGCCCTGGATTGGCCCGCACAAGGCCATCGACATCAGTCTGGCCGGCGCCGCCTTCGATCCGGTCGAGATTCTGCGTCCGGGTTGGCCGGTGCATGCCGAAATCGCCCGCTTGACCCATCTGGCCCCGAAATCAGCCGCCGCGCGCTTGCTGTGTTTCGGTGCCGCCGAGGGCCGCATGCCCGAGGGTCTGCAACCCGATCCGGTACATGCCCAGGGGCCGCTTCGCTGGCTGCCCTTCGTGCTGTCCGGCCCGGCCGAACAGATCCACGCCGTGCAGGACGGCATGGAGGCGGAGCTGATGGAGCGCGGCATGGCCGGCGCCGCCACCGCCCTGTGGGCGCAGGAGGCATTCGCCGCCGACATCGAACATGCGCGCTACATGACCCTGCACGACGGCGTGGCGATGATGGCCATGCAATACGGTCACAGCGGACTGGAGCCGGTCTGGCCCTTGATTGAAACCGCACTGTTCGCGCCGCAGCAGGCGGCGTGGCTGGATGCGCCGCCGGAACCGCTGGTGTATGTCAATTCGGGCACCGCACATATCGCCTTATTGGATGAGCATGCGTGGCTGAAGCTGCAGAGCGGTCTGGAGGGAAAAAACGGCGAGCAGCTGGAAACACTGTTCCAGATGTTCCAGATGCGGCAACGCCAGATTGCGGCACTGCTGGAAGCGCATGGCCTGAGCGTGGAATTCGATTTCTGCGCGGACGCCGAGAGCGCCCGCGACACTCTGCAGCGTTAATCCGGAATACGGTTCACCAAGGGCGCGCCTTTTTCGTAGGCGGTGAAGCTATCGATGGTGGTCTGACAAATAGTGCTGAAAGCTTCACGGGTGAAAAAACCCTGATGCCCGGTAATCAGTACGTTCGGCAGCTGTTGCAGTTCGGCCAACAGCGGATCGGCCAGTTCCGATTGCGAATGGTCTTCGAAAAACAGACCGGCCTCGAATTCGTACACATCCATCGCCAGGCCGCCGAGATGGCCGCTACGCAATGCTGCCAGCGCCGCTGCGGTGTCCAGCACCTGGCCGCGGCTGGTGTTGACCAACAATACGCCGGGCTTGCAGGCCGCGAAGAAATCGGCGCCGAGCAGATGCTTGGTGCCTGTGGTCAACGGGCAATGCAGGGAGATGGCATCGGATTGCGCGGCCAGTTCGGCGAGTGAAACAAAACGCGCGCCGGCGCGTTCGAATTCGGGATCCGGATAAGCATCGTACGCGATGATGCTGCAGCCGAAACCGCGCATGATGCCCGCAAACACCGCACCAATGCGGCCGGCACCGATGATACCGATGGTTTTGCCATACAGATCGAAACCCATCAGACCATCCAGATGGAAATCGTTGGCCAGCACGCGTTCGTGCGCGATCGGAATGTTGCGGTTCAAGGCCAGCAGCAATGCGACCGCGTGCTCAGCCACCGAATGCGGCGAATAATCGCCGACGCGTGTGACCGAAATGCCCAGACGTTTGGCTTCAGCAATATCCACGTTGTTGTAGCCGGCACAGCGCAGCGCAAGCAGATGCACGCCGTCTTCGGCCAGAATCCGCAGGGCATCGGCATCGGCATGATCATTGACGAAAATACAGGCACCGCCGCAGCCGGCGGCCTGGCGGGCGGTATCGGCGGAAAGCGGCGCCTTGATGAATAACAAGTCATGGCCGGTTTCGGCATTGGCGGCATTCAGGCCGTCGCGGTCGTAATCGTGGGCACTGTACACGGCGATTTTCATTCGACGGAGTCTCCACTCGGACGGGTGTCCTGTTCGTAAATGCGGTAATGGGCGTCCTGCATGCCAAGCGCCTCGTAGGTACTGCGCGCGATGCGATTGTCGTTCTCGACATACAGTCGGATACCGCAGACGCCGGCATCGGCTTCAGCCAGCGCACGCACATGGGCATACAGCGCCCGGTACACGCCACGACGGCGGAATTCCGGCGGCACATACACGCTCTGGATCCACCACCACAGACCGTTGCGCCAATCGCTCCATTCAAAGGTGAACATCAAGGTACCGGCCGGCACACCGTCCTGCTCCGCCACGAAATACCGCGCCAGCACCGGTTCGGCGATGCCGCGCGCGATGCCGGGCAGTACCTCGGCGTCCGGCAATACTTTGTTTTCGGTTTCCAATGCCATGGCCTGCGCCCAGTATGCGAGTAATGCGGCGTCTTCTGCGCGGGCCGGTCGGATCTGCAGGGTCATGCCTCGTCCTTGCGTCCGTGTTTGACGCCGAGTTTGCGGGTCAGGGTGTTGCGGCCAAGGCCGAGCAATTGCGCGGCCTGTTGCCGGTGGCCCTGAGTGTGCTGCAAGGCAGCATCCAACAGGCTTTGCTCGAAGCGCGCTTTCAGTTCAGCATGCACGCTCGGATGAGCTTGCTGTAACAGGGTCCGTGTTTCCTGCGCCAATTGCGTCTCCCAGCCAGCGGCAAGCTCGGTGGATGCCATCGGCAGGGCATCGCCCTGCCAATCGGCCAGGCCCAGACGTTCATGCGAGGTGCCGGAGGCCATGCGCCAGCAGGCGTTTTCCAATTCACGCACATTGCCCGGCCAGGCATACGCCTGCATCGCATCGAGCAAGGCCTTATCGGCGCTTTTGGTTTTGGTCTGCAACTGCGCGGCCGCGGCTGCGAAGAAATGCTGGGCCAGCAGCGGAATATCGGCGCGGCGTTCGCGCAACGCCGGCAGACGGATGCGCAGCACATTGAGCCGATGCAGCAGATCTTCGCGGAAGCGTTTGGAACCGACCAGCGCTTCCAGCGGTTGATGGGTAGCGGCAATCACGCGCACATCGACCTTGATCAGCTCACGGCCACCGACGCGGTAGAACTCGCCCTCAGCCAGCACCCGCAGTAGTCGCGTCTGCAGTTCCAGCGGCATGTCGCCGATTTCATCGAGGAACAGGGTGCCGCCCTGCGCCTGTTCGAAACGGCCGATGCGGCGCGTGGTGGCGCCGGTAAAGGCGCCGGCTTCATGGCCGAACAATTCCGACTCGAGCAGTTCGCTGGGAATCGCGGCGGTGTTCAGCGCCACGAACGGACGCGCCGCGCGCGGCGATTCCTGATGCAGGGCGCGTGCGACCAGTTCCTTGCCGGTACCGGTTTCGCCGGTGATCAATACGCTCAGCGGCAGCTGCGCCAAGCGCCCGATCTGCCGAAACAGTTCGCGCATGACCGGGGCCTTGCCGAGCAGGGCGGTCTCCAACACCGGTGCCGCATCGACGGGCACGACCGGTGGCTGCGGTTTCGGCAGCGCTTTTTCAACCAAGGCCAGCACCTCGTCCAGATCGAAAGGTTTGGCCACATATTCGAACGCGCCACCGCGATAGGCGCTGGCGGTATTGCGGATATCGGTGAACGCCGACATCACAATCATCGGTAGCCCCGGATACGCCTGCTTGACCGTTTCCAGAAAATCGATGCCGCTACCGCTGGGCATGCGGATGTCGGTGAACATCAATGCAGGCGGCGCACCGGTGCGCAGCGCGTCCATGGCGGCACTGCTGGACTCGAATCCGCGCGCGCGGTAGCCGGCATCCTGCAGCGCTTCGCTCAGCACGAAGCGGATGCTGGCATCATCATCGACCAACCAGATTTCGGCGGTGTTCATACGCTCTCCTCGGGTACCGGCAACAACAGAGTGAATACGGTGTGGCCCGGACGCGAACGGAAACTGAGCGAGCCCTGGTGTTCACGCGCAATCTGCAAGGCCAGCGGCAGTCCCAGACCGGTGCCTTCGGCGCGGCCCGACACTAGCGGCAGGAAAATCTGTTCCTGCAGGTCTTCCGGTACGCCACGGCCGTTGTCGGCGATTTCCACGCGGATGGCCAGACGCGACAGCCGGTCGGCAATCTGTACCTGATGATCGGCACGCGTGCGCAGCACCACTTCGCCGGCGCCGGACTGCAGCGCGTTGCGCACCAGATTGAGTACGGCCTGGGTCAGGCGGTCGGCATCGCCGATCACTTCCGGCAAACTCGGATCGTAATCGCGCACTAGCTTCACTGACCAGCCGGCTTCGGCATCGGCCAGCTGGCGCACGGTTTCCAGCACGCCATGGATGTTGAGCGGCGCCTGTGCTTTCGGCGGTGACGGATGCATGAACTGATCGATCAGCTGGGTCAGGCGCACCACTTCGTTTTCGATCAGTTTCACCAGCGCCTGCGCCTGTGGCTGCTCCTGGGTTTTCTTCTGCAGCAGCTGAGCTGCGCCTTTCAATCCGGCCAGCGGATTGCGCAGTTCGTGCGCCAGCCCTTTCAGCGCCACCGACAGCGCGGCCGGCAAGGCCAATGCCGGATCACTGCCGTCGAATTCGGCGCGCGGATGCCACTCAATGCGCCAGCCCTCGGCTTCACGCACCACGATGGCATCGGCGAAGCGCTCGCGCTGCTCGGCGAAACGCAACTGCAGCCGCAGGGCCTGCATACGTTCCTCCGGTTGCAGGCATTGCATGCACAGCGCGTGCAGGCGTGGATGTTCGTGATCCAGCTGATCGATACCGACCCCGTGCAAGCGCCGTTTGCCGACCGACAGCCAGCTACTGAACGCGGCATTGCAGTCGTACACCGCGCCCTGCCCGTCCAGCCACAGGATCGGGGTGGCAAGCTGATCGAAGGTGGCGGCATCGCTGGGGCTCATTGCACCATCTTAGTGCAATACACCCGGTTTGTCCGAACGCTTAATCGCAAGCTGAATAATAGTTATTCATTTTCAACAACATGACTTACGGCACATGGCGACTTCAGGCAGGTGTTATACATTGATACCACACCAATTAACCGAGGTCCCACCATGAATCATTTCAACACTGCCACCAGCACCAAACCGGACAATGCCCCGGTGCAACTCAACAACCGCTACCGCCCGCGTGCCAATGGCACCGGCTATGGCAAGAGCAGCGGTTATGCCGCCAACCGCCAGTACGCCAACACCACCACCGCCGCCAGCCGGGTAAGGGTGCGCTAAAAAGCAACGGCCCCGAAGGGCCGTTGGCAAGGTACACGTCGAAACGGGATTACAACTCGTAGGCCGACTCGCCGTGCGAACTGATGTCCAGCCCTTCGCGCTCGGCTTCTTCGTTCACGCGCAGACCGACAGTATGTTTGACGATCAGAAAAGCCGCCAAGGCAACCACGCCGGAGAGCGCGATGGTGACCAGCACGCCCTGGGTCTGGATCCAGACCTGCGTGGCGATGGAATACTCCGGCAGTGCGCTTTCGGTCACGTAATCCCACAGTCCGGCGCCACCCAATTGCGGCGCGGCAAACACGCCGGTCAGCAACGCGCCGGTGATGCCGCCCACACCGTGCACGCCGAACACATCCAGACTGTCATCGGCACGCAGTAATTTCTTCAAGCCGGTGACGCCCCACAGGCAGACCACGCCGGCGATGGCACCGATGATCAAAGCACCACTAAGGCCGACCAAACCGGCAGCAGGGGTAATCGCCACTAATCCCGCCACCGCACCGGAGGCGCCGCCCAGCATCGAGGGCTTGCCCTTGCCCAACCACTCGGCCAGACTCCAGCTCAGCACCGCCGCGGCCGTGGCCAGAAAAGTATTGACGAAGGCCAATGCGGCCACGCCGTTGGCTTCCAGCGCCGAACCGGCATTGAAGCCGAACCAGCCGAACCACAGAATGCAGGCGCCGACCATGGTCTGGGTCAGGTTGTGCGGTTTCAGTGCTTCGCGCCGGTAACCCACGCGCGGACCGATGACATAGGCGCCGACTAGACCGGCCACGGCGGCATTGATGTGCACCACGGTGCCGCCGGCAAAATCCAGCGCACCTTTCGCCCACAGCCAACCCGAACGCGCCAGCACGCCGTCCACGGCGGCGGTATCGGTGAAGGCGTCCGGGCCGGGGAAGAACCAGACCATGTGCGCCATCGGCAAATAGGCGAAGGTGAACCACAGCACGGTGAACAGCAGTACGCCGGCGAATTTCACGCGCTCGGCGAAGGCGCCGATGATCAGCGCGCAGGTGATGCAGGCGAACGCGCCCTGGAACACGAAGAACACCAGTTCGGGAATGTACACGCCTTTGGTAAACGTCGCCGCGGCCGCGCCGTTGATGTCCTGCGCGAACAAGCGATCGACGCCGCCGATGAACGCATTGCCTTCGGTGAACGCGAAACTGTAACCGTACAGCGCCCACAGCACCGCCACCAGCGAGAACACCGCCAGCGTCTGCATCAATACCGACAGGACGTTCTTGCTGCGCACCAGACCGCCATAAAACAAGGCGAGTCCGGGCAGAGCCATGAAGATCACCAAGGCCGCGCACAGCATCATCCAGGCGGTATCGCCCTTGTCGATGGCGGGTGCGGCAGCCTGCGCCATCGCACTGCCGGGGGCGAGTACGGCACCGGCCAATACCGCCAGCCGGGCTTTCCAGGAACGGATGAACAGTCGTTGCATGCAAAATCCTCCGGACGGGTTAAAGGGCGTCGGCGTCGAGTTCGCCGGTGCGGATGCGGATGACTTGATCGACACTGGACACGAAGATCTTGCCGTCGCCGAGCTTGCCGGTGGCGGCGGCCTGCTGCAGGGCTTCCAGCACGGCCTCAAGACGGTCGTCGGTGATCACGGTTTCGATTTTTATTTTCGGCAGAAAGTCGACCACATACTCGGCGCCGCGGTACAGCTCGGTATGGCCTTTCTGGCGGCCGAAGCCTTTCACTTCGGTAACCGTGATGCCGGACACGCCGGCTTCGGACAGGGCCTCGCGGACTTCATCGAGTTTGAACGGCCGGATGATGGCGGTGATCAGTTTCATGGGCGCTCCGTTCGGTTTTTTTGCAGGCGGAAAAAGCGACGCCGGGAATTCCCGGCGTCGTGGTCAAGCATCAGAGCTGGTAGTACATCGAGTATTCCAGCGGGTGTGTGGCCGCCCGGAACTTGGTGACCTCGCCCATCTTCAGGGCGATGTAACCGTCGATGAAGTCGTCGGTGAACACACCACCGGCTTTCAGGAAGTCGCGGTCGCCGTCCAGTGCATCCAAAGCCTGATCCAGGCTGTGGCACACGGTCGGGATGTTCTTTTCTTCTTCCGGCGGCAGATCATACAGATCCTTGTCACTCGGCTCGCCCGGATCGATCTGGTTCTTGATGCCGTCCAGACCGGCCATCATCAGCGCGGCGAAGATCAGGTAACCGGAGTTCATCGGATCCGGGAAGCGGATCTCAATGCGGCGGGCTTTCGGGTTGGCGACGTACGGAATGCGGCAGGACGCGGAACGGTTGCGGGCCGAATAGGCCAGCATCACCGGCGCTTCATAACCCGGCACCAGACGCTTGTAGCTGTTGGTGGTGGAGTTGGCGAATGCGTTGATGGCGCGCGCGTGCTTGAAGATGCCGCCGATGTACCACAGCGCCAGCTGGCTCAGGCCGCCGTAGCCGTCGCCGGAGAACAGATTGACGCCGCCCTTGGACAGCGACTGGTGCACGTGCATGCCCGAGCCGTTGTCGCCGACCAGCGGCTTCGGCATGAAGGTGGCGGTTTTGCCGTTGCGGTGCGCGACGTTCTTGATGATGTATTTCATCATCAGCAGTTCGTCGGCCTTGGCCACTAGCGAATTGAACTTGGTACCGATTTCGCACTGGCCGGCATTGGCCACTTCGTGATGGTGCACTTCCACTTCCTGGCCGGCAGCCATCAGTTCCTTGCACATCTCGGCGCGGATGTCGTGCAGCGAATCGGTCGGCGCGACCGGGAAGTAGCCGCCCTTCAGGCCCGGACGGTAACCGGTGTTGCCGCCTTCGTATTTCTTCTTGCTGTTCCAATGCGCTTCCTCGGATTCGACTTCGAAGAAGGTGTTGCCCATTTCATTGGCCCAACGTACGGAATCGAAGATGAAGAATTCCGGCTCCGGACCGAAGAAAGCCTGGTCGGCGATGCCGCTGGCTTTCAGATAGGCTTCGGCGCGCTTGGCGACGCCGCGCGGATCACGCGAGTACGCCTGCATGGTGGCCGGATCCAGGATGTCGCAGACCAGGATCAGGGTCGGGTCCGCGGTGAACGGATCGAGCACGGCGGTGGTGGCGTCGGGCAGCAGAATCATGTCGGATTCGTTGATGCCTTTCCAGCCGGAGATGGAGGAACCGTCGAACATCTTGCCGTCTTCGAACAGCGACGGCTCGATGATGGAGGCCGGGAAGGTGACGTGATGCTGCACGCCGCGCATATCGGCGAAACGCAGATCGATGAACTCGATGGCGTTGTCTTTGACCAGTTTCAGAACGTTTTCGTAGGACATGGCTTCAACTCAAAAGTCAGGGAAGGTACCTAGACTCTTGCAAGAAGCGTGCCAACTTTTCAAAGCGGGGTAAGTGCTTGATCGGCCTCAGCTCAAGGACGGGCATCGGTGCGCAGTAACGCACCGTATTGGTGCTAATCGGAAAAATGCGCTTTTTTGGTGCTTAAAGTGACCGTGAGCCGCTGCGGGCCCGGACTACCAAAACAAGCAGGGCCGCGACGAGGGCCAAGAACAGCACCAGCAGGCGGTTGCCAAACGGAAGTTTACGGTGTGGGAGCATGCCAGCCAGCCTGTGGGAGTCGGGCGGTGCAAAGAGTACGCCATGGTGGCTGTCCATAGCCCCGGTACGAAGACCGCCATGACGTGCTTGCAGTGTAGATGGGATTTTCGTCAACTGACTATGAGAATTTTTCTTCGTGTCGCCGCCGCCGATGACAGCTGCATGACAGTGTCCTCGTGCCTGCCCGTATAATGGTCGAAACGACTCTGCGACCGACCATGCACGATCTGATCAACGCGCTGCTTCTGGGCATCATCGAAGGCATCACCGAATTCCTGCCGATTTCCAGCACCGGCCATCTGTTGATTGCGCAGCATTGGTTGGGTCCGAAATCCGATCTGTTCAATATCGCCATCCAGGCCGGTGCGATTTTGGCTATCACGCTGGTGTTCAAGGCCAGACTGCTGGCCATGGCCGGTGGCTGGCGGCAGTGGGAGCAACGCGACTTTTTGCTGAAGATCCTGGCGGCGTTTGCGGTCACCGCAATCGTCGGCCTGCCAGTGCGCTGGCTGGGCTGGGAGCTGCCGGAAACCGTCAGCCCAGTGGCTTGGGCGCTGATTCTTGGCGGCATCGCCATGCTGGCGGTAGAGCGCGTGTCCGAACGCGGACCGGCATCGACAACAATCACCTGGCAGATCGCGGTCGCGGTTGGCCTGGCTCAGGTGTTGGCCGGCATATTCCCGGGTACGTCGCGCTCGGCGGCAGCGATTTTCGTCGCGATGCTGCTGGGCCTTAACCGCAAGCCGGCGGCGGCGGAGTTTGCATTTCTGGTCGGCATCCCGACCATGTTCGCGGCCAGTGGCTATGCCCTGCTGGAATCCCTGCAGAACGGTTCAGCCACTGATGAAAACTGGGCGGCACTGGCGGTGGCATTCACCGCCGCCACCATGACCGGTTTCGCCACGGTGCGCTGGCTGCTGGCTTACATCGCCAACCACCGCTTCACCGGCTTCGCCTGGTACCGCATCGCACTCGGCATCGCGCTGCTGGCGCTGCTGCCGTCGGGCACTTAATCCTGCGGGTAACCCAGACGCACAGACAAAGGGGTCAGTACGGCAAAGGCCTCAGCAAACGCGTCACGGTAGTTGCGCCAGTGACCCGCCGGGAAACGGTTCGGCATTCCACCAAGCGCCAGTACCGGCGTGGCCAGCACCGAAGCGTCCGGCGCGGCATCCGTCGCCAGTGCCGATTGCAGTTGTGCGGCAATGGCAAGGGCATCCGTTTCCGGCGCGTCGATTCGGATGACATGCACCGTTTGCGGACCGTGATCGATGGTTTCAGCCAAGGCATACAGGCCGGCAGCCAGCCATTTCGCCGACTGCGGGATTTTGGGGAGGAACACGTAGGATTGTGCGCTCCCGAATACCAGCCAGTTGATCAGGGCATCGCGCGGATCGATGATCAGCGCCGTCAGTTCGGTGCCGGCCAAAGCCGCCGCCGTGTAACCATCCCATTGCGGCAGCCAATCCACCGCTTCGGCCGGCTGCAGACCGAGCGCCTGCACGCCGGTGCGCCAGCTGAACGCCGATCCGGCGTATTCGGTCCCGGGTTCGGCACGGAAGGCGCCGAAGCCGTCATCGCGGGCCGGGCTGGGCTGGTTGCGGTCGGCCA
>Ga0315904_10012006_pt1 | contig 10979 bp, 13 predicted proteins | sample LakEriMetagenome_6_FD_203529 | JGI IMG/M metagenome (GOLD analysis project Ga0315904, IMG submission 203529) | Freshwater fungal communities from buoy surface, Lake Erie, Ohio, United States - Buoy 12 MA120 | ecosystem: Environmental > Aquatic > Freshwater > Lake | place: USA: Lake Erie, Ohio... | reverse complement strand
ATGTACAAATACAAAAAACAAAGCAAAACGAAGGACCAACCCCACTCAGAATTGGTAATCTAGTCTCACAGATTAAGTCAGACTATGTTACAGTTTTGGATGGAGATGATTTCTATTTGGATGAGTACAAACTGCAGAAGCAAATTGATTTCTTTGCTAATAATCCAGAGTATGTGATTCATAGTACTGGCTATCATCAAATGGAAATTGGTGATACGACCCAACAGTATTTAGAATTGTTTAATTGGTCTAATTTGGAAGAAGTGACTCTCGCAGACAATCTAGAAATTAACTATGTCTCGTTTAGTTACATGTTTAAAAACAAGTTCATACGAGACAAGAAGTTGCCAGATTGGTTCTACCACGAAGATGTTTTTGATGCGTATTGGGCTATCATAAATGTATTATTGCAATACGGACGAGCACGAAGTGAACGTTGGATGGGTGGTGTCTATCGCATAACTCCCGGTGGTGCATTTGGGGAACGAGAGGATAATTGGAAGCAAGAGCAGATGCGCAAGCAAACTGCGGTGCTGACGGCAGCATATGAAAATTATAAGAATAAGATTGCAGTAAACAAATTGTCCTTTAACCTAGATACCGTATATGATGGTCATTTCTTTGTCAAGTATAAGGGAGTAGATTACCTAAAGTGTCCGTTTGATTACGTCTTGTATCAGATGATGATAACTCATATCAAACCAGACTTAATCATAGAAATCGGAACCTATAAGGGTGGTGGAGCGTATTACTATGCTGACCTATTAGATTCTATTGGCAAGGGTGAAGTTCATACTATAAACATCTACAACCAAGTTGAAGATAAGAATATATTGAATCACCCACGAATCAAATTCTTTAATGAAGGATTTGAAAACTATGATATGAACCTAGCCAGTGGATACGAAACGGTATTGGTCATTGATGATGGGTCTCATCTGTACGAAGATGTATTAAAAACACTTCATAAGTTTAGTAAAGTGGTTACAAAAAATTCATATTTTATTGTGGAAGATGGTGTGGTTTCCTTTAATAACCAAAGTCACATTCTCAACGGTGGTCCTTGCAGAGCAATCGACGAGTTCATGGCAACGACAGACGACTTTATAATCGACCGAGGCTATTGTGATTTGTTTGGGGTAAATGGTACATTCAATCCTAACGGATACCTAAAGAGAGTACGATAGTATGGAAGATTTTATTATACACCTTCATCTGTATCTATCAGATAAAGAAAATGAATATATCGCATATCAGAACCTGAAAACGTTGAAGCAATATGGATTCAAGATATTGATTACGTCACCTAAGCCACTTCCAGAGTATCTATACGAATTTGTTGATTTCTTTTGTTATGATAAAGAAAACCAATTACTGACCAGAGAATATGAAAATGTAGAACCAACAATACTCTGGACACGCAGTGGAGACACAGAGTTACGCTTTGTTACATTTAAACAACAGCGTCATGGATTAGCTGTCCTTAGAGCTATGATAAAGGGATGTAGACTGGCATCGGCGTATGGATTTAAATACATCGTCAGATTTGAGTATGATGATTGTTTCGGTCCACAATCCATGAAATTGATAGAAGAAACCGCAAGGAAGATTGTAGAAAATCATAATGATTTTTATGTCTATAAAAACGAGTACATCGGAAGTAGAAACGATGTGTCTGTACATTTGATGTATTACAATTGCGACAGGTTCGTAGAAATATTTGAATCAGTCAAGGACGAAGAAACTTACAATCAGTATTTAGACAGGTTAGGACATTCAAGACAAGCATTAATTCTTGAACAATTTATACTGTCGGCTCTTGAAAACAATATGGTAAACGCTAATATCGTATACGATAAAGGAGAAAATCTAATAAATTTGTATAGTGATACGGCGTTTAACAGACATCAATCAGACCCTGGATTGAAGGATGGGGTATTATCTGATGTGCTACAATTACGGATAAATGGCAATCTAGTGCATAACCAAGTCTACCTAGCGGCACAGAACTTCTCATCTGACAAGGTTCAAACAATATATTATGATGTATTTGACGAGCACAATAACATAGTTCATACATACTTTCTTGAGCTTGAAAAGACATATTGGCAATACATTCCTATTTCACTAGATAATGTCAAGATGATTAAAATTAAGCACAACCATTCAGAGCATCATAAAGTTATATATGTTGACCCCGATACTAAGCAGATAAGTTGCTTTGAAGATAATATACAACAACCTTTTTTGTCGGAAGCGTCAGTAACACAATGAAAACAATAGTCAACGTAACGCCCGGTATCATACCTATTCCACCGAATGGATGGGGAGCCGTAGAAAAGATTATTTGGGAATTCCATAATAATTTGTTGGAATTGGGGTACGACTCCAGAATTGTATACTTGGATGAAGTACCAGAGAACGCAGACATTGTACACATCCACGTAGCAAATCTTGCTTTGATTGCACACGAACGTGGTATTCCATACTACTTTACAACACATGACCACCATGCATATTTGTATGGAAAAGATTCTGATGTATATAAAGAGAATTTATTGGCAATGAAATATGCTATAAAGTCATTTGTACCAGCAAAGTATTTGGTAGACTACTTTGAAAGAATACCAGAGTACTTTTCTCATGGCGTAAATACACAGTATTTCTCATCTCCCACAAAAATAGGTAACCACAAACTATTGTGCGTGGCTAACAACGGATACATACATAATCAGTCGGAAGACCGAAAGGGATTCGGTATAGCAATAAAAGCTGCGGAACGGTTGGGACTGCCAATAACGATTGCTGGTCCAGAAAACAATAAGAACTTCTTTGAAAATAACCCACAGACCTATGATAAGCTTACTATATTATACAATCTAACAGAAGAAGAACTGTTGACAGTATATAAAAATCATAGTATATTTCTACATCCGTCTCAATTAGAAGCTGGTCATCCCAATTTGACCATATTAGAAGCTATGTCATCTGGGCTTCCTGTGGTCGGGACATTTGAAGAACATGGAAGTCTGCGGGGCATGGTAAAGATAAATGCTACCGTAGATGACACTGTGGCTGGAATACAAACCGTCATGAACGAATACGGACAATATTCCTTTTCTGCCAGAAAACAAGCAGAGGCGTTAAGTTGGAAGAATAGAACAAAAGAGTTACTTTCGATATATTCAACAGGTAAACCAGATATGAAAAAGCAATTGATAAGCCACTATCAGCAAACAAAACAACTGAACTTACCTCCAAGAACTCGCACGAATCTCAATAACATAGATGGGATTTTCGTAGAACTACTTGGTGGCGCTGACACAAAATACGATGTACAATTTATAAACAAGTCAAACAACAATACTATCTTCTCTACTACAGTAGGAAGAAATTGTTGGGCAAAGGCTAACGTTCAATATTTCTTAGATTGGAAGGTTGTAATCACCGATGCAAAATCTGGCTCTAAGATTGAATATGAATTGGGCCTGAAGGACCAGCGTGTTCTTATTTCGTTTGAGTCAAAATCATTAGGAGATACGCTAGCATGGATTCCATATGTGGAAGAGTTTAGAAAGAAGCATGGGTGTAAAGTTATATGCTCTACATTCTGGAATGATTTCTTCAGAGACGAGTACAAGGACATAGAATTCATAAATCCAGGCGAGAGCGCATACAATATCATGGCTCTATACAGAATAGGATTGTTCTATGATTCAAACGGTAACATAGACACCAACAAGCATCCACGTAATCCTATAAGTTTTCCATTACAGCAGACCGCATCTGATATTCTAGGGTTAGACTTTAAGGAAATAGTTCCTAAAATAAAACAACCCGACATAGATAACAAAGATTCCAAACAAGTTACTATCGCCATACACTCTACGGCACAAACTAAATACTGGAACAATCCTTTTGGATGGCAAACTGTAGTAAACTGGCTAATTGGTAGAGGATATACAGTAAAGTTACTGTCAAACGAAGGCGCGGATTATATGGGGAACAAAGCACCGACGGGTGTAGAATTTATACCTGCGGGGTCCATAGAAGTCGCCATGGAAGAGCTTAAAAAGTCGAAGGCGTTCATAGGGTTGAGCAGTGGTCTTAGCTGGCTCAGTTGGGCGCTAAGAGTTCCCACGGTCATGATAAGCGGATTTACTGACCCAATCACAGAAATGAATGATTGTATTAGAATATCTGCACCGAAGGGTAAATGTTCTGGTTGTTGGAGCCGACACAGGTTTGACCCAGGCGACTGGAATTGGTGTCCAGACCATAAGGGAACCTCACGACAATTTGAATGTTCTCGTGAGATTACCGCAGATATGGTAATCAAAGAACTAGAAAAGATACTATAAAGAAAAACGACGACCTTAATTCAGGTCGTCGTTTTCGTTTGCCACCGCTTCTCCATCGTCATCCCAATCAAGTCCCATCGCTTCATAGTACATCTGAACATTCCAGTTTCCTAAAAAGACTTTTTGAACCACAGACCGAAATTCTGAGAGAGGTAGCTCGGCACTTAGCTCCTCGACGAATTCCATTTTAACACTCCCTTATATTGAAGGTGGGTACAATAAATATAACGAAGTGTTGGAAAACGTCAAGTGTTACTTCTGCTCTACAGTAATGAGCTTACCGAAGCTATAGACCTTACCGTTAGGAGCAACAAACTCCTTCTTAAGATGCCAGCCTCGGCCCGGATTGCCGCCGAACATTGTCATGTTATCGGGCTTCTGGGTCTTGGTGGCCTTCTCGGTAGTCTGAGCAATCATGTCAGTCATACTAACCTCCCGTTTGGGAAATTTGTTTATCTGCTCTGGCGTACCCGCGAGTCGGGCAGTGCACCGTGAACAGAGTATTGCCCGTGTATCTGAATCTGCGGACACGGACGAACCGCATTTGGAACAGTCAAGCTCAATCATCGTTCTAGTCTTTAGCCTAGACATCCGAAACCTCCATTAGAGTTATACCGTGAAGTATACCCCAATGGAGGTCTGCCGTCAATACCCAATTTAATTTGGGTATTTAATATAAAGTATTAATTAGTCTCTACCCAATTCCTTTAATATTTCTTCCTGCATACTGAGGAATTCATCTGGGGTGCTACGCTCTTCAGTTTCCCCCACATCTAGCATATCAGCGGGTCTGGGGTCAATGTCCCACCGCTTGGGTATCTTTTCAGGTTCCTCAAATGACTTTTTGATATATCCTTTATTTGCAACAGTAGGAGCCCCAGTAGTCAGGAACAGACAATTATAACATAATAATTGTAAATTATCTTTACTAAAGTCTTTCTTCCCACTTCGGAAGGTCAGTAGAAGAGGCGTCTTACTATCCGTAATTCTTTTTTCCTTAAATCCACAAAGGTCGCACTCTTCGGGGATAAGGTTTCTTGCAATCATTCTGTGCTTTAAACGAATTAAGCTGTAGCCGGGGTGCTTGTTGGCAAACACATCTTTTAATGGAATGGTGCTTGCCATCGCAGCATACCCCTTTGCCGTCCCCACACCCGTCTGGTTAAGGTGTTGGTCAAAGAGATTATATATCTTTGCATAGCGTTTATATCGTTCATAGCTGACACCAAGGAACCGTGCAGCTTCCATGTTGCTTTTTGTTTTTGATTGGGCAAATTCAATATCCGCTTTGGATATAGGAATGAACCGTGAGTTGTTATTCGGCCCTATCTTCTTCGGCATGGGTAAACTCCGTAATCATTGGGAAGATTTCAGCGATAGCCTTCGCACAGGCCATAGCAATATCCCGATGTTCCTTTTGGGTAGCGACATCACTGCGGATGTCAATGTAATGAAGCCAGCTACGAATTGTACCATTTACGTACATACGAGACATAGTGAGTCCTTCCGGCAGTACCGCACGTGCAACTTCCTTAGCAATACCGCGAGTAACTGCCCATGTGTAAGCAACCTTCGCTTCTCTGATAATCTTGTCTTGCATCTTTTCCCACAGTTCTTTGATAACCTCATCATCGGTTTCAATAGAATTCTGACGATTCTTCTGGTCTTGCAGTCGGGCTTCGCGAGTGGTAAAAGACAAATCCTTTGTAGGGTCAGCGTATCGCTGGCTGAACTCTTGGAATGTAAAAGAACGATGACGAAGAATCTGACGAGCAATGTCACGAGTTGTTTCGATTTCTAACGTGGCGTTTGCCATTTCGAATGGGGACCAATGCTTGTGCTTGACAAGATACTTAATCAGCTTATCAGACGTATCGGTATTATGTTGATTGCTTGGATTACTGACCCGCGCACAATACGCAATCAAATCCAAGATATCAGAGTCGAGGGGTAAATCATTTGTGCATGGTACTGTAAATGAAACTAACTTGACGTTCATATAACCTCTAAAAAATTAATTGTCGAGAAGTTGGCTTGACGCCAACTCCAATCGTTCTAAAATATGTGGCATCTTGTGGTACGAGGGAATCACACAGTTTGACCGACCACAGGCGGTGGCTGCACGGAACTCCTCTGTAGTAAACCACTGTGGAGTTAACTTAAATATCTGTACAATTTGTTCCATCGTGACCGCACCACTATTGACCAAGTTGTACGGTCCATTAGGTGCATTCTCTTCCAAGAGGTCACAGGCAACAGACAAGGCATCGTCCAAGTATGTTATAGAATTGTACCCACCTTCATACAATTTACCAGTGGTGGAATACTTAATAATCTTAGTTAAGAAATTCTTTGGTTCGTGGACAGTAGTAAAAGGCATTCTGATACGATATACCTGTGCCTTATCCTTTAAATAGGTATCTGATATTCCCTTGCTAATTGAGTACGTGCTTCCAAAGAAGTTAGGCTCGTCGTGTATAGAACCAATCACACCTTCGTAGATGCACCCGCTGGAGAAATGGGCAAATCTAATTCCACTAGCTTGACATGCGTGGTACAATTCAATAGGATAGATTGTATTACCTTTGTATGTAGTAAACTTATCAGATTCACAGGCGTCTACATTTGGCTTGCCCGTAACGCCAGCGGCATTTACAACCCAATCATAGTTATCCATCTCCAGCATACCAAACGCATCATTATGTGATACAAACGTAACGTTATGATTGCGTTTGATAAGTTCTGAATACATTTTACCACCAGCCCATCCTCGTCCAACAAGTAACACTTTCATACACACCTCTTAGTTTAGTAGTCTCCGTATATGGAGAACCGTTTCGGCTGTGGTTTAGGGTCATCAACCGTATCTACCTTATAAATAAATCCTGCCACCGCATCAACATAATACTGACGGGTTCCATGCTCTTGATAGTAATGCTCTAACGCTTCTGTCAATGGAGTATATACATGTCCGTTAGGGTCATCTAACGCCACCCAACGGTCACCCGGCGGGAGTCGTTTAAATATTTCCTTCTTGATTTCCATATTACTCCTTGTCTGGGCGTTTCTGATGCTTTATGCTGGACTTTTTCTTTTGATTTCGGACTTCCTCTTCGCCCCTACTACGGCGACCGATTTTCTGAAATCCTGTGTATTGCTCGTCTACATTGAAATCATCTTCGAATTCAAAGTCATCATCGTCAATACGTCCATTAAAACTCCACTTCGGCATTACTGTGTCTCCTGTTATAAAGTTATTTTGCCCACTTACCACGATTAACCAATTGGCAGATGACCCCGTACACTGACAGGTCTTGGAATGTATCTTCCACTGCCTCACCAACGTTGTCCTGCTTTCCCAACACTATCAACTGCTTTAGTCGCTGAATCTTATCGTTCATACGGAACCACAATCCTGTTAAAGACAACTTAATATCGTCAGGGGTAGCTAGAGAAGTACCAACTGAGATGTTACCAGGACCATAGTTGGACTGTTTAAGACAGAAGGTTTCATATTGTTCCATCATAATCTGTTTATACATCTTCATCATCTCTGGATATTCTCGTTCTATTTGCTCGACTATCTCTGGATTTTTAAACTCATAATCTATGTTCATTTTCTCGCAACCTCATAATTGTTTATAAACCACTCAACAGTCTCTTTAATTGCTGCATCAAATGGGGTGAACTTAAAATCTGGCATATATGATTTAATCTTTGAGTTGTCTGATGGTCTACGGTACTGGCCCTCTGGCTTGGTAGTATCGAATACCACATTACCCTTAAAGTTAAACGTTTCTACCAAAATGTCAACTACCTCCGCAATAGAGATTTCTTCTGAGGTACTTAGGATAATTGGCGATGTTTCGTTGTAATGGTCAGAAACAAACTCTACCATTTTTGCCAAATCCTTCGAAAAGATAAATTCACGGCGGGACTTGCCCGACCCCCACACGGTGAAATCTGTACTGTCCCTCTGTGCCATGTATAACTTATGGATTAGCATAGGGATAACGTGTCCATGGACAAGCGAGAAGTTGTCCCGTGGTCCAAATATATTAGTAGGAATTACTGATGTATAATTAATACCATGTTGTTCGCGGTATGCCATGATTTGAATATCGGACATACGTTTTGCATAGGCATATGCGTTATTAGAGAAATGCGGCTCCCCAGAATGAATCTTGGCTTCGGTCAGGGGGTATTCCACATCGTCTGGGAATACACAAACTGAAAGGAAATTAACCAATCGCTTTACATTGTGCCGCCGTGCGTATTCGATGACATTCGTATTCATCATGATATTGTCGAAGAAGTAGTCCCCTTTATACGACATATTGCCGCCGACACCACCAACCTTTGCAGCGCAATGAATTACATGAGTTGGGGCGTGTTGCCTATACATTTGGTCAACTTCTATTGGGTCTCGCAAATCAACTTCATGTCCGATACGAACATCAGCGTTCAAAGCAGACCCAACCAATCCATGTCCTCCAGTAACCAATACCTTTTTTTCCATGGTATACCTCTAATCAATAAACAGTTAATAAGCTATAATCAAAATCAGGATTCTCAGCCCGAACAGGTGTGGGTAATATCCTAATATCATTCACATCTATAAATATCCCGTCAAGTTCGTATTGACCCTGTTCGCAGTCTTTCAACATATAATACAGATTTTGTATGTTTTTCAGGAATTCATTTGTATTTTCTATACGCCCAAAATCCATAGTAACTTTCACCGAATAAGAATCTGGATTCCCCACGTGAAATATACTATTATAATCTTCCAGTCTATATAAATGCTTGTACGTATCCCACTGTTCGTCTGAGAAGTTCAATAGATAGTTTGCTGGACCATGTTGTGAAACATAGGCAGACACCAGTTCCAGCTTGTGTTCTTCCTTCCCCAACCAGACTCGTGTAAAGAAAGGTTCCACATTATATATGGATTGTAAATTTCTGTAATTTACCGCAACTAAATCAATGTCAAGTTTATATAGTTTATGCTCACCGTGGTTAAACGCTCCCCACTTTCGGATGAATCTACGGAGTTCTATGCTATCAGCCTGTGACTGTATAGCAGCCCGTTGCTGTGCTTGGTCATTTGATTTGTCAAACCAACTCTTCCCGCGAGAACTTACACAAGTGAAATGATATACATTAGCTGAAAACGTTTGTACAAGTTCTATATCAGCATGTAAGCATCGTTGAACAAAATCAGAATCTTCTCGTGCTCTACGGAACACGGTATCATATCCTCCCAGACGTAACCAATCTTCTTTGTAATACGTAATAGGAGCAAAAAAGAAGTCAACGAGTTCATCTTTTTTGATTGACATTGAAAAAGAATTCCAATCATTAAAGTTAAATTCGTCTGGATGCAACCCAAAGTTTCTTGTGACGGTGACTGGGGATTCCCCGTGAAGAGGTGGCTCAACTCTGGTAGAGCTAAGGATTCGCCCACGCTTTACATGCTTTAATATATCAGTATCATAATGGGGACCAACCACCATATCACTCTGCAAATAACTGATGATATCGTGCTTGGCATACTCTGTCAATATGGTCTTGTTACGAGCATACCCAACAGGAACATTGAGGTTGTTCTTGATAATCCCCAAATCTTTGAATGTATCTTTAATAGAAAGCAGATAGTCTAGAGTGCCTTCGTTATCAGAATCTATAAAAATAAGAATCTGATGTTCGTCGCTGTCAAGATTTGTCCTTAATGATTGCAACAATAACTTTGCATGTTCCAAAGTATTGTTTGCTAAATTTGTTATGAATGTTATCTGTTGCATAGTGAATGATATACGTTCCGTATTCCTTGGTCCAATCCAATATATTTTATGTTCAAGTTTGTAAACTTCCCTTTGTAATGAGGTTGTGGACTACTGTGATTATAAGTTATTGATACCGTATGGTCGCCCAAAGTATTTATCGTATCTAAAATCTGAGACAGGTAATGTACCTCAGAATATGAACAATCTACTTCCTTTGGTGGGGTTGCACGGTGTATATAATACTCAATCAAAGAAACAAAGTCTTTCATGTAAAAGAAATCCATTTGCTTGTCTTGATGCAACACCATGTTCTCTTTATTTATATATTTTAAAATATTTGATTTGATGAAACGGGTTTCAATTTCGTTCTCATCAAATACACCATATGCCCGTACATTGTAAAAATTATCTTGCTCTAAGACAGATTTTCGTATGACATACTTGCTATACCCATAAGGAGTATTCAAGCTATACAGTTCTGCCCCCGAACCTATGTTTATTAATCTAGTATATTTTTCCCTATTGTCAAGTAGGTTATAATATATTTTTAAATTATTATCAGCAACTGTGTCATCGTCTTTGTGTAAGCGATGACCACCTTGAATTGCGGTATGTATGACAACATCAAACGATTTGTCAGCAAACCAAGACTTGACTGCATCCTTGTCTGTCAAATCTAGGTCTGCTCTTCCCACTGCGGTTATTTCGTATCTATCATTAAGATGAGAAAGCAAGGAGGAAGCTATGTAACCACTTCTGCCCGTAACCAGTATCTTAGTCATTTTGTGTAAGCTTCTGTGCCACTTCGATAATCAAGTCCTCTTGACCAGCA
>Ga0315904_10012003_pt1 | contig 10981 bp, 8 predicted proteins | sample LakEriMetagenome_6_FD_203529 | JGI IMG/M metagenome (GOLD analysis project Ga0315904, IMG submission 203529) | Freshwater fungal communities from buoy surface, Lake Erie, Ohio, United States - Buoy 12 MA120 | ecosystem: Environmental > Aquatic > Freshwater > Lake | place: USA: Lake Erie, Ohio... | reverse complement strand
CCGGAGCCGTGGGATCGGATTCAGTAGTTGAACATCAGATTGAACATGCCGCCATTGCGGTTGACGCCGAACTCGATGAACCAGCGACGGTGGATGAAGCGCAGCATCGGCGTCAGCACGGTACCTTCCGGCATGGCTCCGGCGCTGTAGCGCGTGCGCTTGGCTTCCATCAACAACCACGGCTGAATGCCTTCGTATTCAGCCTCCCAGAAAGAAAAGCCGGTGCGCACGCGAGCCACGTCGTGGCGCAAGCTGTCCTCGCCGCGCAGCGCCCGGAAGCTGCCGCCGAGGTAGACGCGCGTGGTCTCATAGTCGCCCATGAACTCGACCGCAGCATAACCGCTGTCGGAGGCTGTCTGGCCATGGCCGCCGGCACGGCGCAGTCGGCCGGCATCGCCCAGTAGCCACAGGTTGGCCTGCGCATGCGGCAGGTTCCAGCGGTGCAGGCGGTGCGTGACGCTCAGGCCCGCGCTCTCGCGCGACAGGGTGGCGCCGTGCCCCGCGGGCTCTTCCCAGCGGCGCACGACGCCGCCAACGGCCCAGGTCTGTGCCACCGCGTAATTGGCGGCCAGACTGCGCATGGCGGGCGTGCTGTCCAGCATCAGCATCCAGCTCTCGTAATGGCCCATCGGCAGTGCCGAGGCCGGTCCGTGCAGCGCCATCGTGGCGGCCACCAGCAGCGCTGGCAGGCCGGAGCCTGTCGACGCCCTGGAAAGGAGGGATAGGTTCATCGGATACCTGAGAAAGGCAACGGCGACACAGGTTCACGGCCGCTTCGGCCCAACCGCGCAGGAGCGGCAGGGCCAACAGCACGCCTGGCAGGACTTCTCCCCCCATTCGGCGGCTCTGGCGGAGGCTGGCCAACAACGATATGCCTGAGGAGTTTATTGAGCGGATCCTGCCCCGCGGGGTGCAGCCCTGTGGACGCCGCGTGATTGCCGGCTGCCTGCCACCCCGTGCTGGCCGCCTGTCACCCAGCCTGCTCGGCGGCCTCCGGCCGCTTCGGGGCGGCGAACTCACGGCAAGCGTGTATCGCTGGTTGGGGCGACAGCCGATGCACGCCGCAGGGGCAGTTCGGATCTTCCTCCGGATCAGTTCAGACACGCCCCTGACCGAAGGCTGTTCCTGCTTGCCCTATCGCCCCTATCGTCGATACGGGTGACGCCTGTGAAGACCACCATCGAACGGCCCGACGATGAATACCCTGCCGGACCGCAGGCGACCATCCCCGTCGCTTCCCGCACGGCATCACACTGTGGCTCGGGCTCGGCTCGTCGCCGTGCCCTCTGACCCCACACCGCGCTGACCGGGCCCCGCACCTTCGCATCCGACCTCATCCCATGACCGACGCCTTGCTCCGCCACGCCGCGTTGCTGATCACCGCTGGCCTGTTCGGCGGGATGCTGCTCTTCGCCGGCGGCTTCGCCGCGTTCCTGTTCAAGGTGCTCCCGATAGCCGAGGCGCGTGCGCTGATCCGCAAGGCCTTCCCGCCCTTCTACCTCTTCGTGTTGGGCATGTCGGTGCTGGCGGCGTTGCTTTCGGTGCCGACCGACCGCACGGGCGCTTTCGCGCTGGCCGCGATCGCGGTCACCACGGTGTTCGCGCGGCAGGTGTTGATGCCGGCGATCAACGACGCCACCGACCGCGGGCTGCGCCAGCGCTTCACGCGGCTGCACGGCTTGTCGGTGGTTGTCACGCTGGCGCACATCGTCGTGGCTGGCGCCGTGCTGGTGCGGCTCGCCGGTTGAGGCCCGAAGCCCGCGCCACCGTTGGCGCCCTTCGTCTGCGCTCCGATAGCGCAACTGGCGCTTGACATGGCACTCTGGTGCCGGCTTTAACGTGATTACCCATGGCTTCCATCATCCCCGCGTCAACCTCCGTGGCCGCTGCGCTGAGCAGCGGCGAGCTTTGCCGCATAGCCGGTGTTCCGCGCAGCACGCTTCGCGTCTATGAGCGACAGGGCCTGCTCGGCCCGGCCCCGCGAGGGCCCAACGGCTATCGCCGCTTCCCGTCCGATGCCGCGCAGCGCCTGCTGGCCATCCGCCAGCTCAAGGCGGTGGGGTTTTCGTTGCGTGAGATCGGCTGGCTGATGGCCGAGCGCGACGATGGCAGCCTGAGCCCGGCGCAGCTGCGCCGCCTGGCGCGCGCGCAGGTGACCGCCATCGACCAGCGCATTGCGCAACTGCAGGTCGTGCGCGAGGTGGCGGCGGCCGTCGCGGCGGGCAACACCGGCCTCATGGACGACCCGGAGTGCGGTTTCCTGTTGCGCTTTCTGGCCGCCGGTCAGCCGGCGGCGGCCGGCACGTCGGCGGCGCAGGCCTGAGCATGGCCTCGCGTCGCCGCTTCATCCTGGGCAGCGCCGCGGTGGCCGGCGCGCTCGTCGTCGGTTGGGGTCTGGTGCCGCCGCGCCAGCGCCTCACCGGTCGCTCGCCGCTGCCCGTGGCGCCGGGGCAGTGGGCTCCGAACGGCTGGGTCAAGATCGGCGCGGATGGCCGCGTGGTCGTGCAGGTGCCCAAGAGCGAGATGGGCCAGGGGGTGCACACCTCGCTGGCCATGGTGCTGGCCGAAGAGCTCGACGCCGACTGGGCCGCCGTGCAGGTGGAGCATCCGCCGCTCGATGACATCTACAACAATCAGGCCACGCTGATCGACGGCCTGCCCTTCCACCCCGACAGCAACGGTCTGGTCAAGCGCCTCGCAGGCTGGATGACGGCCAAGACGATGCGCGAGTTCGGCCTGCAGCTCACCGGTGGCTCCAGCAGCCTGAAGGACCTGTGGCTGCCGATGCGCGAGGCTGGCGCCTGCGCCCGGGCGATGCTGGTGGCCTCGGCGGCGGCGCAGTGGGGCGTACAGGCCGAGGAGGTGCGGGTCGAGAGCGGCGTGCTGAGCCACGCCTCGGGCCGCCGCGCCACCTTCGGCGAACTGGCCGCCGCGGCGGGGCAGCAGCCGCTGCCGCGCAAGGTGGTGCTCAAGACGCCGGCGCAGTTCAAGCTGCTGGGCCAGCCTCGCGCGCGACTGGAGTCGGCCGACAAGGTCACCGGCCGCGCCGTCTTCGGGCTCGACGTGCGGCTGCCCGGCATGCTCTACGCCACGGTGGCGATGTGCCCGACACTGGGCGGCCGCGTGCAGAGCTTCGACGGGGCGGCGGCGCTGAAGCTGCCTGGCGTGAAGCAGGTGCTGGCCGTGGGCGCGCACCAGGGCAGCACAGCCGGCGTGGCCGTCATCGCCGACACGCCGTGGCGCGCCATGCAGGCGCTCAAGGCCGTGACCGTGCAGTGGGACGAAGCCGTACCCGCCGCGCGGTTCGACAGCACTGCGGCCCTCGATCAGCTGGCACGGCATCTGGACACCGAGACGGGCCTGGCCTACTTCAGCGAGGGCGACGCGGCCGCGGCAATCGCCGGCGCAGCCACCGTCGTCAAGGCCGAGTACCGCGCGCCGTGGCTGGCGCACATGGCCCTCGAGCCGATCAACTGCACCGTGCAGGTGGGTGCGGGCACCGCCACCGTGTGGGCGCCCACGCAGGTGCCGGGCCTGGCGCGGCGCGCGGCAGCCCAGGCGCTGGGCCTGGACAGCGAGGCGGTGACCATCAACGTCACGCTGCTGGGCGGCGGCTTCGGCCGCAGGCTCGACGTGGATTACGTGGGCCCGGCCGCCGAGATCGCGCGCGCAGTGCCAGGCACACCCGTTCAGACCTTCTGGAGCCGCGCCGAGGACACCCAGCATGATTTCTACCGCCCGGCTGCCGTCGCGCGCTGGCAGGGTGGTCTGGATGCGCAAGGCCGGCTCGTGGGCATCAGCGCGGTGAGCGCGGGCCAGGCCATCGTGCCGCAGTTCATCGAGCGCGTGTTCGGTCTGCCCGGCGGCCCCATCGACAAGACCGCGCTGGAAGGATCCCACGATCAGCCCTACGGCTGGCCCGCGGCGCGCTTTGCGCATGCGCTGGTCGAGTTGCCGGTGCCGGTGGGTTTCTGGCGCAGCGTCGGCCACTCGCACCAGGCCTTCTTCAAGGAAAGCTTCGTCGACGAACTGGCCTTCGCCGCGAAGCAGGACGCCCTGGCTTTTCGTCTGGCGCTGCTGCAAGGGCAGCCGCGCGCCGCCGCCGTGCTCCGCCTGGCGGCCGAGCAGGCCGGCTGGGGCCAGCCGCTGGCCCCCTTGCCCGATGGCACGAAGCGCGCCCGGGGCGTGGCACTGCACCGCAGCTTCGGCACGACCGTGGCGCAGGTCGTGGAGGTGTCGGTGGGGGCTGACAAGGCCATCCGCGTGCACCGGGTGGTGGCAGCGGTGGACTGCGGCTTCGCGGTGAATCCGAACCATGTCGCGCAGCAGATCGAGAGCGCTGTCGTCTTCGGTCTGTCGGCCGCGCTGGGTGGGCGCATCGACATCGCGCAGGGCCGCGTCAGGCAGAGCAACTTCCACGACGTGCCGGCGCTGCGCATCGACGCTTGCCCGGTGATCGAGACCCACATCGTGCTCAGCACCGAGCCGCCGGAGGGCATGGGCGAGCCTGGCCTGCCGCCGCTGGCGCCCGCCGTGGCCGGCGCGGTGTTCGCGCTCACCGGGCAGCGCCTGCGCAGCCTGCCGCTTCAACTGACCTGAACCCCACGGCCGACCATGACGACGACGATCCGGATCAATGGCCAGGTCACCACGGTGCAGGCCGAGCCCGACACCCCGCTGCTGTGGCTGGTGCGCGGCGAACTCGGGCTGACCGGCACCAAGTTCGGCTGCGGCATGGCGCTGTGCGGCGCCTGCACCGTGCACCTGGATGGCGAGCCCGTGCGCAGCTGCGTCACGCCGCTGGCGGCGGTGGGGCCGCGGGCCGTGACCACCATCGAGGGCCTGCGAAGCCGCGTGGCCGATGCCGTGCGCGATGCGTGGCTGAAGCTCGACGTGGTGCAGTGCGGCTACTGTCAGAGCGGCCAGGTCATGGCCGCGGCAGCCCTGCTAGCCCGCAACCCCAGGCCCACCGATGCCGACATCGATGCTGCAATGGCCGGCAACCTGTGTCGCTGCGGCACCTATCCGCGCATCCGCGCGGCCATCCACGCCGCCGCAGCGGCGCTGGCGCCCGGCCCGCAGGCTGGCGCAAACAGCCCGGTGCGCGGCCCCTGAGGCCTCGCCCCGAAACCTCTCAGAGGCCGACGCTCCAGTACCCCGGCAGCCTCGCCGCCAGCCACTTCGCGATCGCGGCATTGACCGCGACCGGCTGCTCCTGCGCCATCCAGTGGCCCGACCGGACGACCACTTCCGTGAGGTCGCTGCAGTCGCGGCGCATCGGCTCGGCGAGTGCCGAAGTCATCGTCTCGCAGGTGGTGTCGTAGGCCCCGTGCAGGAACAGCACCGGCATCGAGAGCCTGCCGCCATGCTTCGCCGTCCGCGCGTAGGCGACGTTGGCCGGGCCGTTCACGTACCAGGCGTCGGGCCCGAAGAAGCCGTTGCGCGTCAGCGCCTCGGTGTAGGCCTCGAGATCGGCCTCGGTGAGGACATCCGGATCGCGCGGCACGTCGGGGCAGGCGCCACCGCCGAACCAGCCGCCGGACTGGCGCACCGATGCCAGACGGCTGGGCTGGCCCACGGCGTTCGGGTCGCCCTTGCGGAACAGCGCCTTCACCACGTTGCGCACGTTGGCCTCGAAGCCCTTGCGGGCGATGTCGAAGCTCTCCTCGTAGAACAGCTGGTAGTCCCACTGGCCCACCGGGTAGCGGTCTTTCGGGTAGAGCCGGCGGTCGACCAGCGGCGCGAGATTGACGACGCTGAAGCCGTCGGCGAGGTAGGGCACGCACAGACTTGCGACACCGACGCTGGTCTCGGGATGATGCGAGGCGATGTTCCAGACGACGGGGCTGCCCCAGTCGTGACCGATCCACACCGCCTGCTGGCGGCCCAGCGATGCCAGCAGCTCGAGCATGTCGGCGACGACAGCCTCCTGCGCGTAGTCCTCGTGGCGCGCATAGGTGCTCGATCGGCCGTAGCCGCGCATGTCGGGCGCGATGCAGCGAAAGCCCAGGTTGGCGAACACCGGCAACTGATGCCGCCACGACAGCGACAGCTCCGGCCAGCCGTGCACGAAGATCATCAGCGGCGCGTCTTGGGCGCCACAGGCGAGATAGCCGGTGGTGTGGCGGGCGGACGTGACGCTGTGCTGGGTGATCGCGTGTTTCATGTCGACGCCTCCATGGCCGCATCCACCTCCCGCGCCCCCAGCCGCAACCTCGGAATCAGCTCGCGGCCGTAGTCGGTCACGTCGCTCACCGGATCGAAGCCGCGGATGAGAAAGGAGTGGATGCCCAGGCGGTAGTAGCGCAGCATCGCCTGCGCCACCTGCTCGGGCGTGCCCACCAGGCAGGTGGAGTTGCCACGCCCGCCGGCCAGCGCCGCCACCGGCATCCACAGGCGCTCGTCGTGCACATCGCCGCGCGAGGCGATGTCCACCAGCCGCTCGGCCGAGGCATCGAGCGCGCGGGTGGGCAGCGCGCCACCGTCCTTCAGGTCCTGCAGCACCTTCGCGGCCTTGTCCCAGGCCTGGCCTTCGGTAGCCGCGATGATCGGCCGAAACGACATGTTGAAGCCCGGCGCCGGCCGGCCCAGCGCGGCCACGCGGCGGCGAAAGTCGTTCATGCGCTGCTCGGTCTCGGCGAGCGGCTCGCCGTACATCGCGAACACGTCGCAGTGCGCCGCACCCATGACCAGCGCGCCTTCCGACGAGCCGCCGAAGAAGAGCGGCGGATAGGGCTGCTGCAGCGGCCGGGCGTCGGTGCGCACGTCGGCAAAGCGATAGAAGCGGCCCTCATGGTCGAAGGGCGCCTTCGCGGTCCAGACCTTGCGCATCACTTCGAGGTATTCGGTGGCGCGCTCGTAGCGCTCGTCCTTGGGCGTGAAGTCGCCGTCGCGCTGCATGTCCTCGTCGGTCACGCCCGCGATGATGTGCAGCGCCATGCGCCCGCCCCACAGCGCATCGAAGGTGGCCACCGAGCGCGCGGCCAGCGTGGGCACCAGCACCCCGGGGCGGTGGGCGATCAGAAAGCCCAGCCGTCGGGTGTGAGCGGCCGCATAGGCCGCCACGCCGAAGCCCTCGGCCGAACTCGAGTAGTAGCCCACCAGCACCAGGTCGAAGCCGGCGTCTTCATGCGCCCGCGCGAACTCGGCCAGGAAGCCGGGCGAGATGCCGCCGGCGATGACGTGCAGGGTGTTTCCCTTCGGCGGATCGACGCCGATCATTCCGATGACGCGTACGGGCATGGCCGTCTCCTCGAGCCGGCGTGGTCGCCGCACGCCTCGCTCGGGTGAGCGAGGCGGCAATGCGCCGCCCGGTCACGCGACGATAGTGGTTTACGGCGGCGCCCGCGTGCCTGGCGGTGTCGGAACGGCCCTGACAGATCGGTCGGCCGCTTTGTTGTCCGGGACGCGGCGCCCGGTCTACTGGCGCGTCAGGCTGGTATTGAATTGCGCGTTCATCGTGGTGACCCAGACGCCGGTCGCCTCGACGCCGTTGGGGTGACGGGGCAGCGCGCCTTCGTACAGTGCGCGCACGAAGTCCCGGTCGGCTCTTGCAAACTCCGTGCGGAACGCGATGATGGAGGCGTTGACCGCCGGCTTGATGACGGCATTGGCAACGCCGATCGCGACCTTGAATTGCGGGAACGCGGCCGAGGTCAGTTCCTTGAGGACGTCGGCGGATCCGGTAAACATCAGGGCTCCGACAACCATCTGCTGATCCCGGCTGGTGGTGCGCGTGTTCACCGCAGAGCCGACGATGCCCAGCCAGTCGCCCATCACGCGCGCCCGCGCGAAGGATGGCGCTTCGCCAGACCGCACCAGCGGCGCCGACAGCCACTGCATCGGGTCGTGTTTCAGGTCGTTGCCGCGCTGCAGCGAAAGCGTGATCGCACCGAGGTGCGCATGCTGGTTGGTATCGATCAGCGCCTCGGCGTAGTTCTTCAGGGCCCTGCGACCATCGCTGGCGCCGCCGCGCGTGTTCTGCAGCAGGGTGTTCTCGATCACGCCATTGACATCGGAGCCGATCACCTTCGACATGCCGGCCGTCAGGGCAGGCCTCGCGTCGATGGGCAGCTCCTTCAGCAGCTTCCCGCTGGCTGCGACGAAGGAGGACTTTTCGACCGGGTTGCTGCTTCCCGCCACCGCCGAGGCCAGAGCCTCATGACGCCTGGTGTCGGTCCAGCTGACCACGTTCGCGGTGTAGCCGTTGGCCACCGCCTGCCTGTGGACCGAGACGCTGGCCGCCACAACCGCATCCATGCCGCGGCGGCTCAGCGCCTCGAGAGCACGGTCGGTGATGCGCGGGTCACTGGTCATCAGCGTGCCGATGGCGCGACTCGCGCCCGGATCCCCGCGGACCGCATCGTCATCCAGGCGCCGGATCAGCTCGACCTTCTGGTCCCTGGTGCCTTGGGCGGCTACCGCAGCGGCGAATTCATCCTGGTAGGGGGAGGCAAACCGATTCTGATGATCGACGAGGCCATGAAAGACACGCTCGAGATTTGCCCCGTCCTGGCCCGCCACGAGATCGGCCAGAAGGTCACGCCGTGCTGACGCGTCGAGGCCGCCCCAGGGTCCCACCCCGGGGGCCGTCACCTCGCCGAGCCAGCGCTGCAGCAGGGAGCCATTGGCGCTGTTCTCGCGGGCAAGATGATTGACGAAACTGCGGCGCTCCGCGGGCGTCAGCGAGGCCACGGTCCGTGCGCTCGATTCGAGTTCCGACTTCCAGGCCGTGCCATCGCGGAAGACGTCGCGCACCTGATGAACGGCCTGGAGGACCTGGCTCGGGTCGTAGGTGGCGCTGCGGCCAGCCGGGGTAAGTGCCACGACAACGGGTGCCAGGCTGGCCACCAGGTCAAGGCGCTCCGAGTCGCCAAGACCTCTCCACGCACTGAGCGGGGGGGCCGTCACGTCGCCGAACCAGCGCTGCAGCGGGGCGCCGGTGTCTGCGGTCGCGCCGGGCTGCCGGAGATCCTCCTCTTTATCGGTGACCGGTTCACCGATGGCGGGGATGTCCAGGGTTCTGGCAACCAGCGGCGAACGATGGCCGGCGAGCGATGCGATGGGGGCGGTCATGGTGGGTGGCTCCGAACGGCGAGGGCAACAGGCCTCGGAGTTTCTGGAGCCTGCGTGACAGGCGTGTGTCTGCGCAGGCGATGCGAGCGGTCGAGGCCGCCCGGGCTGCCCGGCACGGCCCCCGGACGCGCGGCTAGACCGGTTCGATCAGAGCACCACCACGTTCAGATCCTCGCCGAGCACCTGCCTGGCCAGTGGCACGAGGTGATCGTGGTGGGTGAGGAACACCACCTGCATCCGGCGTGAGAGCTCGCCGAGGGCGTTCAGCCCCGCGCCCGTGCGGCGGTCGTCGAAGTTGACGAAGAGGTCATCGGCGATCAGCGGCATGCCGGCGCCTTCCTCGCTCTGCAGTTCGAGCGCGGCCAGCCGCAGCGCCAGATAGAGCTGATCGCGCGAGCCCTCGCTCATGCCGCCGACATCCACCTGCCTGCCATCGGGGCGCAGGCCCAGCAGGCGGGGCGTCTCGCCATCGGCGTCGACCAGCAGGCGGCTGAACGAATCGAGCGTGAGTGCGCTGAAGATGGCCGAGGCCTTCTGCAGCATCGGGCCTTGCCGGGTTTCGCGAAACTTCTCGATCGACCACCGCAGCAGGCGCGCCGCCGTCTGCAGTCTGAGGTAGCGCTCGGCGGCATCGGCCATCGCGGCGATCGCCTCCTGCCGCTGCGACTCGGCTCTGGCCGCCTCGTCGGTGCCGTTCAGTGCGTCGAACGCGACCTTGTTGGCGCCGTAGTCGTTGCTCAGCGATGCGATCAGGTCGACCACCTCGCGCGAGCGCGCGTCGAGCTGCGCGATCTCGGCGGCGAGGGCGTCGGGGCCGATGCCCTCGACCTCCGCGCGCAGCGTCTGCACGGGCAGGCCGTCGGCGGCCAGGGCCAGATCGTGTTCGGCCGAGGCCATCGCGCCCTCGATGGCGCGCAGCCGGTCCGAGCGCTCGATGGCCACCCCGAGGGCCGCCTCGTCGTCGGCGCCCGCAGCCATCATCAAGGGGCTCAGGCGGGCCCTGACGCTCAGCAGGCGCTGCTCGGCGGCTTCGAGCTTGGTGCGGTCGCGATCGAGCCGTTCCTGCCACGCGGCCCTTTCGGCATCGGCCTTGCGTGCGAGGTCGAGCCGTCGGACCAGCTCCAGCGCGAGTGCCTCGGGGGTAAGGTCAGCGTGCGGGACGGCCAGGCGCTGCGCCAGTTCGCGCGCGGTGCGGGCAAGTCCATCGAGGTCGGCCAGCATGGTCTCGATGCGCTCGCTGCGGATGTTGCGGATGTGGTCGAGGTGTCGCTCCACGTCTTGCATCATCGCCAGTTCGGCCTCCACCTGGTCGACGGCAGCGTCGGCCGCGTACCCGGCGGCCGTCACGGCCGCCCGCCACGATCCGGTCCAGGCATCCCAGGCCTTGCGGGCGAGCTCCACCGCGGCCTCGGCCCCGGCCAGCGCGAGCCGGCCTTCGCGTATCTCCTGCTCGAGGCGCGCGCGTTGCCCCTGCGCTTCGTCGGCGAGCGTGATCCGGGCTCTTGCCTGTCGAACACAGCCGGCCAGATCGGGCACGGGCGTGTCGGCCGATGCTTCGCCCAGCAGGGCCCTGAGACGGTCGCGAGCCTCGTCCGCCCGGGCCTGCGCGGCGCGCAGTGCGCGTTCGGTATCCGCCCGGTCGCCGTCGAGTTGCAGGATGCTCTGACGCTGCTGCAGCCAGGTGGCGGCCACCTCCAGCGGCAGGCGTGGCAGGCCGCAGGCACTCGCCAGCGCCTCCCATCGGCTGGTGCGCTCGGCCATCGCATCGTCGAGCGCGCGCAGGCGGTGTTCGAGATCGAGCCGCTCGTGCCGCTTGCCCTCGACTGCGTCGGCCTTGGACTGACGATCGGCATCGTGCCGGGCCCGATCGTGACGTTCGTCAGCCAGCCTGTCGGCCTGCGCCAGG
>Ga0315904_10011999_pt1 | contig 10983 bp, 4 predicted proteins | sample LakEriMetagenome_6_FD_203529 | JGI IMG/M metagenome (GOLD analysis project Ga0315904, IMG submission 203529) | Freshwater fungal communities from buoy surface, Lake Erie, Ohio, United States - Buoy 12 MA120 | ecosystem: Environmental > Aquatic > Freshwater > Lake | place: USA: Lake Erie, Ohio... | reverse complement strand
AACGTCCGGGCGCTGGTTCTGATTCTCTTCCTGACGGGATGCACGCATTCGTCCACGTCGTATGAAAATCCGAACCGGGCGTCGAAGGTGGAAGTGAGGCAGACCGAGTCGGGATGGGTGCTGCTGCGCAACGGAAGCCCGTATTACATCGAAGGAGCCGGCGGACGCGTCGACTACATCGACCGGCTCAAATCGTCGGGTGGCAATTCGCTCCGCACCTGGAGTTTCGACATGAGCGCCCTTGCCGCGGCGCAGCAGCAAGGGATGACCGTGCTGATGGGCTTGGCGATGCCGCCTGAACGGCACGGATTCAACTACAGCGATGCGACGGCCGTCGCGGCGCTCAAAAGCCGCATCCTCGGAGAAGTGGCGCAGATCAAAGACCATCCGGCCTTGCTCATGTACGCGTTGGGCAATGAACTGGATCTGAATTACAGCAATTTGACGGTCTGGAACGTGGTGAACGACATCGCCCTGGCCATCAAGGAGATCGATCCGAATCATCCGGTGACGACGGTTCTGGCCGGCATCAGCCGCGACAAGCTCGCCGCGATACAGTCGCGGGCACCCGCCCTGGATCTGATCGCCATCAACAGTTACGGCAGCGTGGCGTCGATTCCGACGAACATCCGCGCCTACGGCTGGACCAAGCCCTACATCGTGACGGAATGGGGGCCGAACGGGCACTGGGAGAACGGAAAGACCTCGTGGGGCGCACCGATCGAACAGACCAGCTCCGAAAAAGCGATGGTCTATCAGAGCCGATATGAAACGGTCATGAAAGGCGACCCAAGCATGAACCTGGGGTCGTATGTGTTCCTTTGGGGACAGAAGCAGGAGCGCACACCCACCTGGTACGGACTGTTCCTGGAGAACGGCCATTCCACCGAAGCCACGGATGCGATGCAGTTCAATTGGACCGGAACGTGGCCATCGAACCGTGCACCGCAGATGGTCCAGTTCCGACTTGATGCGAAAGGTGCTCGCGACAACCTGCGTGTTCCCACGGGAAAATTGATGACAGCCGCGGCCACGGTGGTCGATCCGAACGGCGATCCCCTCACCTACCGATACGAGCTCTTGCCGGAGAGCACGGCCACCAGCGAAGGCGGAGACTCGGAGGTTCGTCCTCAGCCCATCACAGGGCTGTTCATCGGCGACCCGGCCAGTCAGATGATGCTCAACGCCCCATCCACCCCGGGCAATTACCGTCTGTTCGTGTATGCCACCGATGGGCGGAACAAATCCGCCACCGCGAACATCCCCTTCCAGGTCTACTGACGGGCGCCTTTGGGTATGGCGTAGAACGGCGCCAGTTGGTCGAAGACCTGCCGATCGATCCGGATGACCGCCTTGGCTCTGAGTTCTTTGAGCGTTTCGGCGAGCAGCGAATCGGACGGGATGGTGGCTTTCATGTCGTTGGCGAGTCGGAATGTGGACACATAATCGAGTTGCCAGCGCACCTTGCGGTCTTTCTCGTATCCCGCTTTCGCACCTTCACGCGCGAAGACCTCATTGCGCAGGGCTCGTCCGATGGAGGCACCTGGACGTGTCCGCATCTCCATATAGGGGATGTACGGGACCCAGCGCATGTAATCGCCGACGGTGAACGTGCCTGTCTCTGAGCCGTCCTTGTACAGCACGAGCGGGGTGCTCGGCTCCACCGCTTTGGACATCACCTGGTATTCGGCATCGAGGATGCGGGCTTCGGGCGCGAGTCCGGTCAGGTAGGGCTCCAGCTGTCGATACGCATCCTGCTGGATCATCGGCTGCAACGACTGCATGTGGTCGCGAACGAAAGCGTCTCCGGCCAGATTCACACGACGCTCGAGAATGAGGCTGTGCAGTCGACGGCGGCGGTTCTGAAACTGGGTCTCGGTCATGAGCAGGTTCCGGTTCATGTTCTCCACACGCAAGATCACCCATCCCTGCCGCGTGCGCACCACAGGCGATACCTCGAACATGCCCAGGTTGAAGGCGGCCTCGGCGAACGCATCGTCGGTCCCGAAATACGACACATCGCCCAGATCGCCGGCGCTGGAGTCGAAGGCTTCGGTGCGGTAGAGCTCGTTGGCCAGGGCAAGGAAATCTTCCCCTGCGGCCAGTCGTTGGGCGTATTGGCGGGCCTGCATCTCGTCATTGAAGAACAACTGCCGCACATAGACTTTTCGCTGAGTCTTGACGAACGCGGCACGCAGGTCGTCTTCGCTGATTCGGCCCAACGTATCGAACACCGCGGCTTGGAGGAAGCGTCCTCCCAACGCCGCGTCCTTCATCAGACGCATGTACTCGAGATAGGCGTCGGCCGACTGCAATCCGCGCTTCTCGGCTTCCTGCGCCAGCAACATCACATCGATGGCGTTGTCGAGATGCACCACGCGCGAGGTGCTGTCGTCGTTGAAGCCGGTGCGGCCGAGCCAGTCGATGTACGAATCGAAATAGAACTGCTCGTCGAGCGGTTGCCCGTTCACGGTGGCGATGGTCTCGCCGGGATCGAAGTCAGGGGTTTTGGAACACGCCACCGCAAGCAGCAGCGTGAGTCCACCGAGCAGGAAGGATTTCATGCCCTAAAAATACACCCTCATGTCGATCATTTTGGTATCGCCCAAGCGATCCATCGGCACATAGCCCACATCCATCCCGAGTTGGACTCCGGAGATCCGGGTTTCAATGCCCACACCGAAGCTGAAATGGCTGTCGACGTTGGTCAGACCGAAATCCTTGTAGCCTGCGCGGAGATTCAGTTGAGCGGTGTTCGTGCGCAAGCGCAGTTCGGTGCCCGAATCCACGTTCAGATACTGGTCGTTGGTCTGATGCGACTCCGACATCACTTCCCATTGGATGTTCTTGGTGTTGATCACCGGAACCGCCACACCGAATTTGAACTGGATCGGCAATTCCCACTCATCCGTTTCGAAACGGGTGGGCACACGGTCGTTGCTGCCGGAGTTGAGCGGGAAGGGATCGATGAAGATCTGGCTGTTGATGCCGTCCATCTGCATGCTTCCGCCGAAATTCTGGATGGAAGCCGCCAGGCGGAGTCCGTTCAGGTAATCGGTCAGCAGGATGAAGCCGACGTCCACGGCCATGGTCTGCGCCTGCATGTCCCAGATGCTCTGGCGGATGTACTTGGCGGTGCCGCCGAAGTAGAAATTCCGTGTGAGCGGTTGGGCGTAGCTCAGACCGACCATGAGATCGCTGGATTGGAAGGTTTCTCCGGTACCGTCAGGTTGGTCGACCGTACGGACGGACATGTCGCCGTAGTTCAGCGCGGCCATGGAGAATCCGATCACGGAGTTGCTCATCACCGGCACGGTGACGCCGAACGCGTTGTACTGGATGCCGGCGAACCATTCGTAGTGCGTGAAGAACAGCGAGCCGTTCGGAACGCTCGAGACATTGCGGACTGCAGCCGACGCGGGGTTCCAGAACAAGGCGTCGGAGCCGGTGGCGGTGGCCGTGAAGGCATGCCCCAGGGCGGTGGCGCGGGCACCCGTACCCAACGTCAGGAAGGGTGCGGCTGTGGTGCCGACCTTGCTTTGGGCGGTCACGCTCAGCGGAAGAGCGGCGGTCAGAAGAAGGAAAAGGGCTGTCGTGGATTTCATGGGTGCGTTCCTATTTCACGATGGCGAATTTCCCGACCTTCTCTCCGATTCCGGGAGCGTCGAGGTGATAGATGTACACGCCATACGCCACATCCAGCGATTCCTTGGTGCGCATGTCCCAGAACAGGGCGCCATCGCTGCCCACGGCATTGTGCGCCAGGGTGGTGATGAGCTCTCCCCGCACGTTGTAGATGCGGATGGTGCATCGCTGCGGCAGATGGACGAACTGGATGCGTCGGTCGGAGCGGCCTTGCTCCACGGTGCGCAGATCCCATTCGGCGGCGCCGATGTACGGGTTCGGAACCACGGCCACCTTGTCGAGCTCCGATTTGGCCAGGGCCGTATCGATGCGCGCATCGGAAATCGTGAATTGGAAGTAATCGCCCGTGCGGAACGGCTTGCGGTTCGCGATGCGGAAGACATCGCCTTGACGTGGTGGGATGGACGTGCCACGGGGCAGGCTGAAGACCACGCGGTGGCGCAGACGTCGACCGAACCCAGGTTCGATGTCGCTGATGATGAGCTGGTCGCCCGGATCAAGCACGGTGTTGTCGTTCGCATCCAGCCAGAGCAGATCCACAGGCGCACCGGTCGTCGAGTTGAACGCGCGAACGGCCAACGAATCGCGGCGGTAGACGCTGGTTTGGAACAGCGGCGGACGATAGATCTTGGTGTTGCTGAACCGCAGCTCGAAGTTGTCCGGTGTGCGTCGTGAGAAGGTCGATTCGGTGGCATCGATGATCGACGGCGTGGCCACCCAGTTCGTCGTGATGCCGTCGAGGTTCGCCGGATTCGTGTTGGCGATCTCGTTGTCGGTTCCGTAGTTCTGGATCCAGCCGATCTTCTCGTCATAATAGCGGATCACGGCATCGTTGAAGATCTCTGCGACGAATCCATCCACGAGCGGCGTGGACGCGTTCAACGGACGGTCGTTCAGCACTACCCGGTTCTCGGTCATGTCACGGATCCGGAACGACTTCGTGGCATAGAACTCGGTCGTGGCCGCTGTATCGGTGAATTCCATGCGATACACATTGCCGCGTTTCACAAGATCCTCGTTGCCGACGGTGATGCGGATGGATCCGGTGCCATGGCCGAAGGTCACCTTGCTGAGGTCCTCGTTGGCGCCACCTTCCACATACCCTGCGGTACGGGCGCGGGGGACAACGGCACGCGCGTTGATCGACTGACCCCGCACGTTGCCGAAGCCATCCACCGCGAAGTTGAAGACGTTTTCGATCGGATCGATGGATCCCTCGGTGCTCACTACGCCACGGTCGTAGGCCACCAGGGCGTAGTAATAGCGCACACCGTTTTTCACATCACGGTCGATGTAGAAGAACTGAAGGCCGGTGTCGTCGCCCACATTGTAGATCGCGGTGCCCTCAAGCACGGTGCGGTTCCCTTTGATGCCGTTCACCAGATCCCACTGCGCCAACGGTTTGTAGAAGGTCGGCACACCGCTCGCATCGGTGACCAGTCGGGCGTCGCTGAGCAGCGGATCGGTTCCTTTGTACAAACGGTAGCCTTCGAAGTCGAAGTCTTGCGTGAAGCGGTCGAAGCTGGCCACGGAAACCGAATCCCAGGTCAGAGTGACCACACCATCGCCAGGGATGGCGGTGAGGGTCGGCATGAACGGCGCCTGAGCGAAGTTGTAGTTCGCGTCATAGATGTTCTGCACGACCTGGCGGTTCTTGAGGAAGTCGTTGCGGTTGGCGCCGAAGATCCACGCCAGGCTGAAGAAGTCGCTCGAATTCGGCGGAAGGATGACCGGACCGGATGCGAACAGAAGGAAGGGTTCCACATCGGCGATGAAGCTTTCGGGTTCTTGACCGAGCGGGAACTGGCTGAACAGGATGCGCTCATACAACCAGGAATCGGTGCGTAGGTTCTCTCCCGCTTCATAGAAAGGACGCGTGCTGAGGTCGAACCCGGTCAGACCGATCTGATCCGATTCCTGAACATCAAGCTGATCGAAGTTGGGTTCGCCATCATTCGGAATGGCATCGGCTTCGCCAGTGTCCGGACCAGGATAACCGAGGTCGTTAGGCCCCAATCCATCCGCGCCCACATCGTCGTTGATCGGCTCGCCCTGGTTCCATTCTCCATTGCCGTCGATGTCTTCAAAGCGGCGCCAGGTCATGTTCTCATCGCCGGTCCACCAATGACCGAGCTTGTATGCCGGACGATCGGCCAACGCGCCGAATGTCGCCAGGAATTTGGTCATGTCGTAATTGGCTTGCGCGTAGGCAAGGATGTTGGCCTGACCCTCGATCAGGGTTCCAGGTCCGGCGTCGCGACGTTCGTCGGTGATGCCGTCCTCATCGTTGTCAAGCAGGTCGAAGGAGTTGCCCGGGCTTTCCAAGAAGGCGAAGCCGACATATCCCAGCGCATAGGTTCCACCACCGGGACGGATGCCCACTCCGGTGCGGTCCCATCCGAAGGCCATATCCAACTGGGCATTGTACTCGGCTTGGCCGTTGCTCTCATCCTGACCCAGACCGAAATCGACGATGTTCGTGAAATAGAGTTGGTCGTGCGCGTACTGACCCATGTTCGTCACACGGTACAGAAGGAACATGATGTCTTCGGCAAGGATGTTGGCCCATTGCAGGTGACGGACCTGGACCTGAAGACCAAGGCCTCCCAAGGTGGAGTCGGACGGATCCGGATAGAACACGCCTGCGCGGCTGTTCGGAAGTCCGGTTTCCGGATCGATGCGGTACTCGTAATCGCGCCAGTCGTCGATCACATAATAGGTTTCCTGGTCGGCGTTGAAGACCCCTTTTCCGAAAAGACCGTTCCATTTGCCCGCCCAACCCGGATCGTCCGGATTGTCGAGACGGTCGGGCCAGAACGCCGGCCACGAGGTGTCGTCGGTGCTTTTGGCGGGAATCGGGCGGAGCGCGCCGGTCACACGGTCGATCCTAGAGACGTTATGGAAACCGGGCAACGGCAACCATCCCCAGATGAAGCCCTCGGGACCCACCTTGCGACCGAAATCACGGTAATTGAGGATGGACGGCGACACCACGGTGTCGGGCACGCCGACGAAGAACGGCGACCGGCTGGCCCATTTCACACGTTCGGCATCCACCAGACCCGAGATGAGGATGCCGGCACCGTCGATATGGCGCCCGCCGGTGCCACGAGGCCATACGCCATGCGGGATGTCGTTGTAACGCGACAATTCACCATGGTTCCGATAGTTGGTTTCGATCAGGTTTCCGTCCATCACGCCACGGGCGATCTGATTGCTTTGTCCGCGGTAGGTGCGCGGGATGTCGGACTGTGCGGACATCCCGGCTGGCAAGGCCAGGCACGCGAGCAGGAGGAGGACGGTGGATTTTGCAGAGTTCATCAGAAATTCAGATTAAGGCCGATGCTGATCCGTCGTGGGGAGCCGAGGAAATCCTGGCGGTAGAAGAAGTCGTCGAGGGTGTTGAGGCCTTGGAGGATCGAGCCCCGATTGCGTTCTTTTTCGATGGTTTCGTAGGCGTTGCCCGAATCCGCATAAATTCCATACTCAGGAATCACGTCAAACAGGTTTTCGATCTGCACGAGCACGCTCATGTTCTGCTGGATGAAACTCGGCTTGTAGTACATCCGAAGATCGGCCATGTAGAAGTACGGACGGTCCTTGTTGTTGCGGATGTAGGAGGCCACGAAGTTCCGGACGGTGGTGTACGGATTACCGCTGTTGAGGCGGTTCACCATGGTCACGTTGAAGCCGGGAACCGGCGTGTAGGTCACCGTGGCGTTCAACGAATGGCGGCGGTCCCAATCGAGTCGGGTGAGGCTGAGGGTTTCCTCAAGGCCGGCTTCGACACGTTGGAAGGCGTCACCGCTGATGGCCGAGCTTCCGTCAGCGAATTGAAGGGTGTAATCGACGTTCCAGCTGAGCGGTCCGCGCGGACGTTGGAACAGGCTGAACGTGAATCCGCGCACGGTTCCGTAGTCGCGGTTGATGTAGCGGACCACGTAGTTGGTGGTGCCGACGTCGAAGTTGATCCGGTCTCCGATGAGGTTCCGCACGTCGCGGGTGAACATCGTGATCTCCATGCCGAGGTCGTCGGTCAATCCTTGCTGCAGACCGATCTCGAAGGTCGACGTGGTCTGCGGATTGATGTCGGCGTTGCCATAGCGCGTGCTCGAGCTGTACTCGTTCACGACATAGTTCGGGTTGGAGTAGATCTGCGAGAGTTCCGGGATCTGGAAGAACAGACCATAGGAGAAACGGATGACACCGGTCGAAGAGATCGGGAACGCGATGCCGATGCGCGGACTCAACTGGAATTTGCTCTTGGCTTCTTTCCGGTTGTACAGGCTGTCCGCCGGATTCGACGGATCGGTGATGTACAGGCGGTTGGCTTGGTCCCAATCCACAGGAACATCGAAATCGGGTTCGAAGTAATCCATGCGGATGCCTGCATTGATAATCAGATCCTGGATTTCGATCTTGTCTTGGATGTAGGCGGAGAACTCAAACGGAGTGGCATTGAGTTTCGTGCGGCGCCAGTTTTCGGAAGCGGGCGCGGCCAGGCCGGTGGCCTGGTTCACATCGATGTCGAACACGAGGTTGTCGAGCGTGTGGCGACGGAACTGGAAGCCGGCTTTGACCTGGTTGGAGCGGTTCACCTGGCTGGTGATGTTTCCGACGACGGTTTGCGACGTGGTCAGGTTGTCGACCATGTACAGGTCGTTGCCACTCACGGCGAAGGCGAAGGCACCCACACGGTTGGCGGTCTCAGGCGACACATACCGGGTATCGAATGGCGAATCGTACAGGCGGCTGTCGTACTTGTTGTGCTGATAGCTGTAGCTCAAGTTCACGAAGGTGACGTTGTTCACCGTATAGCGGGCACCCAGAATGTGGGTCATGTTCGTGAAGAGGTCGGAATTCCGACCGCCGGGCGCGTACTTGCGGGCGTGGTTGTAGCCGGTGTAGCTGCCCCCTTGGTAGAAGAGGTTGTAGTCGAGTTTCAGTTTCGACGAGGCGTCGTACACGAGCGCGGCGTTGGCCGACATCCGCTCGCCATCGCTCATCGACAGGAAATCCCCTGATCCGTTCGAGGCGATGATCCAATCCTGCTGCGGGTTGGCGGGATCGGTGTACCCTCCGGGAGGCGGGTTGTTGATGTACCGGGACTGATCACCCGGAAGGAAGAGATCACGACCGATGAAATGGCCTTTGTCGCGGACATACCGACCGGTGATCCGGAATCCGAGCTTGTCTTTGAGAATCGGTCCGCCGATGGTGACTTGTCCGTCGAGCAGGTTGATGGGATCGGCCGCCTCCATGTACGAGACATTGCGGGACCGGAAATCGGTGTAGCTGAGCTCGTTGCCAGGCCCCGATGTGCGTTCCAGGAACTCCATCGAATGGGTGGTCGCGAAGCTGCGCACATAGCCCAGCGTGTTCACGGTCCACTTGTCCGGGATGCCGCGAGTGGTGATGTTCACGACGCCGGACATGGCCTGCCCGTACTCCGCATTGAACACCCCGCTGATCACCTCAAGCGAAGAGACCATGTTCTGCTCCACTTCGAAGCCCGCCGAATTGTTGTAGGGGTTGTTGATGGGAACGCCGTTCACCATGTAGGAGACTTCGTTGCGCCGACCACCACGGAAGTGGCCGTCGACCACACCAGCCTGCAGGTTCACGATCTGAGCCAAGCTCACCACAGGGAGGTTGGCGATCTGTCGTTCGTTGACCGTGGCCGTGGTGGTGGTCCGGTCGCGCTGAATGAGCGGACGTTCAGCCACCACAGTGATCTCCTGTCCTTCGATCACCGATTCGCGCATCACGACCGAGATTTCCGTCGTCTTGTCGGGAAGCACTTCGATGTCGGAGATGCGGATGTCGGAAAACCCGATGTACTTGAACACCAAGGTGTAGAAGCCTGGATCCAGGTTCAGGATCTGGTAGAATCCGTCGATTTCGGAGATGGTTCCACGGGTGCTTCCCTCCAGGATGATCTGCACCCCGGGAAGGGATTCGCCACTGGAATCGGTGATGAACCCTGTGATTTTTCCCTTGCTGTTGGTTGCCTGTGCGAGCACAGGCAACATCAGCAAGATGAGGAGGAGGTGGAGACGTGCGCGCATGGAGCGTTTACTTCAGGAGGAGCATTTTCCGGGTCGATGTGTACGATCCGGCTTCGATGCGATACAGATACATTCCCGAGCTCAATCCCGTGGCGTCGAAGCTCACGGAATGCGTTCCTTGGGAGAAGGCGCGCTGGTTGACCAACGTGGCCACGGTCTGACCCAGGCTGTTGAACACGGTCAGCGTCACGTTCGAGGCTTCCGGAAGCGTGAAATTGATCGCGGTGCTGGGGTTGAACGGATTCGGGAAGTTCTGGTCGAGGCGGTACTCACCGGCGATCGGGTCGTTGCGCTCATCGATGCTGGTCGCCGTGCGCTTGTTGGCACCGGCCACAGCTACTGCTGCGAAATCGGACGGCTGCTGGTAATACAGCGGGCTGAAGGCGGGTTTCCAGCTGGTGGTGACCAGGTAACGGGCTTGTTCCCAGAAGAACGGACGCGCGTCAAGGGCGTCATCCACGATCATCAGACTGAAGGGGATGTACTTGATCTCGTTGGGACCCGGCGCGGTGAAGGCCGCATCCGATGCGAACAAGGTCGGTTCGCGCAACTTGGCGGCTTCGAAGGCCACGAGCATCTTGTAACCGATCTGAACGTTCGACGCGTTCATGATGGGCGCCAACAACGGCTCGAAGGCGAACGGATAGTTGTTCAATCCGCCGAAGGTCACATACAGTTTCGGACTCTGCGGACGCGCGTTGTCGGTGTTCGTGGTGGTCGGACGGAAGGCCAGGGTGTAATCGGGGTTGTCGCCACGGCCTTCGGCACGGTTGGTGCTTCCGGTCACGAAGTTCACCGCGTACGAGCCGATGCGCATCTCCACTTGGTCGCGCTTGTAGGCGTTCCAATCGAGGTTGCCTTGGGTATCGACGATCGGGTTGTATACCAGATCGTTGTCGAGCACTTCGATGTAGGCGTAGAAGATGATCTCGCCTTCGCTGTCGCCGTAGCCGACCCAAGCCTTGCCACTCACGATGTCATCCGTGGGAGGCTTGCGAAGTGCGGCCGACGTGCTGGCTTTCATTTCGAACGGACGAACCACCGTGGTCGGGAAGCCGGCGGTGCTCAGGTTGCGGGTATCGAGACTGTTCAGGACCGCCGCTTCTTCCTGTGGCGTGAATTTGAAAATGTAGGAATCTTGTCGTCCAGATGCGGCGACGGAAATGCGGCTCTGAGTCACATCCCTGTTTTCCGTGCTCCAGAGGTTGGTGGCGGTCACCGCGTAATGATAATTGTGCGTGGCTTCGTCAGGGTGCGGCGACACGATCTG
>Ga0315904_10011998_pt1 | contig 10984 bp, 8 predicted proteins | sample LakEriMetagenome_6_FD_203529 | JGI IMG/M metagenome (GOLD analysis project Ga0315904, IMG submission 203529) | Freshwater fungal communities from buoy surface, Lake Erie, Ohio, United States - Buoy 12 MA120 | ecosystem: Environmental > Aquatic > Freshwater > Lake | place: USA: Lake Erie, Ohio... | reverse complement strand
CTGGGCGATGTCGGGACGGCGGTCTGGCTGGGCGCCTGGTCGGTGGCGGTCCGCACCTTCGTCTCGATGTTCCACGTGCCCTACGTGGCGCTCGGCGCGGAGATGTCGCGCGATTATCATGAGCGCTCCAGCGTGGTGGCCTGGCGTACGGTGTTCGGCATCCTGGCCGGCGTGATCACCACCGCCATCGCCTATACGGTCTATTTCTCCGGTGAGGGCGGCCTGCAGCAGGCGGATCGCTATCCCGGCTTCGGCTGGACGGTCGCGGCGATGATCCTGGTCGGCTGCGGGGTCTCGGCCCTCGGGCTGATCAGGTTCGCGTCCCGCCTGCCGGCGCCCGAGCCCGTCTCACGCCCGCTGCTCGCGCGGTTGCCCGGCGAGTTGATCGAGATCTTCCGGAACCCCTCGTTCCGCCTGCTCTTCCTGGCGGCCCTCCTTTGCTACACGGCCATCGGCGTGAACTCGGCCTATAACAGCCACGTCTACGTCTTCGTCTGGAAGCTCCGGCCCGACACCATCCAGTTCATCGCCTACTCGCTGCTGGTCGGCGTCCTGGTCGGCGCCGGCATTGCGCCTCGCCTCGCCCACCGGTTCGAGAAGAAGACCGTGGTCATCATGGGCATGGCGCTGGTGGTCGTGGTCTGGCTCCTGCTGAGCCTGCCGCGCGCCGCGGGCATGGTCTCGGCCAGCGGCGACGCGGCGCTCGCCTATCTTTGCCCGCTGATCTTCTTCGCCGGGATCGGCGCCGGCTTCTGCGCCATAGCCTACCCCTCGATGATGGCCGACGCCGCCGACGAGCATGAGCACCTGTTCGACCGCCGTCGCGAGGGCCTGTACTTCGCGGGCCTGGGGTTCGCCTTCAAGGCCGCCAACGGGCTGGGCGTGCTGGTGGCGGGCTTCACCCTTGACCTGATCGGCTTCCCCAAGGACGCAGGCCGCCAGATCGGCGCGACGCTGCCGGAGGATCTGCTCGACCGGCTGCTGCTGATGTGGACCCCGGTTCCGGCGATCTTCACCACCGCCGCGATCCTGGTGTTCGCCGGCTACTCGATCTCAAAGTCGCGCCACGCCGAGATCGCCCGAGCGCTTGCGGCGCGTGAGCAGGCCCAGCCGGCGGAGTGACCTTACGCTAGGTCAGCGTTGCCACGGAGCCTCGCCGCCCTAGGGTCGTCACCTACACGGGGGGAATGATCGGGTGACCACCACGGTCGAAGGCACGCCGGAGGCCACCGGGCCGGCGACGGGTGAATTGAAGCCGTCACTCCCCATCAAGTTCTTCTACGGCTTCGGCCAGATGGTGGAGTCGGGCTACCTCACCGTCGCGCCCTTCATCTTCTTCTACTACACCGCCGTCCTGGGACTGTCCGGCAGCCTGGTGGGGCTCGCGCTGGGCATCAGCCTGGTCCTGGACGCGGTGCTCGATCCCCTGATCGGGTCGATCTCCGACAATCTGCGCACGCGGCTGGGCCGGCGGCTGCCGATGATGTTGTTGGGCGCACCCCTGATGGGCCTGTGGCTGGCCCTGCTGTTCGCGCCGCCGCCGGAACTGTCGGTGTTTCTGTTGTTCACCTGGCTGACGGTGTCCAAGACCGCCCTGCGCGGGTTCGCGTCGGTCTACAACCTGCCTTACTTCGCGCTCGGAGCCGAGATGGCCGATGGCTATGTCGAGCGCTCCAAGCTCGTCGCCTGGCGAACCATCGCCGGGATCATGGTCGGCGTGGTGATCACCTTCCTGGCCTACACCTTCTTCTTTGCGGGCCCCGGCGGTCTGCAGAAGGCGGAGGGCTATCCCGCGTTTGGCTGGACGATCGGCGCAATGAGCTTCGTGGGCGGCGCAATCTGCTGCCTGGGCGTCTGGCGCTATGCGGCGGCGCTCCCTCAGCCGACCACCGCGCCGGCGCGGCTCGGGCGCGGACTCGTGACAGAGATCGTCGAGGTGTTCGCCAACCGCTCGTTCCGCATCCTGTTCGCGTCGGCCCTGCTGACCTATGTGGCGGCCGGGCTCAACGGCACGCTGAACAGCCACGCCTATGTGTTTGTCTGGAAGCTACGGCCCGAGACCATTCAGCTGATCACCTACGCCTACCTTCTGGGGCTGGCCGTCGGCGTGCCGATGACGCCGGCGCTGCTTAGGCGGGTGGAAAAGCGGACAGCGGTGATTCTGGGCGTCGGCGTTATCCTGGCCACCTGGACCCTGCTGCCCGGCGCGCGCGCCGCCGGCCTGTTCGCGCCCGTCGGCGAGGACGCGCTGGCCTGGCTGTCGGCCAGCGTCTTCGTCGCCGGCGTCGGCACCGGCTTCATCGCCATCGCCTACCCTGCGATGATGGCCGACGCGGCCGACGAGCATGAGGTGCTGTTCGGGGCGCGTCGTGAGGGCATGTACTTTGCGGGTCTGGGGTTCGCCTCAAAGGCGGCGGCGGGCCTGGGCCAGCTTCTGGGCGGGGTGGCCATCGACATCCTGCGGTTCCCCAAGGAAGCCGGACGGCAGGTCGACGCCGCTGTGCCCGAGGGCGTTCTGCGAGATCTGGCCTTCGCCTGGGGGCCCGTCCCGGCGCTGATGGGTGTTGTCGCCGCCGCGCTCCTGATCCCCTACGCCATCTCACGCGCGAGACACGAGGAGATCGCCGCCCAGCTTCGCGCCAAGCGCGCGCGCGACGTGGCCGAAGGACGAAGTTCGTAGCGCTTCGCCTCAGATGAGACCGTGGTCCTTCAGCGCCGGCGCCAAGGCGCCCGGATCGGTGGCGGTGTGCCGATCGAGCGGGCAGACGCGCGTCAGGAACGCCTCGCGTTCGAGCGCGTCCGGAATGATCATTTTGTAGAGGGTCGCCGGGCTCCAGCGGACGATGACGTTGCCGAAGTCCCAGACGATGGCGAGGGGGCGGATCAGCCCTGCTTGGCCTTGAAGCGCGGGTTGGTCTTGTTGATCACGTAGACCCGGCCCTTGCGGCGCACGAGCTTGCAGTCGCGGTGACGCGTCTTGAGCGACTTGAGCGAGCTTCTGACCTTCATCGGACCAAATCTTCTTGCAACAACCGGAAGCCCGGCGGCCTTTCGGCGGCGGGAGCGGGCATCTACCGGCGCCGACCGCCCAAGTCAACCGCATGCGGCGGATTCAGGGCTTGGGCGCGGAGCCAGAGCGTCCTAAATCCAGCGGCTTGAACGCCGAGACCCCATACATCGAGCAGAGCCTCGCCCGCCAGGCCAACGATCTGGCGCGCGACCTCATGCGCGCTGACCCGCGCATCTACTGGCTGGACCTGGCCGTCACGGCCTCTGTGACCTGGTCGGCCTTCGCCGTGGCGGTCACCGCTCAGAGCCTGGGCCTGACGCTGGCGGCGGGCGTCTTGGCGGTGCTGGCGCTCTATCGCGGCATCAGCTTCATCCACGAACTGACCCATCTGAAGCGCGAGGATGCGCCGGGTTTCCACCTGGGCTGGAACCTGCTGATCGGCGTGCCGTGGCTGACGCCTTCGCTGCTCTACGAGGGCGTCCACATCCTGCACCACGCCAAGGACCGCTACGGCACCGCGCGCGATCCCGAGTACCACCCGCTGGCCCGCCGACCGGTGTGGGAACTCGCGGTGTTCCTCGGCGTCGCGCTGCTGGCGCCGGTGGCGACCACGCTCCGGTTCGCGGTGCTGGCGCCGCTGGGCTTCCTGATTCCGCCGTTGCGCCGCCTGGTCACGGCGCGGGCCTCGGGCATGGTGATCAACCCGGGCTTCGCGCGAGAAGATCTCGATCGCGCCAACACGCCCGCCTGGCTGGCCCAGGAGATCGGCGCGTGGGCCTGGAGCTGGACGGTGCTGGGTCTCTGGATCGGCGGCGTCGTGCCGACCCGCGTCATCCTTACCGCCGTCGTTGTCTTCGCCCTGATGACCTTCGTGAACCAGCTCCGAACAGCGGTGGCGCACTACTGGGAGAACGACGGCGCCCAGATGGCCCCGCTCGACCAGTTCCGCGATACGGTCAATGTCCCGCCGCCGGCGCTGATGCCGTTCCTCTGGGCGCCGGTTGGTCTCCGCTACCACGCCCTGCACCACCTGATGCCGCGCCTGCCCTATCACAATCTGGGCCTGGCCCATCGGCGGCTGGTCGCCGCGCTGCCTGCGACCCACGTCTATCGCGAAGTGGAGCAGCGCGAACTGATCCCGGCGCTGGGCCGGCTGATCGGCCGGATGCGGGCCGCGCGTTAGGCTTCAGGCGCCCTCGGCCGCCAGTTTCTCGATCCGGGCGGCCGCGGCGTCGAGCGCGCCGACGGCCCGGGCCTCGATCCGGCCCTTCTCACTCTCCAGGCGGAGAACCTCGGCGTTCAGCGCCGCCAACCGCGACCGGGCGTCGTGAAGCTCATCGGCGAGCAACAGTGCGCCCATCAGGAACAGGCGCGTGTCTCCCAGCTGGCCCAGGTCCTGGCTTACCTGCCGCACCTGATGGTCGAACAGGCGCGCGATCTCCATGAGGTGCGCCTCCTGGCCGTCTTCGCAGCCGACGGCGTAGGGACGGCCGTTCACCTCGACATTGATCTGGGCCATGTCAGGCCTCCTGTCCGTTCAGCGCCGTGCGGATCTCGCGGATCGCCCGGCCCAGAGCCTCGGACGCCTGCGCCCCGGCCTCTTCAAGTTCGCGTTCGCGGGCGCGGGAGGCGTCCAGTTCGCTCGCCAGCTTGGCCCGGTCCTGGTCGAAAAGGCCGCCTGCGGCGTCGCCGGCCGCCTTGAGGCGCAGCGTCAACCGCTGCTCCAGCACATGCAGCGCGCTTTCCAGCCGCCGCGCCGCGATCTCCAGGGACGTCTCGCCGTTCATGCGAACCTCCGCGCTTCGTTCCTGTCTATAGCCCGAGACTGTGAGTCTGGGGAAATGCAGTGGCGGTTTCTTGACCCTTCCGCGCGCGCATGCGAGGCCGCGCGCCATCCCCGCCACACCGAGTCTGACCTTAGCCCATGTCCGCGCCCCTGAAGACCATGGCCGACGCCATCCGCGTTTTGTCCATGGACGCCGTCCACGCCGCCCGCTCCGGCCACCAGGGGATGCCCATGGGCATGGCCGATGTGGCGACCGTGTTGTTCAACGGGGTGCTCAAGTACGACGCCGCGCGGCCGGACTGGCATGACCGCGACCGCTTCGTGCTCTCGGCCGGCCACGGCTCGATGCTGATCTACGCGCTGCTGCACCTGACCGGCGTGAAGGCAGTGACCATGGAGCAGATCCGCAACTTCCGGCAGCTTGGCTCCAACACCGCCGGTCACCCCGAGTATGGCCATACGCCAGGGATCGAGACCACCACCGGTCCGCTGGGCCAGGGGCTGGCGACGGCGGTCGGCATGGCCATGGCCGAGCGCCATCTGGCAGCGCGGTTTGGCGAGGCGCTGGTGGATCATCGCACCTGGGTGATCGCCGGCGACGGCTGCCTGATGGAGGGCGTCAGCCACGAGGCGATCAGCCTCGCCGGGCGGCTCAAGCTGTCGCGACTGACCGTGCTGTTCGACGACAACAACACCACCATCGACGGGGTCGCCACCATCGCCGAGACCGGCGACCAGGTCGCCCGCTTCAAGGCCGCCGGCTGGGCGGTCAAGGCCATCCACGGCCACGATCACAAAGCCATCAAGGCGGCGCTCAAGTGGGCGATGCGGCAGGACCGGCCCAGCATGATCGCTTGCCGCACCCTGATTTCCAAAGGTGCGGGGCCTAAGGAGGGCGATCCCCACAGTCACGGCTACACGCTGTTCGACAAGGAAATCGCCGAGGCGCGCGCGGCCATGGGCTGGACGGCTGAGCCGTTCACGGTGCCGGAGGAGGTGTTGAAGCCCTGGCGCAAGGCGGGCCGCAAGGGCGCCAAGGCGCGCAAGGCCTGGGAGGCCAGGCTGGCGGGTTCGAATCAGGGGCCCGAGTTCCGCCGCGCCATGGCCGGCGATCTGCCGCAGGGCGCCTTCGAGGCGCTCGACGCTCACATCGCGGCGGCGACGGCCAATCCCCCCGCTGCGGCCACCCGTCAGCACTCCGGCGCGGCGCTGGAGCGGCTGGTCCCGGCGATCCCGGAGATGATCGGCGGATCGGCCGACCTCACCGGCTCCAACAACACCATCGTAAAGGGCATGGGCGCCTTCGATGCCCCCGACTACGCGGGGCGCTACGTCCACTATGGCGTGCGCGAGTTCGGAATGGCGGCGGCCATGAACGGCATGGCGCTGCACGGCGGCGTGATTCCCTATTCCGGCACCTTCCTGGCCTTTGCCGACTATTCCCGGCCGGCGATCCGGCTGGGCGCGCTGATGGGCGCGCGGGTGATCCACGTGATGACCCACGACTCCATCGGTCTCGGCGAAGACGGGCCGACCCACCAGCCGGTCGAGCACCTGGCGAGCCTTCGGGCCATGCCCAACCTCAACGTCTTCCGGCCGGCTGACGCGGTGGAGACCGCCGAATGCTGGAAGCTGGCGCTGGGCGCCAGGACCACACCCTCGCTGATGGCGCTTTCGCGACAGAAGGTGACGCCCGTGCGGACCCGGGCCGTGGAGGGCAATCCCTGCGCCGAGGGCGCTTATGAACTGGTTGCGGCCTCGACCGAGGCCAAGGTCAGCCTGTTCGCCTCGGGCTCCGAGGTCGGGATCGCGGTCAAGGCGGCGGAGATGCTGGAGGCTGAGGGCGTGCCGACCCGCGTGGTGTCGGTCCCCTGCTTCGAGCTGTTTGAGACGCTGAAGCCCGCCGACCAGGCCAGGGTGATCGGCAAGGCGCCCGTGCGAGTCGCGGTCGAGGCGGCCGTCCGCCAGGGCTGGGACCGCTTCATCGGGTCCGACGGCGGCTTTGTCGGTATGACCGGCTTCGGCGCCAGCGCGCCCGACACGGTGCTCTACAGGCACTTCGGCATCACGGCCGAGGCCGTGGTCGCCGCCGCCAGGGCGAGGCTCTAGGGCTCATGCGCCTCGGCACGCCGAACTCGCCCTCCGCCGTCCGGGTGATGCTGCTGGGCTCGGGCGAGCTCGGCAAGGAGGTAGTGATCGAGCTGCAGCGGCTGGGCTGCGAGGTGATCGCGGTGGATCGCTACGCCGGCGCGCCGGCCATGCAGGTGGCGCACCGCAGCCACGTCATCGCCATGACCGACGCCACGGCCCTCCGCGCGCTGGTCGAGGCCGAACGGCCGCATCTGATCGTGCCCGAAATCGAGGCCATCGCCACCGATGAGCTGGCGCGGATCGAGGCTGACGGGTTGGCCACCGTGATCCCGACCGCCCGCGCCGCCCAGTTGACCATGAACCGTGAAGGCATCCGCCGGCTTGCGGCGGAGGAGCTCAGCCTGCCGACCAGCGCCTACGCCTTCGCCTCATCCGAGTCCGAGCTCGCCACGGCCGCCCGCGCCGTGACCGGGTTCCCCTGCTTCGTGAAGCCGGTGATGAGCTCGTCGGGCAAGGGTCAGTCGTTCGTCGAGACGCCGGATGGGATTTCGGCGGCCTGGAACTATGCGCTGGAGGGCGGCCGGGTCGAACGGGCCAGGGTGATCGTCGAGGGCCGTGTCGACTTCGACTACGAGATCACCCAATTGACCGTGCGCGCCCTGCGCGACGGCGCGGTCGAGACCCTGTTCTGCGCGCCCATCGGCCATCGGCAGGTGAAGGGCGACTATGTGGAAAGCTGGCAGCCGCAGGCCATGTCCGAGCGCGCCCTGGCGCGCACGCGGGAAATCGCCGCCAAGGTGACCGATGCGCTGGGCGGTCTGGGCCTGTTCGGCGTCGAACTGTTCGTGAAGGGCGACGAGGTCTGGTTTTCGGAGGTTTCGCCCCGCCCGCACGACACGGGTCTGGTGACCCTCGCCACCCAGCAGCAGAGCGAGTTCGCGTTGCACGCTCGCGCCATACTCGGCCTGCCGGTCGATACAGCGTTGCGCGAACCCGGCGCGAGCGCCGTGATCTATGGCGGCATGGAGGCCAGGGGCATCGCCTTCGAGGGCGTGGCCGAGGCGCTCGCCGTTCCGGGCGCTGACCTGCGCCTGTTCGGCAAGCCCGAGAGCTTCGAACGGCGCCGCATGGGCGTCGCCCTGGCCCGGGCGGAGACCGTCGAAGAGGCGCGCGCGCGGGCGCAAGACGCCGCCCGGAGGGTCAGGCCGGTCGAGGGTTAGCGGTCCCTACGCCTCGACGGTCGGTTTCGGGTCCGGCGCCTCGCGCGGCGTCACGAAGCGCGCGAGCTTGGGCTTGAGCCACAACTCGAAGTCATCGACGAATTCGTACACCACCGGCACCAGCACCAGCGACAGCACCGTGGAGGTGATCAGGCCGCCGATCACCGCCACGGCCATGGGCTGGCGGAACTCCGAGCCTGTATCCAGCGCAAAGGCGGTCGGCAGCATGCCGGCGGCCATGGCGAAGGTGGTCATGACGATGGGGCGGGCCCGCTCGCGGCAGGCCTCGATCAGCGCGTCGTGCTGACTCATGCCTTCTCGCTCGCGTTCGATGGCGTACTCGACCAGCAGGATCGAGTTCTTCGCCGCCAGACCCAGCAGCATCAGGAAGCCGATCAGCGAGGGGATCGAGAGCGAGAGGTTGAACGCCAGCAGCCCCAGGAAGGCGCCGCCCACAGCGGTCGGCAGGGCCGAGAGGATCACGATCGGTTTGAAGAAGCTGCGGAACAGAAGGACCAGCACGGCGTAGATCATCGACACGCCGGTGAAGATCGCCATGCCGAAGCCGCCGAACAGCTGCGCCATGGCCTCCGCCGTGCCGATCGAGGCCCGCTCTACGCCTTCCGGCAGGTTCTTCATGATCGGCAGGTTGTTGACCGCCTGCTGGGCCTGACCGAGCTGATAGCCGCCGTTGAGCTCGGCCTGGATGGTGATCCGCCGTTGACGGTTCAGCCGGTCAATGCGCGCCGGGCCGGCCTGGAAGGTGATATCCGCCACACTGTCCAGCGTGGTGGTCTTGCCGCTCGAGGTCAGGACGCGCAGCGCCTTGATTTGCGCCAGGTCGGTGCGGGCCGTCTCGGGCAGGCGGACGCGTATGGGAATGCGCCGCTCACCCTCGTTGAACTTGGCCACGTTGGCGTCGATGTCCCCGGCGGTGGCGATGCGCACCACCGCGGCGATGGCGTCTGACGACACGCCCAGCCGCGCGGCCTCGTCGGGCTTGGGCCGGATGACGATCTCCGGCCCGCTCGGCGGGGTCGACTGCTTGGGGTCGGCGACCTCCGGCAGGGTCCGCATCTGGCGTTCGAGCGCCAGGGCGGCGGCTTCCAGGTTGGCTGTGTTGGTGCCGGTCAGAATCTGCTGGTAGCCGGCCCCGCCCTCAAAATCGAGGAATCCCAGCCGCACGTCTGGGATCTTGCGCAACTCCTCGCGCAGGCGGTCCTTGATCTCGACGCCGGTGACCTGGCGTTCTTTGTCCAGCAACACGGTGACGGTGCCGCGCCGCAGGTCGCCACCGCCTCCGGCCCCCGATCCCGGGCCGAAGCTGGAAACCGTGGAGCCGATCTGGATGAAGACGCCTTCGACCTCGGGCTGGACGCTGAACAGCGCGGTGATGCGCGCGGCCGAGGCCTCCATGTCGTCGGCCGTGGCGCCGGGCGGGCCCTGGATGTCGACATACATATAGTCCGGATCACCCGCCGGCTGGAATCCCGCCGGCAGCAGCGGCACCAGGGCCAGAGAGCCGATGAACAGGATGCCGCCGATGATCGCCGAGATGATCCGATGGGCCAGCGCCCATTCCAGAACGTTGCGATAGAATCCCTCAAAGGGCTTGCGCGGCTTGGCGTGGGCGCTGGCCTTCAGGAAGTAAGCGGCCATGGGCGGCGTCACCAGGCGCGCCACCACCAGCGAGAACAGCACCGCCACCGAGACGGTGAGGCCGAATTCCTTGAAGAACTGGCCGGGAATGCCCGGCATGAACGACACCGGCGTGAACACCACCACGATGGCCATGGTGGTGGCCACCACAGCCAGGCCGATGGCGTCGGCGCCGATCATGGCCGCCTTGTAGGGCCGCTCGCCCTCGGCCACGCGCTTCTCGATGTTCTCGATCTCGACGATGGCGTCGTCGACCAGGATGCCGATCACCAGGGTGAGCGCCATCAGCGTCACCATGTTGAGTGAGAACCCGGCCAGATTCATGACCAGGAAGGTCGGGATCAGCGAAATCGGCATCGCCACCGCGGTGATCGCCGTCGCCCGCCAGTCGCGCAGGAACACGAGCACCACGATCGCCGCCAGAAGCATGCCTTCCAGCAGCACGGTCTGGGTGGCGCGGAAGCTGGCCCGGGTCTCGGTGACCGATGAGAAGACGGTCGAGAACTTGACCCCGGGATAGGCCTTTTCCAGCTTGGCCATGCCCTCGAACACCGCATCCTCGGTGTCGACGTCGCTGGCCTGCTTGGTCTTGGAGACCTGAAAACCCACCACCGGGCGGCCATTGAACCGGGCGAAGCCGCGCACGTCGGAAGCCCCGTCGCCGACCTCGGCCACATCGGTCAGTCGCACGAAACGACCGTTTCCTGTGGGGATCGTCAGGTCGCGCAGCTGTTCCACCGTGCGCACGGTGCCCATCACCCGCAAGGTCTGCTCTCGCCCGCCGACCGAGACGCGGCCCCCCGGGGCATCCAGCTGGAACCCGCGAAGGGCGTTGTTGATCTGGGCGGCGGTCAGGCCGCGCGCCGTCATCCTCTCGGGGTCGACCAGCACGTTGATCTCACGCGCCACGCCGCCCACGCGGCTGACCTGAGCCACGCCCTCCACGGCCTGGAGGCTGCGGGCGATCGTGTCGTCAACAAACCATGAGAGCTCTTCGTCGCTCATGGCCGGGGCGGAAACCGCCACCGTCATGATCGGGGCGACGTCGTCCACCTCGATCTGATTGACCTGCGGTTCGTCGATGTCGCGCGGCAGCTGGGCGCGCGCCTGGGTGACCTTGGAGCGGATCTCGTCGGTCTTCTTCTGCAGGTTCTCGCCGAGCTCGAACTGGATCGACGTCGTCGAAACCCCTTGGGTGACCACCGACTGGATGCTCTG
>Ga0315904_10011997_pt1 | contig 10984 bp, 6 predicted proteins | sample LakEriMetagenome_6_FD_203529 | JGI IMG/M metagenome (GOLD analysis project Ga0315904, IMG submission 203529) | Freshwater fungal communities from buoy surface, Lake Erie, Ohio, United States - Buoy 12 MA120 | ecosystem: Environmental > Aquatic > Freshwater > Lake | place: USA: Lake Erie, Ohio... | reverse complement strand
CCCGGATTTAATGAAGTCGGTATTCAAGCGTATCGCGATTTAGAATCAACCGGAAAGTACATGCTTCGTGCGATTGCCTTGCACCTCGGCCTCGATGAGTTTTATTTCGATGATAAAATAAAAAATGGAAATTCCATTTTGCGACCGATCCATTATCCGCCAATCACGTCAGAACCTAAAAGTGCTGTGCGGGCGGGTCAACATGAAGACATAAATCTCATTACCCTACTCATCGGTGCCTCGGCCGATGGCCTGGAGGTTTTAAATAAAAAAAATGAATGGGTTGCGGTTACCGCTCTGCCCGACCACATTGTAGTGAATGTGGGTGATATGCTCCAACGACTTACCAATGGTAAATTGAAAAGCACCACGCACCGCGTAGTGAACCCTCCTCGCGAAAAGTGGGGAAGTTCACGATTCAGCATTCCATTCTTCCTGCATCCGCGCAGTGAAATGCGTTTAGACTGCCTTCCATCGTGCGTTCCTGCGGGCGAAAAACCCCATTGGGAACCTATTTCTGCAGGTGAGTTCCTAGACGAGCGTTTGGCTGAAATCGGACTGAAGAAGTAACAACCTAAGATGAAAATCAGAATCAGCGATCAATCGCTGCGTGTGAGAATATCGGCCGAAGAAGCTAATGCGTTGGAAAAAGGGGCCTTTATCTCAACATCACTCCGCATCAATGCCATTGATACGTTTGAATTTGAATTACGCACCTGGAATCTCAACATCGGAGAAGTCCACAGCGAAAAACATAAACTCGTTGCTTCCATACCTCACCCCGCCGCTCATCAACTAGCTACCGATAAAGGGTTTGTCTACCGCTGTGAACATACGTCGGGAACGCTTCCCGACCTGACACTCGAAGTTGAAATAGATTTGCAAAAAGCGAAACACACATGACTCCCCAACTGCTCCTCCTCATGCTCGAAGTATTGGCCATCGGCGCTTTGGTATCCGTAATTATCTATTTATTTAATACATGGATCAAGCACAAAGAACGAACCTGGATGTTTGCTTTGAAGCAGGACAACAACAAAGCTTTGGCTCCTTTGCGAATCAGTGCCTATGAGCGAATTATAGTGATGCTGGAGCGCACCACACCCCAAGCCATGGTGATGCGACTTTCGGTTACTTCATCAAATGCAGCCTACCTCCATATGGATCTAACCAAAGCTTTACGCGAGGAATTTGAGCACAACATTTCATTGCAGATGTATGTGAGCGACGAATGCTGGAACAAAGTGAAACGCGCCAAAGAAGAAACAGGAGAGCTCTACAAAGTGGCTTTTACCCGTGTGAAAGCGGATAGCTCAGCTGCAGAATATGCGCGGGAAATTCTTCACCTCGAAGCCACCGTGGGCAACAGTGCTATTCGCGAAGCCGTTGTGGCGGTGAGGGCTGAGATGGGGAAGCACTTTTAGAGGTGATAGGTGATAGGTGATAGGTGATAGGTGATAGGTGATAGGTGATAGGTAATAAGTAATAGGTGATAGGTGTTGGGTTGGGTTGGGATGAGGTTGCTTAATCTCTCATGCATCGCACGGGGTAGCCGACGTTCTTGTCGGTGTGGTTATGACCGTTTTCAATACCCGTGGTGCTCATGCTGATAAACCAAGCTTCTTGCGAATTGTATTGATCAGCAGACCACCAGTTGGAATTTTGGCCGATGCTGTAATATGATCCATTCGTGAACCGATTCCCATTCGGCAATCCGGAAAAACCACTGCTGTTTGTAGCGTAGTCGTTAGGGCTCACCCAGTAGGTGGTGCCCACACTCTTCATGGGTCCTCCTGAAACATTGCCCACTTCGCCTGCCGGAGTAATCGGATCGAGTGTGCTTAGTAGTGCGTTCCATTCTTCTTCATTGGGAACATGCCATCCCAAAGGACACAATCCGACCGATTGAGTCGCTGCAAACCAGTTGTACCACTTTCCATAAGGACACTCATAGAATGAATCATTGTTGTAATAGGTCCAAGCACCGCCATTCGTCCATTGCCATTGGCTATTGGTAAGTCCTGTGACAATGACATCCCCATTACGATAGGTGCTTGTGTTGAGATTTTCGGCCATGATTTCAAACGGGCCAATGATGATTGTTTTGTAAGAACGGCCCTCTTGGTCTACCATGCTTCCGTAGGAAAGATCAGGATTATGAACGTCCGGAGCGCCACACGTGTGAAGGGTTGTGCCGGTGGTGATCGTGCCATGATTAGCCGCACTGGTGCCCGGCACTATGATGCGCGAATTTCCGATAATCAGTGTATCTCCGCTTAAGGTTGATTGGAAGCGAACATTCGCAGCATGCAAGGCATAGGGCACGCTCAGAAGCTCCTCAGTTCCTACGTCTATAAAGCCAACACCCAGGCTGAGCTCAACTTGAAGAAAGCGCTTGCCAAGATCCCACACGACATCAGAAAGCGACACAACGCTTCCGAGTTGCACCGTAAATAAACCAAGGGCATTCGTTTGGAGAAGCTGTTGTTCTTGCCAAACGACGAGGCCATCGGGAGTGGCCGAGCGTATCGTAAAGCGGGCTGTAAGGTCCACGTTCGCCAGCGGCTCACCATTGCCGTTGCGGGCAACACCCTGGTGTGGAATTAAAAGTGTAGCTTGAGCAGCAGCTAACAGTGGAATGACCAGCGATAGAATGCATGAATACCATTTCAACATACGTCGAAAATAGGAAAAATCGGAAAAATGGACACATGGCATTGGGCAAATAGACGCACAGCAGTGCGTCCCTGCGGCATTGGACATTCCTGATTATCTTTGCCAAAGGTTCAATGAATAACCAAACTCATACTTGACAATGACTCAAATCGGACACAAAACCGAAGGAGCCAATTTGGACTACCTCGGACTCAATCACGTAGCCACTGCCTACTGGAATTTACACCCGGCAGAGCTCGTAGAAGAAACCATCGGCCTCGGACAAGGCGTTCTCACCAACACAGGAGCTCTTGCCATCGACACAGGAGAATTCACCGGCCGCTCCCCCAAAGACAAGTTCATCGTTGCGGACGATACCACCAAAGACACTGTTTGGTGGGGAGGACAATTCAACGTACCCTTCGACCCTGAGAAATTTGACCGCCTACAAGCTCGTATTTGCGCCTATCTCACTAACCGTGATGTTTACGTGCGTGATATGTTTGCTTGTGCGGATGATCGCTACCGTATTGGAGTGCGAGTAGTGACTGAATATCCTTGGAGCAACATGTTTGCCTATAACATGTTCATTCGCCCAACGAGCGAGCAGCTCTCCAACTTCACTCCCGACTGGAATATCATTTGTGCACCGGGCTTCATGGCCATTCCTGATCAGGACGGTACCCGTCAGCACAATTTTGCGATATTGAATTTCACCAAGAAAATCGCCATCATCGGTGGTACAGGTTATACCGGTGAAATCAAGAAAGGAATTTTCACTGTGCTTAACTACGTGTTGCCGCAAGACAAGAACGTATTGAGCATGCACTGCTCGGCCAATATCGGCGCGCAGGGCGACACAGCCGTTTTCTTCGGACTGAGCGGAACCGGTAAGACAACATTGTCATCCGATCCAAATCGTCAGCTCATCGGCGACGACGAGCACGGATGGACCGATACCACCGTCTTCAACTTCGAAGGAGGTTGCTACGCAAAGACCATCGATTTGACGCATGAAAAAGAGCCACAGATTTATGACGCCATCAAGTTTGGCGCTATCCTCGAGAACATCGGCTTTGAAGAAGATGGTGTAACACCCGACTATTCGAACTGCGAAAAAACCGAAAACACACGCGTAAGCTATCCGCTCACGCACATCGACAATACCGTGAACCCATCGGTAGGTGGTATTCCGAAAAACATCTTCTTCCTCACCTGCGACGCATCAGGTGTGTTGCCTCCTATTTCTAAGCTTACGAAAGGCCAGGCAATGTATCAGTTCATCAGCGGATACACAGCGAAAGTTGCGGGTACAGAAGCCGGAGTAACAGAGCCAACTACCACGTTCAGCGCTTGTTTTGGTGCGCCTTTCCTCCCACTCCACCCTACCAAATACGCAGAGATGCTCGGTAAGAAAATGGGAGAAAGCGGAGCACAGGTGTGGCTCATCAACACCGGCTGGAGCGGTGGAGCTTATGGCACCGGAGAGCGCATGAAACTCAAGTACACCCGCGCCATGATTACTGCTGCGCTAGAAGGTAAACTCGACGGTGTTCCGTTTGAAACGCACGACATTTTCGGCCTTCAAATGCCTACTGCTTGTGCTGACGTGCCGACCGAGTTGCTCAACCCACGCAACACCTGGAAAGACAAAGCAGCCTATGATGCAAAGGCCAATGAACTCGCAGAAAAATTCGTCAACAACTTTGACAAGTTTAAAGAGTTCGCCAACGAAGAGATTTTGGCCGCAGCTCCAAAACTGATGGCGAAAGCATAAAATAACTGAATGTAATATACCAACGCCTCGCATTTGCGGGGCGTTGGCATTCACAGACATATGAAGCATTTCATTTTACTATTCGCATTTTGCTCTATGTGCTTTTTCATAAAAGCACAGACTTCATTCACCCTTCAATCGGGATTATTCATGAACGAGCTAGATGGTGGCTTTGAGAATACCACATCCATTCTGGGGAAAAGTTTGAGCGCAGGAATTTCCATGGATCACACACGTGGAAAGGTGTTTGGCTGGTCTCTCGGATACAGTGCTTTCAACAAGTCGTTCCAGTTCGGGTATCCGATTACCCTTACGGGCACAATACAAGAGCCAGGGCACTATGTTACCGGCTACGTATTAAGAGCACACGAAATTCAATGGGGCTTCCTCATGCGTCTTGGAAAGCACATCAACTTGAGCGCGGGTCCCTACGTTCAAATCAATACGAACGACATTATTTCCGGAATAGGCGTGGATGAAGACTTTTACTACCCTTCACTACCGCAAGATCTGTACAACACAATCGAATTCGGGTATCAGGGCAAGCTTCAATTGCAGTTTTACCTGGGCAGAAGTTTTTACTTCGGTGCTTATGCTAATGCAGGAGCATCCACGACCGATATTCGAACAAAAGCGTGGAATGACGCCTGGACATACATCACAGGACAACAGGAAGACTGGGAAAGCACGCCCTTGAAAAACATCTACCAGCATTACGGAGTTTGCATAGGTTTTCGCACCAAACAAAAAGATGACTGAGTTGTTTAGCAGACATGCGAACTTCTTCATTCTCCATACTCCAATTTCCGATAACCTTCATCCTCGTCCTTTGGGCCGCTTTTGCTTCGGCGCAAACCGCCACCATTTCCGGTACCGTCACCTCACTCCCGGTCAATGAACCCGTGCCATTTGTACCCATCGTTCTGCAAGGAACTACCACAGGTGCCGTTACAGACATCGATGGAAAATTCAGCATAACGAATCTTCAATCGGGTCTTTACAACTTAGAGTGTTCTGCTATCGGCTACAAAAAAGTAGTTGTATTCGAAGTAGAGGTTACCGAGGACCGTCCGGCAGTTGTCAATATTCAATTAGAAGAAGTAGTCAATGAAACAGGTCCGGTAGAAATCGTTGGCACACGTCGCTCGAATGAAGACGAGTCGCCCGTTTCGGTTCGTTCCATCGGGGTAAATGAAATCAAGCGCAATCCCGGCGGCGACCGCGACATTTCGAAGGTGATACGCACGCTGCCCGGTGTAGCAGCGATTCCAAGTTTCCGAAACGACCTCATCATTCGCGGAGGAGCCGCCAACGAGAACCGCTTCTACATCGACGGTATCGAAATCCCCAACATCAATCACTTCGCTACACAAGGTTCCAATGGTGGACCGCGCGGACTCATCAACGTGGACCTCATCAACGAAGTGGAGTTTTACTCCGGGGCCTTTCCTGCAGCGCGCGGCAACGCATTGAGCAGCGTGATGGAGTTTCAGTTTAAAGACCCCAAGCGCGACAAGTGGGCCAGCAACATTATCGTAGGCAGCAGTGATATTGGTATCACTCTCGAAGGTCCTACAAGTAAAAATTCAGGCTTGACCTTTTCAGCACGCAGAAGCTATTTGCAGTTTCTCTTCAGTGCGCTGGGACTGCCTTTCTTACCAGCTTACAACGACTACAACTTGAAATGGAAGTGGGACATCAACGAGAAAAACAAACTCTCGATTCTTTCTTTGGGTGCACTTGATAATTTCACCCTAAACCTGAAACTGGCCGAAGACACCGCGAGTGAAAATTTCAACTTCAATCGTTACCTGCTCGACAACCTCGTCATCAACAACCAATGGAACTATGCCTTTGGTGTGAAGTGGGATCATTACGGAGAGAAGAGCAAATGGACCGTGGTGGCGAGTCGCAACATGTTGCAAAATGATGCCTTCAAGTATTACGACAACGACGAGACCAAGGCCCGTAAGTTTGACTACAGCAGCAGTGAGCAAGAAAATAAGCTGCGCATTGAAAACAAAATCTCGGGCCAAGGCTGGAAACTACTGTATGGCATTTCCTACGAGTATGCTCAGTACTTCAATTATTCCAACTTGAGTGAATACAACCCCGCCATACAAGACACCTTCCGTGTCGATTACCGAACGAACTTCAACATGCACAAATACGGTGCATTCGTTCAATCGAGTAAGACTTTGCTCAACGAACGCGTGACGCTTTCGGCCGGTTTGCGTGCCGACGGCAATGACTTCAACTCATCCATGAGCAATCTGAAAAACCAGATTTCGCCGCGTGTGTCATTGCGCTACAGCTTCGCACCGCAGTGGAGCTTCAACGCGAATGCCGGCATTTACTATCAGCAGCCCAACTACCTTTCACTGGGCTATCAAGTGGACGGTGTTTTCGTGAACAAGGACATGCGCTACGTATCGTGCTCACAGGCCGTTGCAGGCGTTCAATACAACTGGGACAAGCGCAACACTATTATTTCGGTGGAAGGTTTTTATAAATACTACGATCACTACCCTGTGAGTGTAAACCGTGGTATCAGCATTGCCAACCTCGGCGCCGATTTTGGAACCGTGGGCAATGAAGCGCTCACCTCTACAGGCCTTGGTCGTTCAAGAGGAGTTGAAGTGCTGTATCAGCAAAAATTCTTCAAAGGTCTTTATGGTATTTTATCCTATACCTATGTGAACAGCGAGTTCACCGGTGCCAGCGGCACATGGACTCCTTCGAGTTGGGACAGTCGTCACCTGGTGAGCATCACCGGAGGCAAGGTGCTGAAACGTAATTGGGAAGTCGGCTTTGTATTCCGCTTCAGTGGCGGCCTTCCATATACACCGGATGATGTAGCTGCATCCATGAACATTCAGAACTGGGACGCTTTGGGTGTTGCCGTCAACGACTGGTCGCAACTCAACACGCAACGCGCCGGCGTCTATCAGCAGCTTGACATCCGCGTCGACAAGAAATGGTACAACAAACGCTGGACCCTCGACCTGTACTTCGATATTCAAAACGCCACCGGTTATCAAACACAACTCAAGCCTTTACTCGACGTGCAGCGCGATGCGCTGGGCAATCCTGTGGTCGATCCAAATAATGCGTCGCAGTACCTTCCCAACTCCATCCCGAATACCAATGGCACGGTGCTACCGAGTGTGGGGATTATTGTGGAGTTGTAGGGGGGACTGGAGACTGGAGACTGGGGACTGGGGCGCAAGTGCGAAGGACCTGGGATAGGCTAGCCCCGCAGGGGCGCAATGTTATTAGCCCCGTAGGGGCAGAATGTATGAATCTCCATTGGAAATAGGCCCCTTGGCTGCGCTCGGGCAGCGTCCCGCGGCTCCGCTCGGCCAGCGCCCGCGGCCACCGCGCAAAGTCGAGGGCAGAAGGCGAGGTACGAAGGGCCTCCCTTTGTCAAACCTCATTCTGTTTCTCCTTCTAGCATCACAGAAAGAGAATCAGAATCAGAATGAGAATGAGAATGGGAATGAGAAGTTGCATGTGCCCGAGCGAAGTCGAGGGCAGACCACCATCCCTCATCCGTCATCTGTCATTTGTAATCCCCCTGTGAACAACTCCCCCATCCACTGACCCATATCATACCTCTCTCTTCTTTCATTTGCAATCAGATTCTAACGTTATGAAAAAAGCCCTCAAATGGACCGGCATTGTGCTCAGTGTCCTGTTCTTGTTTTTACTCGTTGCGCCTTTTCTTTTCAAAGGAAAAATTGAGAGCGCCATTAAACAAGCTGCTAACGACAATCTCAATGCGCGCGTCAACTGGAGCGATGTGAGTCTTTCCCTCATTCGCAACTTCCCCAACTTGCGCGTGAGCGTGGAAGGATTGACGGTCGACAATACGGTAGCGCCTTTCGACAGTGTGCGCCTGGCCAGCATCGGTAGCCTCGATGTGGTGGTGGACGTGAAGAGTTTGTTTGGCGATGAAATCGTAGTGAAGCGTTTCGGGCTGGTTGAACCCGTTCTGGACATACGCTTTGCAGAAGACGGATCATCGAACATCGACATTGCTAAAGAAGATACAACCGCCGTAGAAGAAGCGCCTGCAGAAGAAGGCGGTGCGTTCAAGATGAAGCTCAAGGAATACTTCATCAAAAACGGGAAGATCAACTACGACGATCGCACCATGCCGATGATCATGAAGTTCGAAGGATTGAACCACGAAGGCACGGGCGATTTCACACAAGACCTCTTCGAGCTAGTGACTACTACTCATGCCGACAAAGCGACATTTTGGTTTGATGGTATCACGTATTTGAACGAAGTGAAAACGGACTTGCAGGCCGACATCGACATGGATATGAAGAACAGCAAGTACACGCTGGCCGGCAACAGCATTAAGCTCAACGCGCTCGAACTGGGCGCGCAAGGCTGGGTAGCGATGCCGGGCGAAGACATCGACATGGACATTTCATTCAATGCGTTGAAGAACGACTTCAAGCAATTCCTTTCCATGGTGCCACTTGAATTCGCGAAGGATGTGGAAGGTGTTGATGCAACAGGAAATCTCGCGTTCAACGGATTTGTGCGTGGTACTTACAACGATAACAGCATGCCAGCCGTGGGAATGGAACTAGCTATAGATAACGCACGTTTCAAATATCCCGACCTTCCTAAGAGCGTCGACAACATCAACGTGAAAGCGAAGGTGTATGCCGATATGAATGATGAAGACAAGACCACTGTGGACGTAGATAAGTTTCATCTGGAAATGGCCGCTAATCCCTTCGACATGACCTTGCACCTGCGCACACCCGAGAGCGATCCGTACATCGACTTTGCCTGCAAAGCCCTGGTGAATCTCGACAACGTGAAGGAGTTTATTCCGCTCGAAAAAGGCGACGATGTGCACGGTATAATCAACGCCGATGTGGCCATGAAAGGCAATTACAGCGTGGTCGAAAGCGGCAACTACGAAAGTTTTGACGCTAAGGGGATGATTGACATTCAGAACGTACTTTTCAAGAGCGACTCCCTCCCCTACGATGTGCAAATGAATAAAGCGGTGTTCAACTTCACGCCTCAGTTCATCGACCTGCAAGGATTTGATGCGCGAATTGGCAAAAGTGATTTGCAAGCTTCAGGAAAAATTGAACGCTACCTCGCTTATGCTTTGCGCGATTCTCTGCTTGTAGGATCATTCAGCGTAAGCTCGTCGCTGATGGACTTGAATGAATTCATGACTGAAGAAGAAACGACGACAACTACTGAAGCCGCTCCAGCCGATGCTGACACGTCGGCAATGAGCCCCATTGAATTACCCGGCAATATCGACTTCACGCTCAACGCCAACTTCGCCAAGATGATTTATGACGTGCATGAAATCACCAACGTACAAGGCGGCATTGTGCTGCGCGACAAGATTGCATCGCTCAACAATCTGCGCATGAATGTGATTGACGGCACCGTAGCAATGACCGGTAACTACAACGCGCAGAACTTAGCTTCACCGAAGATGGACTTCCTGTTTGACATCCAAAACATGGACATCAACAAAGCCGCTACGCAGTTTGTGACGATTGAAAAAATGGCACCCGTGGCAAAATCCTGCAACGGAAAGTTCAGCACACAATTGAACATGCAGTGCACGCTTGGTCAGGACATGATGCCTATTAACGCCACTGTGAATGGCGGTGGTAAGCTTGCCACGAAAAGCGTTGTGGTGAAAGATTTCGCGCCACTGGTGAAGCTTGCAGACAAGATCAACTTCGACAAGCTGAAACAACCGCAAAACGTGGGTGACGTGAATGTGTCGTTCATGATTGTGAACGGCACCATTACGGTCGATCCATTTACCGTGAAGCTCATCGACGGTATGCCGATGAAGGTATCAGGCTATACCACACTCGACCAGGCCATCAACTACAACGTGGAGATGGATGTACCGATGACCATGTTCCCCGCAGGCGCGTTGCAACAGGCCAATACCTGGATTGGTGAACTCAATAAAAAGTTGGGGTCCAACATCAGTGTAGGTTCAAAGGTGAATGTGATTGCTGTGATTACCGGTACGGTTACCGATCCGAAGGTGAACGTCACCAGTAAAGCATTAGGTGAAGACGCTGTTGCATCCATCAAAGAGCAAGCGATTGCCGAAGTGAAAGAGCAACTCAACAATCTTAAGAACGAAGCACTCGAGAAAGCCATTGCCGAGAAAGCGCGACTCATTGCAGAAGCCAAAGCACAGCGCGAAAAGTTGTTGGCCGATGCAGCCACTGCGCGCGACAACGCCAAGAAACAAGGTGAATCGCTTGCGAAGAAAGCAAAAGAGCAAGCTATCAAAGCAGCCGACGATTTAGTAGCCAAGGCACGCAATCCGCTCGAGAAAGGCGCTGCTAAAATCGCAGCGGACAAGGCCAAGAAGGAAGCTGATGAGGCTTACAAAAAAGCCGTGGACAAGTCAAACAAAGAAGCCGACGATGCCTACAAGACAGCAGAGAAGAAATCGGAGAACGTCGTGAAAGATGCCGAGGCAAAGGGCGATAAGATGATACAGGAGGCGGATAAGAAGACGGTGATTAA